>Ga0123352_10009654_pt1 | contig 15110 bp, 13 predicted proteins | sample TergutLab28metaG_FD_89700 | JGI IMG/M metagenome (GOLD analysis project Ga0123352, IMG submission 89700) | Labiotermes labralis P1 segment gut microbial communities from Petit-Saut dam, French Guiana - Lab288 P1 | ecosystem: Host-associated > Arthropoda: Insects > Digestive system > Gut ... | reverse complement strand
TTCTTATTAAAAGAAATGATAATATTTGTTTAGTAATAATATATATCTGTGGGGGATGGGGGGGGAAGGAGGAGGAAAGAAAGTGAAAGGACAGATATAAACAGAGAGAAGAGACCAAAATAAAAGTTGAAGAAAGTGAAGTTATTTTCAATTTGAAACAGAAAGAAGTATGCTTAAGTGCCAGAAAAAGCTATCCATGTATGCTCACTACCTCATACTCTACAATGTTGTAATATGCAATGCACTCTACTGGGGATGCACATGTACAATTTACAGAATAAGTGACTTCTAACCATATAAATTAGAACTACAGAATGCAACCGACAAGTTACTGATAATGCAGCATGACAGCTTAACCCATTGTGTGGGAATGGTGTGTGTGATATCTGAGAAGAAAAGTGGTCACACAAGCAACAGTGCATCTGGTCCAAAAGCTTTTGATTGTCTCCATACTTCTACCTGTAATTTACAAATGGCAGGAACATGAGCTTTCCGAATCATGTCACTACACACCTTAATGCCAATATTTCGATACTGATACACCACTTCTTGGGTTACCAAGCATCTGATGGGTCAAAAAAGCTACAAAGCAAATTTAGTAATTGCCCACTTCATGCGTAACAGAAGAGACCATTTCAATCCCACACAAGGAATTAATATTACAGGGTGAGTGGAATAAAAACTGAAAATTATATTCTTAAACTAAATGGGTAATATAGTTCAAGCAGACTTAAGGACATTCAAGTTCTTAAAATGGAGGACCTGAAATTATAATTTTTTGACAATGTGACATGTTTAATTTGTCATGAATGTATAAACACACCACTAGGTTTGGAAATAATCTGAAATCAGCAAAATTTTTGGAATACATTCTGCATTATTAATAAAAAAACTGTGAAGTCTTCTTGTTTCTAAGCACTATGCCATGAACACATATAAGTATAGGTACATCTCCCACACATTCTTAAATTTACATTCATTGCAAGTGCATGGTCATCTTCATGATCCTGTGTGGATGTGGTGTCAAAGAGAAAACACTTGTCCTTGCCAGGAACTGAACTCAAACTGTCTAGTTCCTAAGCAGTTACTTTATTGACTGAGCTACTTCCATTCCTAATGCTACAATTAATATTTTATAATTAACAGTTAACACATACATAAATATTCTAAAATTTAATACAGACCTACATACGAAATTACTTTTAAGGCCCAGTATGTACTGGAGATGCCTATGTACAGTGTAGCCAGCAGATTCAGAAGGCACTATTTTTTTACACATCAAGGCAATAATTACCAGTAAGTGACTGAAATGTTCATTAAAGACTGTCGCATCAGTATAAGCAATGACATTTGTGTCTAACATAGAATGACATTCACTCAATTGATAATTCAGCATTATTTTATGGTTAGCTTTATTTCAACTGTAGGCCATCACTTCTCACAGCACACTGAAGTTAAAAAGACATAGTTTTGCATTTTCTGACTCAAACTGATCTTGGTGAGTCCACTGCATTTACACCAAGCAATGTGGTGTAAAGTTGTAGGGTGAGTACATTTAGAAGGCATTTTTATGTCACATATTTCCCTATTGATAATGCCCTTGTGTAAGTCACATTCTGACTACTACGGTCACAATAGAAGTTGGGAAGATGTTCTGTGATCTATGAACTGCAGTTGAAGAAACTGGTGAACATGGAGTGTAAAGCATAGCATAGCCAGATTTTGGAATGCTAACAATTTAAAATAACACCTGATTTGCTCTAAGAATAAACACATGACCAATGACAACAGATTGTGGAGTGGGTGCGAATATTATGGAAGCTTGTCATATGATGGGCACAAGGCTAACAGTTTATATAGTTCTGAACTTGATGCGGATGAGGGGTCCATATAACAACACTACAAAGAAATTATGTAGCTTGAATAGCCTTAGCAAATATACTACTATGGAAGAAGTAGTTAATGGTGAACAAACAGAATGAAAGGAAAGAGTTCTAAAGATAACCAAACTATATTCCAGTAAACAAGCTAAACTAATATTAAGATGGTAGTGGGTTACCTCCAGAGTACATCAACTTATTAGCTAATTCTGCTTGCTCAGCACTTTCTCCAAATCCTACGAAAGGAACAGAAGAAACAACTGATAATAGAACTGTAACAATAAATGAGCACACCTTTTAGCACTTACAGTTACATTATAATATAAAATTAAAGTGCCGTAATTACTGTGCTAAAAGAGGAAAATTTCAAATACAAAGGGAAAATGGACTGAACTGTGTTATGGCTCCTTGTAACTGCCACAACTGTTCTAAAGCATATACAATTCCAATGAAGTTGGAACAGCTATATGACACTGTAAAAATATAAAATAACTCACTAACAAGATAATTCTATTAGGTCAGAGTTCCAAAAACTAACTGTGAAGACACTCCCAGATATAAGTGTCACATTACTTCAGTATTTAAGGCACTTCCTGCTATCAGGATTGGAGTACCAGCTTCTACTTACAGATAATAATAACAAGCATGCTGACAACTGAATTTCTAACGCTTGTTTTAAATTTTCGAATTTAAAGTGCATACAACCAGACCAGCACAAATAGGCAACTCTGTCTTATTGCAATATACAACGTACTTTCATTTTCAGATTTGGGTGGGGGTGGGGACAAAATAAATAAAGCCCATTTCTCTCCTCATTTTCAATAAGTACATGTTTATACTAATGGGCTGGGTAGCTCAGTCAGTATAGTGACTGACTACGGGCTGAAAGGTCCGGGATCGAATCCTGGTGGGAACGAGATTTTTCACCCATCCAGACCAGCCCTGGGGCCCACCCAGCCTCCTTTAAAATGGGTACCGGGTCTCTCCCAGGGGTAAAGTGCGGCTGGGGCGTGCTGCTGACCACTCACCCCCTTCTAGTGCCACGGTCATGTTAGGGTAGAGCTATACCTCTACCCACCCTCTGGGCCACACGAGGCCTGTAACGGGATCACTTTACCCTTTTTATCTTTTACGTGTGTATATTAAAAGAAGTAATGTATAATGTTATGTACTCACATTTACACATTACCCTATTATACATACATAAAATGCTGAACCACACTGCAAACAATGCAGTGTAATGTTCAGAATATGAACTACTTTAGTATGTTATATGTCCATTCACTGACGAATTTAAATCTCTCTCCTTCCAAGACAGATATCATCCCAAGATAAATTTGTGAAAATTATCTTTCCTTTTTTTTTTTTAAAGAAAAATTCATGCATCAACTGAAATATAACCCAATATATAAGACAACAAAATCATGAGTACCACAACTCCTACCTTCTAATTAGGACGTGGCAATTATGTGAATTACAGTCATGAAAGTATAAATTTCAATATATCTAGCAAGAGTACAGTAGACATACCTTCAACAATAACTACGCAGCTTGTCTCATCAGAGCCATGTATGTTGGTTGCCACACAGCGATACTTCCCAGAATCTTCAGGTTTGCAGTCCACAATTTCCATTGTAACCAACCCATCAGCATGTGTCATGTTGTATTCATACTTCGTCAGTTCCCTCTTCTCTTTGAACCATTTTACCTGTTAACACAAACATCATACTTATCTCTGCAGTGTGCTGACATATTTGTTTACTACATGCCAGTAAGAATTACAGTAACGTGCAGAACACATTTACTGAACCCAATATATTATGCACAGCTTAAGTGGGATAGTCTAATCATCAACAGTGGTCCCCAGTGTGGTGCCCATGGCCACCATGGCACTTGCCAAGGTTTTTTGAGTGCCTGCATGTTCTTAGAGAGAGAGAGAAAGAGAGATTATAATGAACAATCTGTCTCAAATGAAAGGCTTTACCAAGTCAGTCACAGTAAAATCAGTCACATATGAAGCTGAAGTCTCCCACACATATCCCAAGCAGGGAAAAAAAAGGCAGATGAGTGTAATTTTCCCTTCACCATTTGGGATTTGAAGAGATTATAGAAGGCGTGGCCATCTAACCCGGTATATAAAGAGTGGTTCAATAGGGTCAGAGCAGCAGTGCTGTTAGTGACTGGATTGGATACAGGGAGACACTTGGGGGGGGGGGGGAGGAAAAAAATACTAGTAATGAATATGGAGAAAGGGTACACACTCAGAGGAACACACCAGAGATAATTAAGAAATCTGGATACACAGGCCATAGATAAAAATATTATTAATACTACACTCAATGAGAACCCCATCACTTCCAAGACCAGGGGTTCCAGCATGTTGAAGGACCACGTAAGATGCAAACACTCAACAAATTACTCACTCAGTCATGTAAAACTTACTGTTGGAAGCGGTTTTCCACTGAGACAGCAGAGCAGTTTACAGGTTTGTCGAACCTGCATTACTCGAGGTCGCAAAAGGAATGTGAAGACTGGAGCAGACTCTTTATCCTCTTGCCACAAGTTGTAGCCCAGTGGTTCACGACGACGCACTGGCTGTACTTCTGGTCTGTACTGTGGCACAGCCTTTGGAACGGCTGCAAAATTAATAGGAATATCATGACTGTTCGCCAGACACTAATTTTCTTGTCACTTAAGAGCAACACAAAAAGTAAGAGAAATTTCATTCTTGCTCATGATGAAAAAAATATCCTACTTTCCTTTGTACATTACATGAACATATGCTATGAAATCTTTCTTACTGCCATATGTCTCTACAGTTCATACAGGCAAAATATTTGTGTCACTGAGATATATTTATTGTAAATTACGACTCAGTAAGTCTATGACAAAGTGCATATATTGTCTATCCACCATTATTTGGCATCAAATTTATCTCATGCACACCACTCAGTCTGATTCATGAGTGAAAGCTGTAGTTTTTAATGTTTGAATATTCCACATCGTATACATGATGAAAGTTATGTTGGCACTAAACAACTTACGCTGAACATTAAGGAAAACAACTTCTTCCCTGTAACCATAATGGTTCTCTGCACGGATGATGTATTCTCCTCGATCCTCAAGTTTCACTCGATTGATTATAAATGTGAAGTCATCACCAGCGTAACGTTTCATGAACTTCACACTTTGCTTTAGCTCAGAATTATTGTGGTACCAAGTCAGTGTGGGTGTAGCAATTGCTATGACACGACAGGAGAACTTGGCACTCTGCCCTTCATAAGCAAATGCACTCTGTGGCTTTATCACAAACCGTGGGGCAGCTTGTCGTCGATCTGGAATATAATTTGGATTTCAATGAATTTACGAACAAACACATAAGCATACAAATATTACAGCATTTCACTGATTATAGTGGGCATGAATTAAATGTTTCTTTATACTTTTGGTTATCTGAAACAGATGATAAATGTGAACATATTTTGGTCTCATGTCTACAATCACAAAAAACAGACATGTGAAGAGTACTGATAAAAACGTGCTGATAAACATGGCTGTGGAATAAACACTTATTTATAGCCATGTGTCAGCAAATTTATAAACTTTTACACTCTTCTGACAATAACACTAGCACTGAAACTTGGACAACTGGCTTTCTAATGTGACGTGTCTCACAGGGAGAGAGGAGTGCTGTGCCCATGTGCTGCTCCATTCTATGTCCACCAAAAAAGGACACAAAATACCTATAATAATTCATTTCACAGTACCAGGTACGGAAGCTCTCGATTAATGTTTTCTATAAAGTGGATGCTTGGCATTCCATACCAAGATGCTTTCCATACTAGAGGTAGGAAGTGCACAGCTCAGGAACACTGGTGTTGACAGTACACTGTTTGTGAATCTAGAAGTTGATATACACACAATCTACGTGTATACTGTGGACAGTTAGAAGCATTAAAAGATCCTGTTGTATGTCTGCTTTGAGACATACTGCAAAATGCAAGGGAAATGGAGCACTCACATGTTTATAATGAAGTAAACTGTCAGTCTACAATAACAATGATATGTATCAACTGTTTGAAAAACTCCCAAAATTTGTTTGTAATTAACATGGGAAAATAATTAGCACTCATGAAGATGGAACAAATCTCCACCACGTTAGACAATTTAAAACGACTAACTTCGACAGTGGCTGCCAGATGAAATAGATGCACAGCAACTATGCAATTACCCAAAAATGGGTTACAATTACAACTAAAGAGCATTTCTTACCGAATGATGAGTCATAAATACGATATTTGTCAACCAGCAACTTTCGCAATGAGCTGTATTCAGCCAGTCGGCCAATGGGGAGAACGAATTTGTCCCAGTCTGAATACTTGGCCCGTATCTTGTCCCGCATGTTAGTGTAACGGGAAGAGCTGATGACATCGGTGCGATTACTGTGATCACCAGTCAGCCAGGGATGAAGCAGACATTCATGTGCTGTCATGCGTTTCCTGTTCAGTAAGAACAACATGAACACCTCAGTCTGAAATGCATGCATGCTACTGCATAAATGTAACTTCCCTGTCTGCCACAGTCCTAACACGGATGTAAAAGAGACCACCAAAAGACATGAAATTTACTCCACAGCCCTTCCATGATATGGTAGCCATTACTGTTACAGTAACATACTGCAGTAGAGTGTTTGGTTGTGATTCAAATCCTTCTTCATTTTTTTAATTATATGAGTAAATTCAATTTAACTTCAGAGTCATTTCTTCTTAAAAGTTTTAGCTACTCCAGTACTAACAAAAACACAAATTTTCATCCAGCAAACAGCTACTTACTCTTTGTTCTTTACAAGCAACCTTCTAATAAAGTCTTTTCCTTCCTCTGAAACATTAGCAAAGGCTTCTTCATCAAAGTCCCAGTCACAAGCTTTGACATTCTTCAGAGTCTCTATATCATTTTCACCAGCAAATGGTGACAGACCACTCAACCTGAAAGCAAGGACAAAGGTAAAAAATATTTATAAATCAGTAGTTCTCATAATGCAATTATAGTTACACTGCCAATCATAAGGAATATGCAGTTAGTTCTATTGACAGACAATGACAACATTCCACTGGGCAGTTAATAAACCTGACCATGATTGGTTTCTAATAATGATACTGAGTCACATTTCAAACAGAAGTTCTTGTGGAATACCTTTGTCTTGCAGCTTGAAGTTGTTGTGGGAAAATGAGAAGTCATACTACTGAATTATACTGTGAATCTCATATAGTCTCAGACTGGAACTCCAGGTTTAAGATGGTGGGATAAAAGCACAGGACTTTTGTGGTTCTAAAAACAGACGCTTCAGAGACACCAGTTTACGGGAACAGCCGTTGAAGGGTTTTTTGGACTATCAACACACAGGTGTAGCCAATTATGAAGTGTTAACATGAAAAGGGATATGTCACACACTGTTACTGCTGAAGTAATTAAGGCTTTCAAACAAGAAATTAGTTCTGACAGGTAAACTAAAATATTCACTTGCCATTTTTGGAAGCATTACAATTTATTCATTTTAAACACTCTTTTGTTATTTTAAAAAATAAGGTGCTTACATAAAAGAAATCCTATGCATAACATGCAAGGAGTTTTGGAGGCAGAGTCCGAAGACTTGTTTGCAGATTTCAAGATATATGAACCTGAATCCAAATGACACATTACACTTCTAGAAACTTTTAAAGCATAATGTACAGCAATAATTCTCACCTGGTGGAATATACCACATAATGTGGTCTGGCAAAGATTCCAATTATACCAAACAAATTGCATCTTGCATCCCAGAAGCTTTCAAAAGCTAATAGGCAAGGAGCAGACATTTTCAGCAAATCCTGACATCACAATTGATTTCATAAAAACAAATTAATTTACAAGAAAAATTAGTTGGTTCCCAGACTCAGATTCTCATAATGAACTTCTATGTAGTCACACAGTGCCTTCAGATGTTACAAGCAACAGCATAAAACTGAGACTGTCCGAATCACAGGACACATACATCATGATCGGTACATATTAACATATTCATTTGTTAATATGTGTGTTAGATGGTTAAGAGAGACAGAATTATATATGAGGACTGTAAGTTTATGCTATAACTTCCAGTTTAAGTGCACACATGGGAAGCAATACTTACAAGACATAAGCCAAAACACCAACTGCCCACATGTCTGTGTAGAAGCCCACTGGTTCCCGCTCCACAATCTCTGGCGCAGCAAATTCAGCAGTTCCTGTAGAGATCTTAACAACCTCATTGGGATCCAGCTTTGTTGCCAGCCCAAAGTCTATGAGCTTCACGTTTGTACTATTTCTTGTCTGACACATGATATTTTCAGGCTTGATATCTGTCAAAAAATTCATTCATTCATTCATTCATTCTTTTTGCATAGGTGTTACTTCCTTAAAAATAAAATCTGTAGCTACAAGGTAATGTTGTCCTTGCACCTAATTAAGCATTATACTATGAAGATTAATTCCTGTGATAAATTAAACAACATGCCATGACGATGTACCCCTGTGCTTAATTAAGCACCTTGCTATGAATACACATCCCCATTTCTGATTAAATATCACACCATTAAACCTTACTGGGGAATGGATGTACAACTCCACCCATTCTTAACCTCAGCATTGAACAGAGTCAGAATTCCACGACCAAATTACTTCATTCATTGGGACAGAGTCTCTGATATCTACTGAACAGGAAGTTAGACCTCCCAGGGCCTGTCTGGTTATAATGGGAAACAAAAAATTCTTGACCTGCAGGGATTAACCACAGGTAATCCACTCCCTAGCCTTTTCATCATATAGACTTAAATATACTAGTTCCTCAACATGCACATAATATTTCATAGTTACCTACCCAAATGAATTATGTTCTTTTCATGCATGTGTTTGACTCCCTCACATATCTGGCGCATGTAGTTAATAACTTCAGCTTCTGACATAGAATATCCTTCTGCTGTGATACGCTCAAACAGTTCTCTTCCTGACAAACTGTTGACAAAAATGTAATTTTAATTACGAAATAGGGCCTGTTTATCAACATGTCCCCAATCCACTGGTAACAAATAAGACAAAGATGAAAATTAAGTACAGAATCTGAAGCTCTCATAGTAACTAAACAGAATTAAGTATTCTCCAACAATCAGCAGGGCTTATGCAGAATAAGCATCCAATATTTTCAATACTGTTTCTGATGCAAAGACAGCTTTGCAAAAGTCTATGTTTTATTTTTTACTTGTATTGCCCAAGGCCTGAGAATACCTCAAGCCACAAAATTTTAGTATTTAAGAATTATGTCACACAGAGTGATGGGCATTATGGGTAAACAATGTGTAGACAAGGAGGAAAACTTGGCAAAAACATGTGAAGCAACGCAACGACCACAGGCACAACATTTGCTCTACACATGGTATTGCAACACTTCATTCTTGTCCGAACACTGTACACTTTCTGGGAAGGTTCCATATTGATCACATAAGTGCTCATGGTCCTTAGTGAGACTACTAACATACACATTTCACTGCAGTGATAAACAGCATATATCAACACACAAAACTGCTCTAAATGTGTATGTGTTAGCTGATCAGTTAGACACAGACATATGAACATCCTCTGCTTTACACAAACTTTATGCAGACTAACACCTAATTTTACTACAGAACCTGCTTGTGTAGTCTATATACAGTGATGTCAACTTACAATTCAAAGATGAGTACCATTTCATCATCATCTTCAAATGCATCATGGAGATTAATGAGTTTGGGATGGTGAAGCTGATTCATGATATCAATCTCCTTTCTTATCAACTCTTTCTCCATAGCATGAGAAACAGGAATGAATTTTGCAGCAAAGATATTTCCAGTCTTTCTTTCACGACATCGGTGAACAACACCAAATGCTCCAGTACCTATTTCTTCAAGGATATCATACAAATCATATACGCTTGTGGTCTTGATATCCACTGGCTGAGGAACATACTTGGAGTAGATATCAAACACTGCAACACAATTGATGATATTTATGCAACAAAGCATATCTTTATTACAGTGAAACCACTAGCAGTTGCTAACATAACAACCAGCCAAAAGACCATAAATTGTGGGTAATTACATAAGGCAAAATGCTGATATGTTCTACATTACATACATTATATGTATCTTCATTGAACCGACTGCCAAACGTAAAGTAAGTGAGGGAAAAATGTAATCTGAACCTTCACACAATTACCACATATTCCAGCAAAATGCTCCACCAGTGTTAGGACAGTGGCCTCAACCATGCTTCACATACACACCTACTAGTTGGCAGGTAGGTTATGTTCAGTCAACATGGGAAGAATGTTCATGTCATGAGCAACAAACACACATTTCATAGAGAAGAATATGTACAAATTTCGTTGTTGGCTTCTGTGACAAAAAAGCAAGGACAATGATGAAGAATAAAGTCAATTGCCCGGCCATCGCCACCCATGAGAATGGTATTCGGCTGTGCAAACAAGGAACAGGCAGCATGACACAAAATAAGATATTCATGACCAAGAAGAAACTAAGTCAAGGATCAAACACAGTCTGAAAGCAGGTGTTCACCACACTACCCATCAAATGCACACATCTTGAATGTAGGTATGGTGAACTTACATTAAGGAAGTCTGAATCCTTATCACCGCCTAGCCTGCAAACTCTCCAACCGAATGACTATAAAATTGGCATAGATTTATGTTGTTGGGTTACGGAACAATGCTACAATGTGGAATACTTTTGCTTTGTGATAAGGCCTGAGTTATGAATGCAAGGATAACCAACTGCCACAACACCCACCTACATTCTCCCTATAACCCTCAACCATTCCACTGCATACAACTTCCAATACACTTTTTTGGTGAACATGGAAACCAAAAACTGGGGACCCTCATTTTTGCAGGAAGTGTAACAGAAGACATGCATTTCCTACAGGACAAGTTACCATTTATTTTAGAAGATGTCTGTCCCCAGGTCATATTAAACGTGTGGTTACAACATGATGTTGCTCCACCTCATTTCCATTGACAAGTCACAGTGCATGGATTGGTGCTATGGAAATAGCTCAATACATTGGGGATGTCCATATGCCTGAGCTGGTTGGTGCACCAATATAAACTGCACACACAATATGAACTCACAAACAGCATGGTGACAGTGATGCTCTTGTATGAAACAACCACAAACCCATATGGAAAGCAACATGTTCCATTTCAAACAAGGTCGACTGGGAAAGGTCAACGTAGTAATTTATTTCAAACAGCAAGGTAATTAAATATATATGTTATATCACAACTTACATTCAATGTGCCTATAGCATTACATAATGCTTAGACTATAAACCATGCAGATATAACATTTTTCAATCAAAATAAGCCCATGAGACATCCTGTACATAAAAAACATTCTCATATTAATACATGGTCTCCTCTTTCCCTTAACAGCAATAAATGTACAATATGCCCAGTGCTGGAGCCTCGAGCCATGAAGGCATTTCGAGGTGCATTTGTAATCTTGGTACAGGATGAACATGAGTAGTCAGTTAGTGTCACTATTCAGCCAGTAGGACAGAACCTCCATTCCTCTTTATTAATTTTTAACTCATGCTTTGCACGTTTCCAACACTCAACATGTACCAAAGTTTATAGATATATATCAGTGAAAATGTTAACTTACCATACTGATCGTAATCATTCACCTTTCCATCTGCCTGACCACGAATCTTCTTTCCAGTAGCATCCACTGTAAACAAATAGCAAACACCTGTCTTTCTCACACATCCATCATCTTGAATTGGAGAATAAATTTATGAAATATGCCAATCTAATCAGTAATTTCTTTCAAAGGAGGGAATTTTACGAATCAACTTGGTTTACATAAAAATCTGAATCTACAATACCAACCTGCAACTACATTTAGTATGCACACTTCCAACAACATAAATACCTTCATATTGTTTCTTCTTGACAACCTTCTTGCCACTGTCTTTGGTCTTGACAAGGCCTGAACCATCACTAGGATCGCTTCGACCATATATGTTTTCTGCATAGACGCGAAATTCATACTGATGTCCTGGGCTGAGACCAGTAATAGCCATGCTGGTGAATCTTGTACTGCCCACACGGATCCAACTGGTCAATGGATGTTCTCGCTTCTCTACCAAATAATTTGTGATGTTACTTCCACCATCCCAAGCTGGTGGTTTCCATGTCAGTGCCAAGGAGTCATGGCCAATATTATCAACAGTTGGAAACTTTGGAGGATCTGGTCGATCTAGAAAGCGAAAATGATTTAACATTACGGGACCCAATCTGCATAAAAACAACATGCAGAATGACATCAATTATGATTTCTGTTACAAGAAATTATACATACATATTTTACTCAGCTTTACTTGATTTGCGGCAGCAAAACCACACACAATGCTAAAAGCTACAGACGGAAACAAAGTCAAAGGCTCTTTATTAGGCTTGTCTCTGCATTTCACATTCTTGAATGTAGCCTGGCACCACATATGATAGGTAGCAGAGATGTAATGTAAACTACAATGTCCATGCACCATCGAAGTACTTGTTTGATGTGTGGAGCACAATAAGATTTGCTTGTGAGAGTAACTTCCAGTTCGAAAGTTGTAGTACAATCAATTTAGCATTTGAACAGTTTTTAACTAACTAAATAACAGAAACACTAACCAACGAACTAACCAACCAACCAACCACCTTACTCTATGAAGCCAGAGCCCTTCTTGAGTAACTCATAGTCACTCACCTATTTAAGAAAATCTCTGCCTCTTATTCAAACAGAAGCTTCATGACTGTGGTAACAAGAACACACACACCAGTATCTTATAATGAGCTATGTGAATCCAGCCTACACCCCTTCACCCCAGTGCATTCTATTTGGCACTATCATCCCAGCTGTACCTATGATTTTCAAGCGGTCTCTTCCATCCAGGTATTCTGACCAACATGTGCTATGTGCTCTGCACAACTAATTCTCCTTGATATGATCACCCTAAGTTACTCTGTAGAACAGACTATTTTATTTAATTAGGTTCGATACCATATAAATTAATGTGTCTATTCTCTTTCTCTTTTAACAGGTTCTAAATATGCCATTATTTGTGATCTTTTAGAATTATTCATTATCCGAACCACCACTTCCACAGCACTGCCATTACCAATAACATACATACCACTGATCTGAATTTTTATAATTGCTGAATCCATGCCAAGCTCATTTTCAGCAAGAAGCCGATATGGGCCACTGTCCAGTTTGCTTCCATCACGGATAGTCAAGATTGCATGCCTCTCCTGCAACAGGAGGAATTATTCATTTCTTCAGTTATGTAGTAATACTGCAATTATGAGCTAAGTTTAAGAACACTATGGCTAGAGGTAAGCAGGTACAGAGAAATGGGTGGTTATGGTCTGTTGTGGCAAAAGAAAACCTAAAGAAAAAATTTAAACTGAATAATCATCTCTGGCCAGAATTTAATCACTGCAATTTCCAAATATACACATTAGAGATTATAACATTCAGTACAAAATTATGGTCTACTAAAATGTGATGTCATAGAGTCTGACAGATGGGTTCCTAACATAAAAACAATCAATCAGGAGCTTTCACTAAAACATTTAGAGCAAGGGTGTCTGATTTTTTAATGGCAAAGGGCCACACCCCTTACTGTTGGCTGGTTTGCAGGTGGTGCATGGAAAAATAACAATAAGTCTATACCTAACCATCTAAATTATGTGTAATTTTTATAGGACAGACATAATTTACAAATGTAGTTGTGTGCCACTTACTACAACCTGGTGTGCCACAGGTTGGAGACCCATATTTTAAAATGTTAAAAATGAGTTTGTGATCTTATTCATTTGCATTAATTAATAACCTCCATGGTTAAAATTAAAACTTCTATTAAATAACATTTACATGAATTCAAACAAATGTTCTTCCTAATGACAATTCACATTGGAGATAGTGCTTATTTCACATGGAAGTTACCAACCCAACTGCATAAATTATAGTTCGAATAGTAGAAAATATTATGGGTTAGGAGGAAGCCTGCTGATTTATGAATGACAAGAAAATATAACATAATCTACCATATTTCTAGATATCATAAAGATTATAAAATTAACATTTATTTTCTTTGCTAACTCTACAACAGCCACAACCATCTTAAATTTAAAAGAGCAAAGATTCAAGCTAATATTGCTCCTATTATGTCTACACAATCTTAGAATCATTGAATCACAGATGAGAATAAAAATAAACTGTAACAAATGTTTTGAGACACACTTTCTACAAAACCCATACGTCAAAGAGAGACTAATTTTTATATACTATTAATTCATGCATACACCTCCCTGTCTCTATGTACACTAGTGGTTTTAGCACTGAATATTAAATTTTTATGCCACTACAAATAGTAATGAATGCCAATAATATTTTACTGTCATGTAAATGTAACTATTTTTTTTTGGGTGGGGGGAGCACAGATAAAAGGTTCAATAGACCAACTACAATAATTCAATGTGGAAAACAGTAAAGGACTGTTTGGGTATAAATATATATTTCAGGACCAAAAAATGGACATAATGTATCCAGAAAGACAACTTGCACTTTTCAGCCTCACTTCTAGTACAGACTATTGAGGAAATGATTCATAAGTTAAGTGGAGCATATGATGCCATTAGGTTGATGGTCCATATCAGTAACATTAACACTCTAAAATCGATTTACTATGCATAGGTTCATTCTATTATAAAATATGGAATAATTATTTGGGTTAACTCTTCAAACAGTGGGAAGATTTTCACTTCACAGAAGAAAATCATCAGAATTACGGCTGGTGCACAACCCAGAATGTCATGTAGAAATCTATTTAAACAATTAAAGATTCTAACTGTACCATGCCAGTATATACTTCCATTAATGAACTTCATTAACAAAAATTAGGTAATTTTTTAAACAAATTCATCTATACACAATATTAATACAAGGAATAAGTATCATTCTGAAATATGCCATCACCATTGTGTGTATAAATAAATAGTAACAGGTATTTAGTCAATAACACAACAAATATTTCTAATGATGTTTATTAGAGGATGATAACAACTACATGTTTCGGCCTATTCTGGCCATCATCAGGTTTACATCCGAA
>Ga0123352_10009652_pt1 | contig 15112 bp, 6 predicted proteins | sample TergutLab28metaG_FD_89700 | JGI IMG/M metagenome (GOLD analysis project Ga0123352, IMG submission 89700) | Labiotermes labralis P1 segment gut microbial communities from Petit-Saut dam, French Guiana - Lab288 P1 | ecosystem: Host-associated > Arthropoda: Insects > Digestive system > Gut ... | reverse complement strand
ATTGAAACATAAACAATAAATCCAATACTACTTTATTGAAACATAAACAATAAATCCAATACTACTTTATTGAAACATAAACAATAAATCCAATACTACTTTATTGAAACATAAATTTACAATAATTATGAGTACGTTTGTTAAGAGCGAGCGCCTTGACCCTTTGACTTGTCGTTGCTTAGAGGTGATAACGTTCTTTCTGTCCACGTGTCATCCGTGATGCAGCATACAGGCGGAATGGTGCTTTAAACGCTTCCTATTTGCACGCTCTACTGGATCATTACACTCTCCTCTTCCCCCCGATACCACAACATTAACTTCGTTCACAGCGTTTTGAAGCGTTCTAGACCGACGCACGTGTGAAAGCCAAGCCAACACTTTATGAAAGCTATTACGTCTAGCGAGCAGTGTTGTGATACTCTGAAAGAGAGCCCATTATTTCTAAAGCAGATTCAGAACTTTCACCGAATTGAGTGACGTACCAATTCTTTACGCTATCACCGTGAAAAATAAACGCTTCTACGTTACACCACAGTTGGGGGGGGGGGAACAGATAAGGAAATTTTGACTTCGTACAGTTGGTTCTGTTGGACGTAACAGACTATAATGTACCGCTGAGTCCTTAAATTTGGGTCCCTTTAGATTTTGGGTAGTGCTGTATACGTAAAACCTACCGCCACCTTCGTCAAGCTAGCAACTGGGACAGCCCTCTGTAGGAGTAACAGAGACGTCTAAAAAAATATGTAATGCAAATAGCTCGACCACCCAAGGATTTCCAGTAAACATGCTGTATTTTCATGTGGATGCGCTGTTTAATAAACTTGTACATCTGAACCCACCAGGTGTCTGGAGCACTCCTATTTTCTCTCAGACACACAGACAGTGTTGTACATAAGAGGAAACCCAGCCAAAACATTAAATTGCAAACTTGTCAGGGGTACCCAGTTCTATAGTAGTAAAATTGGTTCCCGTTGTAACTGACACTAACCGAAAACAGTACATACCAGTTCAGTGCACTATCGGCATTGGCATTTGGCAAGAATTTATCCCATATTTTTTCAGCAACTAGCTAAAGTACATATGATGTTTTTTTAATTATGTTATTTACCGACACTGTCGATTACCGTGATGTTATAGCGTCGGTGATATTGGAATGATTGGGCACGGAGTACGGGAAAGTGAAACTTGTAGGGAAAATCAAAGTATTCGCAGAAACATCTGTAAAAAAATCCACTTTGTCCGCAATAAATCCCAAATGGATTGACCTGGGATTGAATGTGGATTTTCGATATGAGGTGCCGATGATTAACAGCCTGGGCCAGTGCACGGCTCATGATTTTTCAAAATACTTTGCATTAAAGTTTGTGTCTTTTATGAAATTCTTAATGCATTCGCGATACATACGCATGTAATGTAACAGCTCGAGGCGTACTGACAGAATTATCATTGATTTGACGCCGCGGGTGAAAAGCAAACTTCACTCTATAATATAATATAATAATATAAACGGCCGACTAGATGCAACAGTGATCATTTTATTAACAATTTCAATTGCTGACAGCATCTTCGGTGCTTTATACCACAAGCTGTAAACACAGTCTAGTGCTCCTGAGGATGGGCGAAATTATCGCCCGAAACATGTTGAGCTGTTTGAAATTGTTAATAAAATTATCATTGTTGCATCTAGACGGCTGTTTATATTATTAAAATCAACGATGCACTGCTACACAAACATCAAGTTCACTCCATAACTTGCCATGAAGGCAGTTCAGGAGTAGGTGGGCGTGAACGTGCTTTTATGCAGGCATCTCGAACAAAATTCACTAAATGCTGACGATAGCGAAAAATGTTTCGGACAGGTTTTGGAAGGAAGCATATGAAACATGCACTACCAATCCAATACTTCATGCGTACGTTTTACGTTTTTGAACTAACCAAACGATCGTAAAGTTATGCGTACATTTTTAGGCGGTATTGAATTTTCAACGTTAATATTCACCGAATGTACACACTCTTTTGCTCTTGAAAAAAAACTGAGTTTATAATATTTATTTTCTCTTTTAGTAGTATTGCTTTTCAAAACGACGTTGCAGTAAACATTAAACTTAAGTGTGTTACCTTTTCGTTTTAATATATACGTACTTGGAAGTGGACAGTTTTATACGAGAGCGATGTTTTATACATGTTTGGTAACAATGAAATAGTATTCTGTTATTATGCGAGTTCGAAAGATTGCGAAAGGCGACTGTTAGCTTCGTCATATCTGTTGGTCCGTCCCTTCGTCCATCCGCATGGGAAAACTCGGCTCCTGCTGGACGGGTTTTCATGAAATTGATTTTTGAATATTTTTCTACTATCTGTTGAGAAAATATAAGTTTTATTGAACTCTGCCTGTAAATAATGGGTACTTTACGTGAGCTCTATGTGTATTTTTTTTGTCATATCTCGCTCAGTTCGTCTTAGGACGAGAAATGTTTCAGAGAGAAGATGCAGAGAAAAGAAAATCACACGTTTCATGCTCGATAACTTTCTTTCGAAAATCGTGCCGCTTATGAGGTAATGTGTAAAATATTGTAGAGCCGGACAGGCTACGGATGACAATATGGCGCTTGCGCTCTTCACGCTGAATTCCTAAGACTACAAACACACACTCGGAATATGTAACACTACTTGTTTTTCTAGGGCAACAATGATTGCACAAACGCGCGTCAGTGTTACGTCATACGTACAGTACATTGCCTCTTTTGTTATAAACAGGTTTAGGGAAATTCATGTTATCATCTCATGCATATTTTTTTCTTTAATTGTAGACCAAATCACTAAAATCTTATGGCTGCCTGTGTATAGTAACCGATAATTACAAAGCCGTTTTCTTACATTATTTTCATCTATTGTATACCTCGCGATCCAATTACCTGCAGACGGACGGCCTGAGTGGCTTTAAATTTATCGGTAACGATATTATTATTAAGCTTCCTAGGCCATATAAACTCGAAACGCTTGAATATGGCGTTAAATTTAACCGCAGTTTACTGGCGTCGCGGTTTAAATTTTGATTCCATAAAAAGAAGAATTTGAGGTTAAAATTCAGTGGTTTATCTAGGACTTCTGTATATCAGTGTCACTTCATGTAATTAAGAGTGGGAGCAATGTCGATTCTCTTGGGAGAATTACGTTTCCGGCGTCAAACAATTAGCACAGCCTGCCAGCACTTTCTACATTTTTTCATAAGAACCAGTGAAATTTATATCCGTTGCATATGTCTCCTTCAGATACGTACGTATGTACGTTGTATTGCCTTCGAGAGTGATCAATGCCGGAAAATTACTGACGGTTATTACTGTTAAAATGCCGTCAACAAACTGATGTGTAACATGTAAGTACATAGTTTTATTATGTAACAAAATGTGCGTATGTGTGTTGACGGAATTTTAATTATTGTTATTATTAATAGTAGAAATCATATAAACACGACGATTTATCGTCTGTTATGTTTCTTCCGTAGTAAAGTTATCCCTTCAGCGGCTGAAAAAATTTGAAAATATCATGGAATGTCCTGACTTTGAGATTTGTTGGAGAAGAAAATTTATTTCTATATTTGTTTCTTGAACCTTCCATAATGTGTCTGTGCCTTGCCTCAATCGATTGTTCGCTTTGCGGCGTCACTGCAAAAAATAACGGAAAACTGGTTTAAAAAGGTAAATATATTGATGTAATAAATCATACAATAGTTAAAAGTACAATTACATATGCAGCGGAAACATGGTGCTTAAAAACAAAAACGGTAGCAAAACTAAATTCCACAGAAATGGACTTTTGGCGACGCTCGGCTCGAATCTCCAGGAAGGACAACATTAGGAATACTATTATTAGATAAAAATGAGTGTAGCAAGGTCTCTTTTAGACGACATTAAGACCAAACAACTTCAGTGGTATGGACATGTTCAGAGAATGGAAGAGGGGAGATTACCAAAAGAAGTTATGAAATGGAGTCCACCAGGAAGAAGAAAACCATGTAGACTTACCTGAGCGGAAGAGATTAGAGGACTGATGGGAGAAAATGGATTAACGGAAGAAGAGTGGAATGACAGAAGCAACTGGAGGAAGAAGATAATATAATTGTCAAATGGGCGCAGGAAGATGTGGGAACATTGTACAACCTGCTAAATAAATAAATGAGGAGTTTCTTTAGTTCAGTTAAGTTTGCAGGACATTTTACATCTTACGCTTCACAGAAACTTAGAGTAACCTTTGTTTCGGCCGACAGGGAGACATGCGATTTTTGAAAAGGGGTGAGTATGAAGATAGCTGTCCCTTGTGGCGATATTCCATGTAACTATGGTGCCTACTAACAGTGCTGCATCCATGCTCATGGCAGAAAGTGGAGGAAGTATTCTACTCTTAAATGTGGTTAGCAAAAATAGGGTACATATTCATAAATTGTCGCAATGCATAAATAAATTTAATATTTCAACACTGTTTATTTTAAGAAAAAATACTGGTCAAAATCGGTGCCTTCATTATTAGTTAGAATGTGCGTTTCTCTTAGAGCTGTCCTGCGACGGTTAAAGATGGATGCTGTACAGTCTATCATTGACAGTATACAAATGGCTGCTTGTATATATTCATTTGTCATTACAATACCGCTTGTTCGACTTGGTAAATCTTTAACGAAGCAGAAGGAAATACGTTTGTTGGCCATGCATGGTGATGTGAATTTGATGAATTGTACAACATATACGCAACAAATTCACAATATATTTAATACTTATCTAACAAAACTTCTACATGTTCGATGCCTCACTGCACAATCTTCAGGGAGTTATTCTGCTATACCAAAGTTGCCTTCCAGTTAGAATGCAGTCCATTAGTACATATACTTAACAGTGTTACAAGAACATCGTTACCAATTAATTAATATAAGTCGATGTTACATATAGCGTTACAGTAATATAAAATGAGAAAATAAATTGAAATTTTAATCAAATACAGTATAATCATGCAGTTTTTGAGGCGATTACGTGAATTACGGTCGTATCCTAATGTACTGACCGTGTGCGGTGGCCTTATATACAGTCAGTTATATTCGCGATTATATCCTTTAGAATCAGTACATTGGATACGATTGTAGTTCAAGTAATCGCTTCAAGAACTGTACCTTTATACTGTATTTTATTAAAAGTTCATTGTATTACTTCATTTTATATTATTGTAATACTATATGTAAGATCGACTGTATATTAGTTGCTTGGTAAAGCTATTATTTTAACACTGTTAAGCATACGTGCTAATGGACTGCATTTTAACTGGCTTGTAACTTTGGTATAGCAGAAGAACTCCCTGAAGATGATGCATTGGGGCATCGAAACATGTGGGAGGTTTTTAGATACAATGAAGTACTAAATACGAGTATAGTGTGCATTTGTTGATTATGTTTTGTAAATATATGCAAAATGCACGTTACACACAGTCTCGAGGTTGACGAATTTTGTTTCCGTCGACAGTAGAATGTTTGTGTCTCAAATAAATGAACAGGAAACCCAACGACGTGTACATAATCGTATTTGTAATGTGTGTGTAGACCACAAGTAGCAGACCTTCACTTTCCCACTGTTTTTCGCAGAAAAGGAAAGTGATTAAATCTCTATATGTATTTTGTAAAACCGGCAATTTGGCTGCAGTTGTAGGATCGTCCATATTGGCCACAAGTGGACAACCGTGATCTTTCATAGGCGATAGGAAACCCGACGACCACGATTTGGCTGTGATACAGATAAGTTTACTGGTTAACTGGTTGGGAGGGGGTTGTTTATGAGCTGTTAAAAGTAGAAATGCCAGTCAGTGGTTATATATGAAGTTGAGGGAAATTTTATGGTTATGCACTTTATTTTACTTCGCATCTTTGGCCAACTGTGATTCTCTTAATCCACATTGCAATTCTGAGAAAACGAGAAAGTAAGGTCTATAACTGTGTTAGCTTTGGCAGCGGATGTAGAGGAGTAGTGTTTGGGCTGGCAAACTCAGTGTTGATTTTTATGAAATTATGGCCGAAGTTCGTAATTCAAGTCGTCGAGTCTTCGTAAATAAATACATAAACTTTTGAGGAGAAGGCTTTCTAGGTGGTCCCCGTGTTAGGGCGGCCCGATAAATCTGTTAGGGCCAAATATAAACTACAACAGTACCGCCAACTTTTGGAATGTTTTTATGCAATCTTTACAAAGACTGCACGAAATGAAGGCCTATGAGGTAGATCGTGTCCGTCCAGCTTTTTTTTCGCGTTTAACGTTTAAAGCGGATTTGCGTTAAATTACACATTGCGTTTCTACATTAACAACCGTTCGGTGAATCCAGTTTGGTCCAGATTGCCTAATATAATTCCTACTTTACATGGGAGATACTTTTGTAGTTTGTCTCAACAAAGAATAAACGTACGTAAAATAATACACAGAATTTCCCCCCCCAAAAACACGTCTATGTAAATTTAACACTTTTCGTATTGGTGTATTTTTACATCGTTTTTGTTGCAAGTGAATGTCACTAATCTACGAAGAATTCCGAAACTAACATAAGCGACATAAACATAATCGTATCATCACGTAGTCTGTGCTACCGACAAGCACCAGCCTCATCCAAAGCAAGTTCTCCAAGCAGTGCGATCTAATGCTTCCTCTTTCAGTTTACAATATCCTCTCGTTTCCTTAAGTTCATCCAGTAGGTGCTTACGTCTTCTTCTATGTCTTCACATCTCTCCTATCTTTTCTTCAATAATGTGCTTTAGAAGGCAGTTCCTACACAAGATGTGACCAATCCATTTAACATTCCTTAATTTTATTTAATGTAGGATTTTTTTCCTTCTTGACCCTTTGTAATACTTCGTCATTTTTCACACGATAAGTCAAACTGATCTTCTCCTTCCTTCTTCAGAATCACGTTTCAAAAATGTGAAGATGTAACTATGCAAATAAGAAGGTTAATTTCAAACACTCTGCAGATATGATTGTGTGCATTTATGAACGTAATCTTGATTTGAAATATTCTTCATTTTAGTTTATTATCACATTACACAAACGTGATGTAACTTAGGAATATAAGGTTAAATTTGATTTTTTATTATCCAGACCTTGGACCACATCAACATAGTGAAATATGATGTTGCACCGTGTTGGTTAATACGTATTTACCCAATTTTCGAAGGACTGTAATGCCTCAATCTTCAGGTGAAGTAACTGGGTAAGAACTGACAGCTTGACTTCCAACATGAAGGCATTACAATACTTCGAAACATCTGTTACTGTCTGACAGTCGACGCCGCATCACATCACAGATGACTTGAATATTCTGCAACACCGCTACGAGAACCTAAAATCCCACAAAGTACGTTACAGACCTACTTGTTCCAGTACATGTATCCTTACAATAACTCTTTGCGCCCGCAGTAATTTAGGTTTAATAGCCGTACTGAGAAAAGTGTTTTAAAAATAGACGTGCAGTCATACTAGACTGCATTTTTCCACCCTTCATCGTTTCGGCTTTAGGCACGCGCTCAGACTTTTTCGTGTTCCAGCCGAAGACAAAAGGCAACAGGGCGACACTGCGGTGAGTTTCGCATATGCTACGTGTAGTCTGGTTCCTGCTTTGCGCATGTTTATACGTTTGTTGCGTGTTCCAGTAGTCACTCTTCCGAGCAGAATTTTATTTAGGGGGGGGGGGGGGTAGGCTTAGTACAACAATCGAAGGAAGGGGAGTATTTCAGCGATGTGGGTAAGATAGTAACAAATGATGCAAGCAGTACACATAATAGTTAATCCAGGATTGTCATGGCCAAAACAGCATTCTATAAGAAGAAGACTGTTTTCACATGCAAATTGGAATTAATTTTAAGGAAGAAACTACAGAAGTGTTACATTTGGAGTATTACTCTGTACGGTGCTGAAAATTGGACACTTAGAAACGTAGATCAGAAGTGCCTGGAAAGATTTTAAATGTTTTGGAGAAGGACGGAGAAGATCAGTTGGACCGATCATGTGAGAAATTAAGAAGTGTTACAGAATCAACGAAGAGAGGAATACCCTACAGATAATAAGAAAGAGGGAAGGAAACTGGATTGATTACATCTTGCGTAGGAACTGCCTTCTAAGGCACGTTATTGAAGCGAAGATAGAGGGAATGTTAGAAATTGTAGGAAGACGAGGAAGAAGACGTAAGCAGCTACTGGATGACATTAAGGAAGAGAGGGGATACTGGAAATTGAAAGAGGAAGCACTAGATCACACTCTGTGGAGAACTTACTTTGGGAGAAGTTACGAGTATGGGCCTCTCGTAAGACAGTTTGCAGAATGAATGAAAAACAGTCAAAAACTTTACGTTCCGATAAAAAAAACTGTATTATTCACCTTTCATGGATCTCAGAACCAACGGCGATTATTTCCCTACACAATATCTTTATCCTACTTTGCGTACTATATTTGTGACTCATGTAAACACACTAAGAAGTACGTTTTGTGTCTTTAGGCTATGAGGATACTTACTGAATTTGTAAGACACTTTACAAAATCTGTTTATTTTCCACAAAATGCCTTTTGTTTCTTGATTTTATCTTAAATGTCTAAGTAATATCCAGGTTAAAAAAGCTATAATTTCCTACCCACCCAGTAGGGTTGGGTTTTATAACCAAGGTGGAGTATGTTTATTGTGCGGTACAAAATGAATGTTTAAATATAATTCAGTCTTAATTTTCATGTTTGAAGGTTTAACTTCTGGCTGCGTGACACCGACTGTTTTGCAACCGACAGTCAACTAATACACTTGAAGAGTTGCCAGTTAAAAACCGTTCATACACAATTATAAGGTAATATTATAGCTGTGTACACGTGCTAAATGAAAAAAATTGGTTGGCCTTCTCTCACTCCGTGGAGTATATTTCCTCACCTAGTCGAGAAACTCAGCGCATTATACGAAACTCGAAGTTCCATTGCCATGTTAACAACAAGCCGCTACTAATCCCTGTCCTGAGGCAGATAAATTTAGTTCGCGCCCTCTCCTTCTATTTCTTCAAGATCCGTTTTAATATTATCTTCCCATCTAAGCCTAGGTCTTCCAAGTACTCTCTTTCCTTCATGTTTCCACACCACAACCATCTGCGTATTTGTCATCTTCCCCTACATGATTAACTGTAAAGCGGAGAAGAATATTTTAAGGTCTACTTGAAGATATGGGTTATAAGACTTACAGCCGGTTTTTGTCACACTGTCAACACACTGAATCGCTTTCTTATCATGTAAGAGCCCCTGATAACGAAACTTTACGATGTAAGTACTATATATGGAGTGTAAAAAATTACTGACTCTATACTACACGAATTTCCTATAAAAGTTTTTCCTTTGTTGGTGACGAAAAAACACACTCTTATGCAAATTAAGGTGCGTCGCTGTGCTGACGCAAGTCTGACATCGGACTGCGTTAATCCTGTTCCCCCAAAATCTAAGGAAAATTGCGAAAAGCGGCTGTATGCTTCGTCTTGCGTGCCGTCTTTTCGTCTGCATGGGACAGCTCGGCTCCCACTGGACGGATTTTCATGAAATTTTATATTTGAATATTTTTTTCGAAAATCTGTCGAGAAATTATAAAATGCGTTAAGATCTGACAATAACGGATATTTTGTATGAATACCAATAAACAATTTTGATAATATCTCGCTCATTTCTTCTTAGCACGAGATACGTTTCAGACACAAGGTGTAGAGAAAATCGAAACACACATTTTGTGTTCAATAACGTTTATTTTTCGAAAATCATGCCGTTTATAAGATAAGTTGGAAAAATATTGTAGAGCCGGAAAGGCCACAGATGACAATATGGCGCATGCGCATTGCATGCTGGATACCTAAGGCTACAAACACGCTTTCAGAGTAAGTAATATTTATTGCTTTTCTACTGCAACAATGGTTGCACGAAGGCGCCTCATTGTTACGTTATGATTATATTGCCTGTCCTTTTTGTATTTCAATTTACACCTCACCCTTGCAGGTCTTCAGTCGATGTTTCTAGCCAACATTTGTTTTCATTTCTTACTTTTCCCATGCTTGCAGTATTTCTCATCCACCTAATCGGTCTTTATGAATTCATCGTAGTATTCAGAGAACTGTGTGAATTTTGGAATTTCTCATTTTCTACCGACTTTTATTACTTCAGTTCCCCTAGTTCCACCTATCTAACTAAGCACCTTGTTCCGTGTTATTTAACGCAATAAAAATTAACTGCACCGGTAAATCCTGTTTACTCGTATGTGACAATTATGGAAGAATTGCGAATACCCTCATTTCTGACAGACTGTTTAATTTCTGTTTAATGTGTTGTACTTCGCGAAAGGCTAAAGTAACTGACACAGATTTAAAGCTATTCAACACCTAATTTTATCATGACAGTTTCCTCTTCCCTGAATTTTCCCAACAAAATTGCAAAACGTCTGAAACTTCTCAGTTCATTGAAGTGTCTTAAACCTGGTTATTCCGGAATACCCCTAGATGTAACATAATCGGTGGTACTCATCTGGAAGAATAGAATAAAATGCCGAAAATTTCGGAATATTCGGCCGTTGAATATTTTGGAGTGTTTATGTAACAGGGGACGATTTGTCTTTATATGGAGCCGGGAAAGTGTACTCGGTTTACTCACTACGCTACAAACTGGACGGTCCAGATTCCGAATCCCGGTAGGGTCAAAAGATTTTTCTCTTCTCCAAAACATCAAGACCAGCTCTGGGGCCCACCCAGCCTCTTATTCAGTGAGTATCGCGGTTCTTTCTCGGTGTAAAGGCGTCCGGGTCGTGAAGTTCATTCACTTCCATCTAATGCTTAGGTTGAGAATTAGTGGATCTGTATTTCTGCTCCCCGTGTGGGACTTCATGGCATGGGCAGAGAAAACTCGCTTTACTCTACTTTAATTTACTCTAATTTTGTGAGTATGTAGGGTATGTTATCGCCCAGACCGGCCCTGGAGCCCACCCAGCCTCCTGTAAAATGAGTACCGTGTCTTTCCCGGAGGTAAAGTGCGGCCGGGGCGTGCTGCTGACCACTCACCCCCTTCTAGTGCCACGGTCATAGAAGAGTAGAGCTATACCTCTACCCACCCTCTGGACCACACCGGGCTTGTAACGGGAAAACTTTACCTTTTTTAGGGTATGTTACGTCGTTCTCACGACGTTTCCACGAAAACATGTGGTTCTGACGGTAGTACCACAATTGTTTCTGACCTTCTGGGTTCTGACACTGAGTAGCAGGGTTATTCATTTCGAACGTTTCGAAGGAAAGTGCCCCTTATATCTTCAAGGGTCGAGTCGTAGAACAACATTACTTCTATGATTCGTAAAATAATTTTTCTTCCAGGACTTCTTGACCTTTAAACGATGGTGGCGTTACTTTTTTTTCGAAAATTCAGCGATAACATCAGCGCTGTGGAAACTTAAAATCCCGAAACACTGAAATTCTTGTGTCAATAATTGTCCAACAAAATGCAACAATATACAGTTTATTTATACCTGCAAACCGCTCTACATGTTTCGGGTGGTATCTCCACCCATCATCACGAGCTCATATCACTGTATCTACAGTATCTGGCATTATCGAGACCGTTACTGCTACCTGTCGTGAACTTCCAGTCCGTTCACGACAGGTAGCAGTAGAGGTCTCTTTAATGCCAGTGTTATGAGCTCCTGGTAATGGGCGAAATACCACCCGAAACATGTTGAACAGTTGACAGATTTAAATAAAATGTATTCTGTTGCATCTTGTTGGATAATTATTGACACATATTACGCGATGCACCGACCATTGAAAACAAAATTCGCTGAAATTCTTCTGTAGTTCAACGGCATTGCGTTCAAAATTGACTCAGGCGGCACTTGGCCCGTTGTCATGTTGTATAGCTTGACTTTGCATGTGACCCTAATCACACTGCCACAACTTCAACCCCTACCATGTCATGTTTTCACCTCACCCCTAGCAGAAACATTGGCTATAACACTGAACGACAGAGACGTACCCTATGCACTCATTCCTTGTGCCATACATTCCGCGACTGTTCTTAAGAAGATCACATCTTATCCTCGCTCTTCTGGGGTGTTACGTACTATTGATTTGTAGATAGTTACCGACGTTTCGGGGCAACCTATCGGCGCCATCTTCAAGAGTTAAGCAGTCCAAGAATAATTCTCCTTGGAATGTTTGACCCTTGAAGATGGGACCGACTGGTTGTTCCAAGATGTCGGTAAATAAGTGCCAATCAACGTTGTGTAACGTTTAAGAGGAGCGAAGATCTCATGTACACTGCGAGGGAAGTCTGTGTTCACGCACAAGAACACATCACCTGTCTGTGTCAGAACCTGCAGCTGCAGCACCTCTAGTTTCCAACTTGGTGAGCGAGACTCCTGTTTCAAACTACTTACTTCCTCGCATCTCACTTGCCTAGGTTCATTTTAATAGTACCTTATCTTCCTCGTGATTTTCGAAATACTGACTTTCCAGGAGAGTTTCTCCAATAAAGATATGTTTGATGTTAGTATGTCATTCGCATTAAATGTGCAACCCATCTATAGCTCGTTATTTACACTAACCTAACGGTATTAGATGAGAAGTGTCAATTACATAGACGCTTGTTACACAATCTCCCAAGCCCTCGGCGTACGTCCCTAAGATCCAGATGATTCCTAGTCCCATTGATATCCGTTTCGTAATTCACCTCAGGCAGCTTGTGTTGTAACTCGACTCTCTATTGTGACATTTAATAGTCTAATATTTACGTGTGGACTTTCAATGACTTTCAAGGTTCTTTAACATTATTGAGCACGTAAGTACCAATATGATAAACGTAGCTTTCATATTTGTACCGTGCATCCTGCTATTATCAAAGTTTTTTTTACCAACTGATATAAAAGAGAATTGTTTTTAAGGTAGTATTAAAATTTACATTAAAATTACAATAGCTCCAACATGCTTCGGTGTGATCACCATCATCAGAGAGCGTACTGTGTGAGCTTGCTAAAGTTGCAATATGAAAACATTTGGTTAAAATACATCATTGTGGTTAATATGCAGCCACACCGCCAGATTAAACACAATGATGTATTTTAACTAAATCCTCTAACTTGTACCTTTAGCAAGCTCACACAGTACTCTCCTTGATGATGATGATCACAACGAAACATGTTGTAGCTATTGTAATTTTAATGTAAATTTTAATACTACCTTAAAAACAATTCTCTTTTATATCAGTTGGTAATAAAAACATTTGATGATAAACGTAGATTTATCCGGAAATAGAAGAGTAATTTAGATTACAGATATGTAATTACGGTGTATTGTGGAATGTGACATTTGCAGTTAAAGTACGTGTTCTTTCATATATACATTTTTGTAGACGTCGGTAAATACGTTTGAACATACATACAAGCCGAAGTCCCAGAACAAGACTGGCAGCTGCTGTAGAAGGATCAGTTCGAGTAACACACCTTGATAGTGAGTTGAGTGAAAGTCGGATAAAATGGAAGTTACGAAGCATGTGTTTGTAGATACATGAAAGGGCGGCCGTGGGTTATATTTCACTTATAAAATTTATAGATAAGACAGTCTAGAACTCTGGTTAAATTTTACACACCAATTAATAAACTACAACGTTATTCTCCATGTATTTATGAGTAATGTGCGCGGAAAAATAATTCGCGGGGTCGAAGAAGTGCCACACGCGGTGACAAGCGAATGGAGTTTACAGACTCAGGGCAGGGCATGACAGTCATTTTCACGTGTACGACTCCGTCATGGCAACATTTAAATTATATCGATTTTTGGTGACGTTCGCAAAATTGCGAAAAGTGACTGTCAGCTTCGTCATGACTGTCTCTCTACGTCCTTCCGTCAGCAACTCGGCTCCCAGTATACGGATTTTAATTAAATTTGATGCGAATATTTTTAGAAAATCTGTCGAGAAGGTTTAGGTTCAATTAAAATCTGACAAGAGGAACGGACACTTTACATGGAGACCAATGTGCATTTTTGATCATATCTCGCTCACTTCTTCTTAGAATGAAAAATATTTTATACAAAATTTGTAAAGAAAATCAAGACTTTTGTGTTGAATAATCGTTTTTCGAAAATCTTGCCGTTTATGAGACAACGTGCGAAAATATTGGACGGGTCGGACGGGCCACACATGACAATATGGCGCATGCGCATTTTATACAGGATACCCAAGGCTACAAATACACACTCGGAATATGTAATAGTTATTGCTTTTCCATTGTAATAATGATTGCACTAACGCGCCACGTTGTTACGTTATACCTTCCTTGTCTATCTTTTTGGCAAAAGTAAAGTTGTGCTAGTTAATGTAAAAGGCATTAAGGCAGTTTTACTGTTCGGCAAGAAAGATGCCTTTACCGTCTGTAGTGGTTAGCACCTTAACAGGGAATGCGGTCTATGGTTGTCCTTTTGCCTGACCATCCTCAGTTCTCCTTCTGCAGCCCTTGCTATTCATCAGCGGTGAAAAGTTTTTTAGAACTTCGTCGGCTATGAGGAGCCTAGTCAGGTACTGTGTGCTCTCGATGTCTCGGTGGTCCTTGACACCATTACCACGTATTCCATTGCTTTGCTAGACATCGCGTGATCCTTAGGCCTGAATTAATCACTTAATTGCAGCGGATGGGTTTGCAAACCGGTTCTCCTTCCTCGAAGTTCTTAATATATAATTAAAAATGAAAATTAACCCAGCCTACCATCTCGTACAGCTTCCTGCAAGCTCAGTGTATGCTACCACGAATATTCGAACCTACTGACAAGCTCAGCATTGAAAGGACTGGCAAAACATTACTGAATAAGTTACCAATAAATTACTCAAATGCCGGTCCCAGTGGCCGCGCGGTTTAAGGCGTAGGTTTGCGGCCGCTCGCCCGCTGAGATCGTGGTTTCGAATCCCATCGGGGGCATGGATGTTTGTCTGTTGTGAGTGTTGAGTGTTGTCAGGTAGAGGTCTCTACGACGAGCTGATCACTCGTCCAGAGGAGTCCTACCGACTGTGATGCGTCGTTGTGTGTGATCTAGAAACCTCAAGAATGAGGAGGACAT
>Ga0123352_10009651_pt1 | contig 15113 bp, 8 predicted proteins | sample TergutLab28metaG_FD_89700 | JGI IMG/M metagenome (GOLD analysis project Ga0123352, IMG submission 89700) | Labiotermes labralis P1 segment gut microbial communities from Petit-Saut dam, French Guiana - Lab288 P1 | ecosystem: Host-associated > Arthropoda: Insects > Digestive system > Gut ... | reverse complement strand
TTGTTGTTGTTGTTTTTGTTGTATGTTTTACGGCACATTGAAACCAGTTCAGTGGTAACAGGATTGGCGAATGACGAAATGGAAAGGATTTAGAAGGAAGCTGTACTATGCAGTCAAAGGAGAAGAATTCTTCTTGGACTGTTGGACACCCCAAGATGGGAGCGATAGGTTGTACCACAACGTCGGATACAAACTACCAATTTAAGCAACGTAAAATTCCATCGCGGTGGAAGCCAGAAATCGAGCTCTATATTACTATCCTCCAGCACGAGACACAAGTACAGTACGTTACGAAAATTCTGAATTTGGTGATATTTGTTATTCCAGAAAGAAAATATTTTGCAACTCTTCCTCTTATTATGTCTTTCTCTCGTTCAGAGATATGTTTTTATTGTACTTTTGCAGGCATCTCTCATAATGCAAATGAAGCAGGTTTGGAAAGCGTTACAGACAAAAACATTTCGATAACACTATATTAAACGAAAAGTATTCAAAAAATATTTGCCAACTTCCAAGACGGCAACATCGTATTTTACTTTAATAATATTAAATATGAAATAAAGCATTTTTAAAAAATTAATGGAACTCCATCAATTTAACCCGAAGAGCGTCTGTAAATTTCAAACGAGTTGGTCAGATATCTGGCACTACAACATTCTCAGTTCACAGTCACTAAATTCGTGCCGTGGTTCAAGAGGCTAGTCGCCGGACCCTCAACGCTAAAAGTTGGGCAGATCGCAGAGAAGCCCACATGGAATTTCATGACAACGAACTGGAGCTGTGACGGGTCTTTCTCCGCGTACTTCGGGTTGAACCTGTCACCAGTCTTCTACCAAAGCCTCATAAATATGAGTGTTTCGAGTTTCTCGTAACGATGTTTTGGAAGATACAGAATTTCTGGGCTGTTAAGCTGTCTTCGGGCAAGTGGTTCTCATGTTTCGAAGAATCATAGCTCTTTCTTGTTCAGGGTCAATCAGTCCAACATCAAATTGTAATATTCTTCAAGCACGAATTTCCTATTATGGCGCCGTTCAGTTCAACACATCCCTCTGTTACTCGGGGGAGGTTAGAGGGTATCACAATCACGGCATCTGCTGGGGGCCCCACCGTTTTGGGGTCCTGCACACAACTCGACCGTAATTGAAAAAAATAATCTTAAAATTTCAGTTACGCAAATTTTGACTTAGAATAATTTCAACTGAAATTTTTCAAGAAAATTTATTGTAACAAAAATCGATTTTTACAAATATGCCTTCGTGGGATTTTTGGAACATCATTATCGCAAAACTGATTACTCATTTCCGAACAAGCGATATGTGTTGCGAAGTTGAATAGTGCGCAGCAGCAGTAAATGCAGAATACAAAATGAGGAAAATAAAACTTTAAGGTGAGTTATTCAGCAAATTTCAATAATATGTTTAGAGCATAAACATTTTATTATTTTCCTTCCAACAGCCCACTTTGTGCTGACAGACGTTACAGACACTGAGTAATGTAAATATGGCAGTCTATAAACTTGTCACTGTCCACTTCTGTGGTCAGACACATATATAAAGGACCTCAAATCTTGTTTTGCGAGGCGCCACAAAAGTCTTTAAACCATTCTTTTCCTCACTTCGCAGTGACTCTCACCATCATCATCACTGCTAGGCTTACAGCTGCTAGTACTATTACTTCCAGTATTACTACATCTGCCTTATACAGAGAACTGGAGTTACAGTTATGTGAGATTCAAGAAATCCAGCAGCTATTGCAAGTTATACTGCACACCTGTGTAACAAGCAGGAGACTGTATACATACTCACCTCGTCACTTTGTATTTTAGCTCCTTCTTCTATGAGGCGAAGGACTTCCTGCAGATTTCCTCGGGCGGCCGCTTCGCGAAGCTTCCCTGCTGCCATACCCTCGCAAGCGTCATCTGCTTGAGTCACAGCATGCACACAAAACAAATACACATGAATAATGCGATCTCTCGTGACGTACAAGTACACAAAGTTCCTTTCGTACGGTATAAATCTTTGGCGTGGTTCAATGCCTTTTTAGAACAAAATAATTTTGTTTTGTGAAATTGTCACATTCAATTGTCCATACTTCGTGTGTTTTAACATTTTAAATGAAAATATTTCCAAATTAATCCTTCACGACTGAAGACCTATAAGATTATAAGGCAACTCCCATCCTGATTCCACAACAGAATTATTCACAGTCTTTTTCATAACCGAAGCTTAGCCTCTAATTTTGCTCTTTGTTAGCAATCATGCTTCATTTGATCTCAACATTTCGAAGTTGTCATTATATAGACTGTGTTGCTTCCCGTTGCAGCACGAGGAGAATCAGCTATCTATCGTGACGTGACTGCAATTTAGTAAGATAATGGTAAATTGTCTGCAGCTGGAACAACTTTGATGACTGTCGTCTCGAGATCGTGTGTGGGGCGTTTCGCAGTGCCCATGGGAATGATCACGTAGAGCAGCGGGGGGCGGCTGATTTATATACTGAGAAAGGAAGAAATTAGAGCACTAAACAAGTCTGCCTACAGAGTCCTGTGTTGTCGAGATTTTTTTGTGTAGTTTGATGAAGCATATTTACGTCAAATTTAATGCCCTCACAGTTTTCTTCAGCCCAGACAAATCGGGCCTTAAAGAAGCTCATGGCGTGTTAGTTGTTCCTAGTACGGACCCGCAAAACTAAACTATTTCAGCAATCTTGTGTTTATTGGACCGTGCATCATTGTGATACCTGAAGAATAAAAGACCAACTTGATGTCACTTGCTATTTTATTTCACTTCTTATGTACTCAACATGTTTCGGACATTAATATATCCATCATCAGGTTCTTGCGACTATGCTGCTGAAATACCACATTGGTCGTTTTGTTCTCGATTCGTTGTGTGTTGGAGATTTGGTGTGGTTGGATTAGAGTAGTATCCGTGTTGCAGGCTGAAGCCTGCAACACGGATATTTCAGCAATATTTGTAAGAGTTATTAATAACGTAGAACATTACTCTTAATGATTCATTCCTTTGAAGCCTCGATTAGATTCTTCCCTTATGCAGAGCAACCAGATAGACTAATTAAAGGAAAATCTTCATTAATTGAATTCACTATGACCAATAAATATTCTCGGCAAGACAAAAAGTAAGAATTTTAGACCCTATTTCCATTTAGGTTTTGGTATTCTGTGTGTTTGCATTCGTAGTTTCAATTGCACTGAACAAACTGCAGAAGCCTGTCACACCCTGTCACATAAAATATATCGATAATCAGTCACACTATCATGGCTTATTTTGAAGCAACTTAGGAGAGAAACGAAATGCCTGCAGATCTCTAATTCAAACGAAATACGAATACGAAACTACTGCAATATGAAGCAACGTTTGTGTATGTTACTTCAAAACTTTCATGTGATTTTATAAATCGATGAGATGGACGGGACAACAAGTGACATCATACGGAGCAGGATATTGGTCAGTGTTTAAAGACATTGCTAAACGGCTGGCTGCCTTTGAAAGAGGAGTTTTAAGAAGAATGTTTGGGGTAATTCAATTAAATAAAATTTTGAGAAAGTGATATAATAAAGAATTAATGCAGTTCTTTGGGTTTTAGATATAGTTTCATTGGTCAGAATAAGTCGGTTAGATTGCATTGACCATGTTAATAGAATGGATATTTTTAAAAAAGTCAAATATTTAAAGATAAGTATTTAGAGATAATCCTCAGGTAAATCGACTAAGAGGACAGTCAAAAACAGATGCTGGAACTGTGTACAAACAGTTATTAAGAGATTAAAAATTAAAAACTGGAAAGAGAGGTCAAAAACAGAGTTGACTGGGAGAAGTCCATTAAGGAGGCAAATGTTCGCATTGGACTGTAGCGCCATCTAAGAGAAAGAAGAAGGTGGAGGAGGACAAGGAGCAGAAGAAAATGTATAGACGGTACTACGTTTGGCGCATAGAGGAGATGACAGAAAATGTCAAGTTTCCCCGCACTTTCCGTGGCCCACTGGGGGGTAGAGTTATCGCCCCACTCATTTCTAATCTTGGCTTTAGATGCAGCTGAATGGTCAGCTCCATTCCACTGACGCTCTACCTACGCGGCACTAAGAGGCAGGCTGAGCCCCAGAGGCGGTCCGGACGTTTTGGAGAAGAGAAAAACATCTTGCTTCTATGTACTGAATTAGTTCGGAACACCACCCGCAGCCCCCGAGTGGTACAACTAAATGGAAATGGGTGGATAATGTAACGAATTTTTAAAGAAAGGAAGACAGGGTGTGTGCTGGTTACAGTTGGGGTGTAACATTGTTACTGTGAACCCTGCAATAAGTCAGCTTTTTAATGTTACATATAAAAGATAAATCAGAACGCCTTAACTCGGTGACAAAGAGCATTGTCTAAAGTTCATCTGCTCTAAACTTCATGTAAGTGACTTTTGTTTGCTATTGGACACTTCGGAAAATAGATCAGAAATACTAGAAGGTTTTGAATTATTGTGCTGGAGAAGGACGGAAAACTTCAGTTGGGCCGATCGTGTGAGAAATGAAGAATTACGAAGTGTGAAGTAGAAGAAGAATATCCTAAAAACTATAAAAAGAAGGAAGGCTAACTAAATTGTTCACATCTTGCGTAGGAACTGCCTTCTGAAACACATTATTGAAGGAAAGATAGAGGGAAGGATAAAAGTGAGGGGAAGACTAAGAAGAAGGCGTAAGCAGCTACTTATGACCTTAAGGAAAAGAGAGGTTACTGTCAATTGAAAGAGGAAGTTCTAGATCGCACTGTTTGGAGAACTTGCTTCGGGAGAGGCTATGGATCGGAGTACGACAGACAACATAATGAATGGTCATCCCCAAATTAGTCAGACTAAAGAATACATTGCTATAGTATATAGCTTATTTTACAGTGCATTCTAAGGACAAGACACGAGCATATAATCAGTTTTTTATCTAGGTTTCTTTCTGACCCAGCTTCCTCAGCAATGGTCTAATAAATTTTCTGTATTGTTCTTTATAGTACCTTTGGAGAAGATTAAACGCATACATAATCTGATATCACAAGATATTGAGTTCATTAAAGCCGTTGGTTGTGCAATGCAAATAAAAGATAAATACACAAGTAGAAATAACACGTGTTAAACTAAGTCTCGCACGTTAAAATTTGTATGTATGGGACGGCGTCTTCAGTGTCTGACACTTGAGAATTAGGCTTATTAGTTATTCACAAGTAGGAAAATTGAAACTAAAAATATTTCATAATGGTAGCATCCGTTGATGAAAAAGATATGGAGACGTTTGTGGAGGTCCCCTTGAAATACGTTACTGACCAACGGAGCGTGTATTTCCCATCTCTGGCTCCCAGTAATCCAAACGTGAATATGCACGTTCCTACGTCATTGCTTGTAGTTAACAACATCAAGATTCCTGGTAGGACAGCGGGAAGTTCAGCAACAAAGCGATTACAGTTTATTTTATTATAGTATGTTGTTATAATTTATTACCCTAATTTTACATGTCAGCAACTTTGCCAAGATTACAGGGACTTAGAGCAGCCTCGAGGCATGCGAGAGATCCTAATACTTAATTTCACTTAACCACGATAGATTATTTATGCAATTTTTTAATGATAGGATGCTGATCGTATTTTTAATTATGATAGGAAATAGGCTTTCGCTTATCCATATTCAGTTTTCGTATTTCTTTGCCAGTAAATGACCTATAATACGTCTAGGTAACCTACAGTTTCAGCAGCCTGTGGCTAAAAATAATGACTGATCAGATTCCAGGGAACGGCGGGAAATGACAAGTTGTCTGTTTTTCCATACCACTGTCCAGTATTTGTTCCTGACTAACGTCATTAACCTGTTGGCGCTGGAATTACATTGCCCGTTCAATCTGCAAAAAACTCCGGGTACAAATTTCAAGATTTAATTTTTTTTCTTGCAAACGCAAACACAGGAAAGAAGAAGCAAAAGGTGGAAAAACCAATAGGAATGAGACTGAAGGTCATTCATCTTGCGGGATTTAAAACCAGAATCCTGCAAACGCAGTCTATGCATCATTTGACGTGAAATGTTGCATCACTTGCTTGTAGACTGCGTTTCAAATGTGATGGCATAAGCATAGAAACCAGATTTCGTCTTTCGGCGAAACGGACGAGTCCCTTTAATTTGGCGGGGGCGTCAGTTCAGTCGACTACTGGCAGCCGAGGTGTGCGCATCAGCGGTAGTAATGCTGGATACACCAAGTTCCGAGGAAGTGTGAAGGGTACTGGCTACCCACTCCATCCACCAGTTTCCCCTTCACTTCCCCTCCCGTGCGCCACCGTGTGCCTTTATATTTCAACTGGACTCTACATACACATCCTAAAATGTATTGTTGAGGAAATTAACTGTAAGTATAGAGTTTACAGTTTAATTATATGCTTAAAAAGATGACTAACCCTAGACACCGAGGTGAGGCTACTAAATAAGGATGTGGCACACCCTGTGTCAACAGTCCTCCCCATTATGTGTTAAATTGAAACGCATAATATGCTGTAATAATGGAATATTACTCCCGCCTCTTATGCACGCGAAACTGTTTGAGTTTTATGGCACACCAGGTCTCGCCTAGCAGTAGGTTTATGCTCCAACCAAGCTGAACACACCAAGCACTGTTTGTTTTTACACATTTTGACTTGGGCTGTACAAGTGCTAAATCTGAATACATCAAACTCTCTTCCCTTCTATACTTCCTGACATCCTGGTCAATACTAGTGCTGCCAAACGTACGGAATGTTTGGAGATTTTGTGCAGTATAATCTAATTATATGGAGTCCCATACACTTTTGATCGGGTGGGGGGGGGGGGGTGGGAATCTTAAAATGTCAGTATTTTCAACAACTGCCGTTTTCGCGGACTGAAGACCACAAATATTTTATAGGTAAAAATGTAGGTGGATATGTTTTCATGTGAATGAAATTTGGTGGGAGGTGCTGGAGTAATTTTCCACTTTAGAAGCCTCGCGTAACGCGGTTTCCATACCGAAGGGTCCGCCTCGCGGTCGTGACCAGCTTATATTATTCCCCGGGCACCCTTTCATCCAAGTCGAGCAACCGATCTTCCTGTCAGGGCATGGCAGTCCAAATACCTCTCACATTGTCTTCTACATGCTTCCTTTACTGCCGTTTGTTGTTTATCAGTCACAATCTTTCTCAACCCCCACTTTTTTCTTTTTAACGTTTTTAAAGCCAATCAACCCTAACATGTACTGTAAGTTTTTTTTATCTCAGTAATTAACCAACTTGATGCACAAAACTTTTGTTTTACAATAAGTTTATTTCATGCCTCTACATGTTTCGAACAAATGTGCTCATCATCAGGAGGTCAAAATTGCATTACACAGCCTCTGGTATCATCACACCTATAGGTGGCCGTCTCGTGCACAGGATGGCCACCTATAGGTGTGATGATACCAGAGGCTGTGTAATGCAATTTTGACCTCCTGATGATGAGCACATTTGCTCGAAACATGTAGAGGCATGAAATAAACTTATTGTAAAACAAAAGTTTTGTGCGTCAAGCTGGTTAATTACTGAGATAAATTTACTGAGATGCACGGTCAGCAAAACGTCAAAAAATATGCTGTAAGGTTTGTGTTGTATTCATATCTGTGAACTACGTATTAAAATTAAAGAATATGACAACATATGCACTATGAATTTCCTACAATTAAAACACTAGAAGACCAACATGTCTCGACCCTTTCTTGTGGGTCTTCCTCGCAGATTGTACTTCAATATTTGTATAAAGCGTAGATTATAAATAGATAAAATAGGTTAAAATTTTAATAAACTATTGTAATACATTTCTAATACAATTTCTATAAAGTTTTATCTCTGCGTTCTAAGTTTGTCTCACTTATTTTTCATTGACACAAATTCTTTGTGTTTACTGAATTCTATACCATCGTACTTTGCTGTGTGCTGTTTAACAGCGCACAGTGTTAAATTTTATAAAGCGAATAGAAAATATTTTCAGAGGAAATGACCGTGTTGAATATTACCTCTGGCTTTTTCTTGTGATAGGAAAATAATTTACAGGTTTCGGCGTTTTACAATGGGATTCGTTCCGGGAAACTGCCGAATTCGAGTCAGTTAATACATTCTGTAGCAGGAAGAAGTTTATTGCAAGTACGGTTAGTCAATTACTGACATTTTATTGTAAGTTATTAAGTTGCCTTTAACCACTCGTGCCTCATTCATTCATTGTTTCCAGCTTCTAAAAGGTTTACTTCCTCTATTGAAATATAAATCCTCTTTTCCTTAGTTTATTACTTTTTGGTTTGATAAGAAACTTCTCACGACTTTCAAAGTGCAAATCACAAGCTCGTGAAGAACAAAAACATTCCTTTCACAATTCCAAATGCACTGAACATAATAAAGTTTAATTATTTTTCACTCTTTGTTTAGAACCAAAAAAATATTAACGTATTTGTTAGCTGAATACGACGTTATCATTCGCGTGTGTAGCTGCATGTGTTTGCAACACACCCAGACGTTAGAAATTTATACAAAAATAAGACATGTTGCCTTCCACTTCATAGATTTATCACATGTGTTTGTGTGAGTAATATTTCTATGTATCTCCCGAACTCAGGGTCAGCCTCCTGTTACATCGACCGTATCTTGTATCTAGAAAATGTAAGGTTCATACCACGATGACAGATTCAATAAATCCATCAGCAAACTGTTTTTTTCTTTGCTTGGGCTTTACGAATTTCATGTCTCCGTTAGATATATTACCAGTACGAACGGCCTCTTTTTTGCCTGTACCACGTCCGAGTTCTTTTATCACAAGGAAAAAAGTAAACTATGGATACTGATGTTTGTTCTAAGTCCTGTATTTTTTTTTTCGTCTCGCACGTGTATAAATATTAGGAAGATCTAAAAGCTCAAAATAAATATAATATTTTTTCACTGCTATAAGTGAAGATCTTGTTTGATGCGTGTGTGCAAGAGGAATGGCGTAGGCGGCATATCGAGTATTTTCTTGATCTGTACCCCTCGACAAATATTACGCGGTTGGTCAAATTAAGAAGAATAAGATAGCAAGGGCATGTGTGACGCACGAGTTTCGTGAAGTTTCGGTGGGGAGACCTGAAGGAAGAGAGTACTTGGAAGAACAAGGCATCGAGGGGAAGAAACAGTTACAATGGATCTTCAAGAAAAAATTATGTGGGAACGTGGACTGGATTGATCTGGCTCAGGATAAAGTAAATTGGCGGTAATGTACCTTCAGGTTGCATAAAATGAGGTGGAATATTTTTTGATCAACTGGGGAACTCTTAGCTTCTCCAGAGCTCCGCTCCATGGAGTTAGAGAAAGAAGAAGCAAAGAAAAAATGGAGAAAATTTTAAAATAAGAAACTTCATAATTTTTAAACTTCAAGAAATACTGTTATCATGATCAGGTAAATGAGGGGTAGACGGGTAGGTCAGGATTTCACGTCCAGGAGAAATGCATACAAAATTTATGCCTGGGAACATAAAAAAAATATGTATTTTTGGAAATCTTCCATTGACTGGAGGAGAATATTAAAAATGATCTTAAAGAAACTGGGTAGTGGGTGTGAAATGGAATAAACTGGATCGGGTTGTGGTCTACTGATGGGATACTGTTAACTGCGTATAGAGTGTGCAGCTTGCACAGTGGAATGGTGGTTTTTGTGCTGTGAGTTGTTGAAAGTAGTGCATGGACCAGAATTTTAGAAAGTATTTTCATTACTGACAGAAGTTCTGTAGCACAAGAAACAGGGTGATTTGGAAACTAATAAGATGCTACTTAAAGTTTACGCTATTTTCGGCCAAATTTTCTAACTTTCGTCACAAATTTTCCCCTCAACCATGAAATGAAGAATATTGGTTCTTTTCCCCATATTCTCGACCTCACTCCTGGATACTTCTTTCGTATTCTTCCCGAAAAATAAATTTTTCGGTTTCCACTGTTTAGGGATCTTGGTGATCCCCAGAGCCAAGAAGAAGAGGCAAATGCCAGCACCTTCCGGTAACATAACGCTGGCCTGCTTGGCCGTCACATCACTTACTATGAGAGAGTTCTAAAAATTCGAGCACGCACCCGGAAATTTAGAAGTGTATCCAGCTTAAATTGAATATGTGGTGTGATTTCAAGCTTTCAACATGACGTAAATGATATCTTCGTTCCCCTGGGATGGTACGCAGCGTGGATTGGTAGTTACCGACGTTTCGGGACAAACTATTTATCCCATATCTCAGGATCAAGCAGTCCAAGAAGAACAGGTTGTCCCGAAACGTTGGTAACTAACTACCAACCTACCTTGCGTAACATATCAGAAGATTGAATATCTCACCTAAAATTGTGACATTCTGACATGTGACACCTTAGAGTTTAGTAGATAATTAACGACGTTTTGGAGGGAGGCCCTGTCTTAATCATACAAGGTAGAGAAATGTTCCTAATAGCAGAAATATTCTCTTGCAATCTGCAAGGAGGAATTCTGTATAAATGCCAAGCGAATATATTTATGACAGAGACCTATGCCAGTCCTGTCTCGCTGCAGAAAGATGCTGTCTGAGGGGCGTTACACTGACATTGTGTTTCAGACCTGCTGCCCCCTGAGCAACATTGATACACCGCACCGTCAAGCGCTATGAAACCCTTGAATTATATTATCGTATCTACTTCCTTTCAACTCAATCTTCTTTCAATCTTTATCCTTTATTTGCTTTGTTATACGTTGGCCGTGGGTTCAGGATATTCACCTTTTTCCGACTCTTATTTCGACACACACTGTCAAACTGTCGATCTGTGAACAGAAGAGTCTCGCTTGTTATTTGAGTTTCAAGAAAAAACGTTACGACCGTAGGAAAGAGGAAAGTCATGAAAAAAAATAAAAATTCATCAGAATTAAATAAAAAGTTTACACCAAAACTTCATATGATAATAGCACGTCCTCCACCACTGTTGCTGGCTGCACGCAAATTTGCACGTGGCAAATCAAAATATTAGACCGCTGAGATGAATGGACCGAATTAAACGAAAGGAAAGTCCCGGAAATTTCACATGTGTTATCGAGACAGAGGAGCCGGGATAGCTCAGTCGGTATAGCGACTAGCTAAGGGCTGGACGGTCCGGGGATCGAATTCCGGTGGAGGCGAAATTTACCGCACCTGTCCAGGCCGTCTCTGAGATCAACCCAGCCTCCTATACAATGGGTACCTGGTCTTTCTCGGGGGTAAAGCTGCTGGAGCGTGGCGTTGACCACCCACCCCCATCTAGCGCCGAGGTTAAATAAAGAATAGAGCTATACCTCTACTCCCCCTCTGGGCCTTCATGGCCTATTCTTGGGTGACCTTTACCTTTACCTTTTATCTATCAAGAGAAGCACCGTGCGGAGAGGAAACATGTTATTCCTGGGACTGAAACCCCTTAATAGGGTATCCGAAAATAAAATGCGTACATAGAAATGGTGTATGTTGTACCAATTCATGCCTGCCTACAGACTTAAGGCCACAGTGCAATAACCAAATGCCAGACTATCAATGCTTTAATATGCACCTTCCTTTTGAAATGTTGTTCTAAATAAAAATAAACACATTTGTTGTTCATAATGCGTTAGATTTTCCAAATTAACACTTGTCGATATATAAGCAATTTTTGGAAATATTGCATCGAAAATTTTAAAAAATACTCTCGGGTGTAAGCCAATGCAAGGAACAGTTAATTTTTTCGAGAAGTAATTGTAAATAGACTTGTGATATGAGCTCTAAGCGTGCTTGTGCGAAGTTAAATAATAATAGAGCGACTTGCGGACCTTTAGTGAGACTCCGATTGGAGGATTCGTAATAAATCGTAAGTAAATTTGGTAACATTTCTTATAAATTATAAATTGACCCACAAAATTTGTTGAAAAATTACAGATTTTAATAGCCTACATACTATGTGCCACATACATATTTTTCACATAAAAATACTTTAAATAAATTCATTTTGGAGTAAATAAAGTGAATTGGATGCTTGAGCCTGCTTAATCTCCCTCCTGTTCCGAATTTATTAGGAATATACAGTGTTAAGCCTGCATGTGTTTCACTTCGTGTCTTCCACATTGGCAGAACTTTAAACCAGTCTTTGATACTACTAACCACAAATATGTACGCGACTATAAGAATGGATTTAGTTGCATAGTCTTATGGCAGTACAACAGCATGAAATATGTACAGTGGGATCCTGACAATACTCCATGACAGAGACATGTTTCTGTTGTGCCATGTTTAAGGTGGGCGCTAAAGGCTTACGTTGATTTATTAATGAATAATGTCATGTAAATTTATCACGTCATCCTCATCTTCCATGTAGTCATTACTCAATTTATTTTTTTAATGACTATGTAGACGGAGTTAGGCCAGTCTGTCCTATTATATCCGCAGTGTTTAAGATTTTACTGAAAGTAAAACGTTGGGAGGTTTAAGTGTGTAAAGAGTTTGCATCGTTTAATTGTTAGACGTTCAGGTGACCGTGCATCGTGATAAATTCTTATAATAAAGCCCACTAGATGCACTAATTTCTCAAATTTATTTTTGGAATAAAACTTTACATGTTTCGGACAGTTCTTTTGTCCATCATCAGGAAGTTTTTTCACTGTACACACAGCAATGGTATATGTCACACAGGACCAGGACGTTCCGTCCTGATCCTGCTCGCTAGCTATCAGCAACCCTATATGACATATATCATTGCTGTGTGTACAGTGAAAAAACCCCCTGATGATGGAGAGAGGAACTGTTCGAAACATGTAGAGTTTTATTCCAAATATAAATGTGAGAAATTAGTGTATCTAGTTGGTTTTATTATAAGAATACTTTAATTGTATTTATATCGACCTATGAGTTGGTAAAATCATGTGTCTGTTTTTATTAATAGCTTCAGAAATAATGAACCTAATTAAATAACGAACTTTCCATAAAAAGACTGCTAGGCCAATCTCCTTTGGCTAACAACATTTAGACCATTTACGACCCGTTCCGAGGCAAAAACTTATCCATCGCTTTGTCCCTGTGCGCCAGAGGTTGGAGTGAAATTGGTAAGAGGAAGGAAGGAAACAATAGCTGAGTTGGTGTAGTTGACTGGGCAGGAAAATGAATGCTATGTTGAATTAATAGAGTAATTCGAAAAGAAACCCAGTACTGCCAAAACATTGTGACTAGTACATTTTTTCAACCATTTCATGTTCACGTAATTATCTGTTAATTTCAGCCCTGTTTTAATTTTTACACTTTTATTAATTGCTGCTATTTATCCTGCTATATTTAATAAATAATAAAAATAATAGAGTTTTTACAAGTTTAAAATCTCATTCAAGCCTAATTAACTGAAGCACATTGTTATTTTCCAATATTACGTAAACTTAACAAGACCCGAAATGTTCTTATAGATTAATAATTCCAATTCTCACGGTCCTGCCAATTTAACTGCAGGCCTCTCTCCCAAACGTGCCGGATGTAAACACATGCGCGTACAACCAAAGCGCAGCCCTTCTACCAAGTTTCAGCTGTTAGACTTTATCTACAAAATCTTTAGACTTAAGAAAAATGTACCGAACCTAAGTTAATTTGTGCGTAGTTCTTCTTTGCGGCGTTTGTTCTAAATATGTTTAGTTCCGATAAATAACTAGCAAGCTACGCTCGTGTTATGCTTAGCTGTATATGCAAAGTTTCGATTAAATTAATCCGATTTTAACAAAAACTGAAATCTCTTAACGAACTCTGGTGAAAATCTCTAATATAGAATTTCGTGAAAATATGTTAATTGTTTCTCGACTTACCGCGTTAAGACAAGAGGGTTGATCTCCGGATATACAGAACAAGAGATAATGAATCCAGTCATTGCATTTTTGAAACATTCTTCTGCGAACCTCCCTAAGGATTACAAGTACAAAATCCTCCTAATGAATATTTTAATTTTTTTTTCGCTAATGCCCTAAAGCCGTTTGGGGTCCCGTGAAGGCAGTTATTTTGATCATCGCCTGTGTTTCAAAGACAATGACTGCTCCAACACCACTTCATCCTACAACTGTAGTGAACATGAAAAGTTGCCGCGTGTGCTGGCTGTTATGTTCAGCACTGTACATGTGTGTAAGAGGTCATTACGCTGGTTGCAGAGACCTGAACCTCATGTCCTCGACACTCCTACATATTTCGTTTGTGTCTGCAGGAGGTGAAGCATACATGCTCAACAGACTGATTTTTGTTCTGGCTCCACTTTATTCTCATTACAGGCATTAATTAACTCTCTCTTCTAAACAGCGAAAGCAATTCTGTATCTGTTCATATAACAGAGTTCTGCAAGAAAGTATTGACAGGCTTTTGGAAGCGAGATTTATTACCGCCATCTCCAGAAGTACTTCCTCCTTGGCGTGGTTGTGAACGTGTCAAATGTCGGAGTGAAGGAACCGAGGATTATACATTTCAAGTGCCTCATACAGTATATGATTAGCTCGGAGTTTACTTGGCGGTACAGATTGTAACGTTCGCGTCTGCAGATGAACAACCACCTCTCATCACGTCTCATTCGCAGCGGTCATTGCCACAGTTTCTTGGCATTTCAGACCATAAATTGACGATCCCTGCATCCACCAAACCTGCCGTAAACACGGAACTAATATTATTACCCGGCGAAACGCATGTAACATTTAACGTTTAACACGTTTGTGATGTGGAGGAATACTGTTAACCGGAAGTGTCTGGAATGTATGTGACATTTGTACTAATATTTTCATTTTTGTTGCCGTGCAATATTATCAATTTAACCTTAAAATACCAACTAATTGCATTATATTACATTACATTATATATATATGGGTTTAGAGTAAATCAATAATACATATCAAAACTCATAATCGTCTATTATAATTACAGGCATGCCGCCACCACACCAATAATATCAACAAAAATAAGTGAATCTTATGCGTACTGGACCGTGCATCATCTTGATATTTGATTAAAGATTGACCAACTAGATGACACTTGCTTTATTATATATTGCTCAACATGTTTCAGACGTTAATACGTCCATCTTCAGGAGCTAGCGAGTACTTGTTGTGTT
>Ga0123352_10009649_pt1 | contig 15115 bp, 17 predicted proteins | sample TergutLab28metaG_FD_89700 | JGI IMG/M metagenome (GOLD analysis project Ga0123352, IMG submission 89700) | Labiotermes labralis P1 segment gut microbial communities from Petit-Saut dam, French Guiana - Lab288 P1 | ecosystem: Host-associated > Arthropoda: Insects > Digestive system > Gut ... | reverse complement strand
CGACGCTCTAATCCGTTAATGCTCATAAAAATCTCATCTAAATTAGACAAAACTTGTGCCATTTCGCCACGAGTGATAGAAGCGTTTGGATTAAAGTTTACACCATCTCCATTCATTATACTTGCGGATGCAACATTTTCCACGGCTATAAGATAATCAGCACCAATAGACTGCCAATCACCAAAAGTATAGACTGTTTGCATCGGTATTTCTTCGCCAAAATGTCCGTCAGACACAGCTTGCACGGCAGAATAAATTAAAAACGCCACTTCTTGGCGGGTAGCCTGTCCAAACATAGACCAACCCAGTGGGATAATGTCCATTTCCTGCGCAAGGGTGGAATATCCGTTGTTTAACATGGTTTGTGCGGTGGTGAAACCTCCCATAAGTAATTCATTACCACGGGCAGTTGCCTCGCCACTTAGACCCATAGCACGCATAACGGTATTTAGGGCATCTTGGCGGGTTAGGTTTTGATTAGGGTTAAACGCCGCCCCCTCTGCGTGGATTGCACCAAATGCCACACCACGCACCACCGCCTCTGCTGGCCATGCCGAACCAAGGTCAGTAAAATCAGCAGAGCGGATAAGCGTATGGGCGTTGCTTCTCCCCACAAACTCTCTGCGTTCGTCTACTAAAATAAAGTCATCAGCAAAAACCGCCATGGCGGGTATTGTCATAATAAACGCTAGGGCAAAAGCCCCAAATCTTTTAACAAACTTCCTCAAACACATCAACCCCTAATAATCTATTGCCAAACTCTAATCTCTATGGTTTCAATAATTACGTCTTCAATTGGTCTATGGTCTGGAGGGTTTCCAATTGGGTCAATTACGGGAACACCGCCAATTGCATCCACCACATCCATGCCACGGAAAACTTGTCCGAACACTGTATGGGCAAAATCCAAATGGGGTGTACCGCCGTGTTCAATATAATGACGGATAAATTCTTCTGGCATTACATCACGTACTAAAATCGCTTCACCATCAGGTCCTGGAATTTCATCATCCATGTGGTTGGCTAAAACCATTTCAAGCTCTGCAACTGTATGCGGGAAAAGTCCGCCGTTTTGTACAACAAAGAATTGGCTGCCATTGGTTTGGGTGCGTCCAATTTGCAGGTTATCAGAGTTTGCCATGGACAATGCCCCACGGATGTGTTGTAAATTTGGGGTAAATTCATTGCCGAAAGACTGCCCCCAAATACTTTCGCCACCCATACCTGTCCCTTCTGGGTCGCCACCTTGAATCATAAACTGTTCAATAACACGGTGAAAAATAAGGTTGTCAAAATAACCATTGCGGGCATGGGTTACAAAATTCTCCACAGCAAGTGGTGCATACTGAGGGAAAAGGCGGATATAAACATCACCATGGTTGGTACGCATTACAGCGTAACCTTCCCCAGGCAAGGGTTGCCCGAGTTGGCGTGCCAAAGCCCCTTCATCTGATGCAAAGCTGATATTACCTGTAATATCAGGGCGTTCCCACTCTTCTGCGTCAAATGGGAAGGGATAGTCAAGGACAAAGTCAACTTGCACATTGTCAGCACCGCCAGATGGTGAAGATGACGAGCTTGAGGGTGGACTGTCTGGCGCATCCGCATATTCATCACAGGCGACAAAGGTTAAGCCCATAGACAAAACCCCTACAGCAACAGCCGTTTTCGCAATTTTTCCAAAGTATTTATTCATGTTACATTATCCTCTCTTCTTAAAATTTATAAATGGGTACACTTGTGCCATATTATATTACAATTAAACATTATACATTATATTGCCCAAATCTTCAAGGGCAAATTACGGAAAAAATGTGTCCGTTTTGTTACATTTTCTTTATAAACGGATTTTACCATTGACTGATATGGATAAATACCCTATAATAATCATCAGGAAAGGGGATTAGTGACTATGAAAAACATTTTGAAAAATAATAAGATAATCAAAAATATATTCAAAACTGTTGTTGTTGCAGGGATAAGTCTTGTAATGTCGGCTTCTGCCGTTCAAATTATCCATGCTGATGCTGATAATTTTGCTAATGGCATTGTAACCCGCAATGCTCCTAGTCGTCGTGGTGCTGTAGGGCTTACCATTTCTGGACAGCTTCCACGTGCCATTACAGGCAACAGGAATTTGGACGAAGCCTTAAACGACCGCTTTATGGGGCAATTTAATGAATTTGTTGACGAACATATGGGTCGTGCAGCTATTATGGAGTTTTCTAAAGATGTAATGGTTTCTGGGGATTTTGTGTCGGTTATCATTGATATGACTGCCACATCAGCCACCACCACAAGTGCAATTGCCACAACGGTAATTAACACAGAAACTGGCGAAATCATCACCTTATCAGACTATTCGCCAAATATGCTTCCTCTAATAAATGACCAATTGATGAGCATAGTTGCAAGTAGTCCTAGGCTGTTTGTCTCAGACTTTTCTGGGATTGACAACGGTCATCCATTTTACTTTGACGGCGATGTGCTGGTAATACCTTTTGCGTCGGGTACTTTTAGTTCAGCTAATAGAGATGTTAGTTTGCAAAGCTTCTCTCGCACTTTAATTCAAAACGAAGTGGTTGGTTCTCATATGTTCACCACTTTAGATGGCGACCAGTACAACACAATTATGGTACGTCTTGTTGATGTGGTTGGTTTGTTTGGCTTCAATACTACTTGGGACGGGGACGCCCAAACGGTCACCATCTACCATTCGGGCGAGCTTGCAACAAAGGTTGTTGTAGGCGAAAACAGTCATGGATTAGAGCTTGCACCAGAAATAATTAACAATCGTGTACATGTGCCGTTGTCTTTCTTCCGTGAGGTGCTGGGCATCATCGCAACTGTAAACTCCGATGGTGTCATTCTTATGACAATGTATCAAAGCTTTGAATAATAAATCCAGAACGCCTTCGAGTTTTCGGGGGCTTTTTGAATTGCGAGGGAAACATATGCACAAGGTAATGATTGAGAGAGGCTGGGACGGATTGTCCATTGACGGCAGAGGTTTTCTCATAACAGATGAAAATGTGGCAAGGCTTTACTTGCATAGCTTTCCAAAACTGCCCAATTTTATTTTGCCTGCTGGAGAAGTCGCCAAAAACATGGACAACGTTGTCAACATTTTAGAGGATATGCACATCGCTGGGCTTGACCGTAAATCTACAGTGGTTGCTCTTGGCGGGGGTGTTGTTACTGATATTGCGGGGTTTGTTGCCTCTATCTATATGCGGGGAATTTCCCAAATCAACCTACCAACAACCTTAATGGGTATGGTAGACGCTGCCCTTGGTGGCAAAACTGGGATTGACTTTTTAGGTGGTAAAAATTTAGTTGGTACATTTCACCAGCCTCGCCTTGTTTATTGTAATATTGACACTCTGAACACTCTGTCCCAAGAAGATTTTATTTCGGGGTTGGCAGAGGTGATAAAATATTGTATAATAGAAGATAGGGTTTTGCTGGATTATCTGCACGATAACCAAAGTGCGGTTGTGAAACGTGACATGGGCGTTTTGACCCATATAATTAAACGAAGTGTCGGCATTAAGATGGATATTGTTGCAAAAGACGAGCGCGAAGGTGGTTTGCGTCAAATCCTAAATTTTGGGCATACTTTTGGACACGCCATAGAAAGTGCTGTGGATTTTACTCTGCCCCACGGGCATTGTGTGGCATTGGGTATGGTCTGTGCCTTAGATTATTCTGTCCGAAATCTAGGACTAGACCTAGCCGAAGCCGAATTCGCCATAAGTTTAATAAAAAGTTACGGCTTACCTTGTGGGGGCGGTCATATACCACCCAGCATAATGGCAGACCAAATCTACAACCTTATGTTACGTGACAAAAAAACAAAACAGGGACAACTTACCATAATTTGTACCCGAAAATTGGGTACAGCGGAGATAATCGACAATCCGCCTAAGTCCCAAATATTAAAATCAATTGAGAGGATATTATGAAAATTTTTCAAAAATATATTTTGCCAGCCCTCATTGTGTTGGGTGCTGTCGCCTTAGACCAAATTACTAAAGTTATAGCACTGGCAAATCTGCCATACCGTGAAGAAGTTGTGGTTATTGATAATATCTTCTCCTTGTTTCTACTAAACAACACAGGTATGGCTTTTGGTCTAATGCAAGGGCAAAGATGGATACTTATTGTTATAACCATTATCATCTTGCCGTTTTTAGCGTTTTTTTACTCGTCTTTACCCGAGCATAAAAAAGTGGGTAGGGCTTATCGTATTACAATACTTGTGCTAATGGGCGGGGCATTGGGCAACTTCATAGACCGCATTTTCAGAGAGACTGGCGTTGTGGACTTCTTTTTGATAACCGCTTTCGACGGCATTTTCCCTTGGGTATTTAATGTGGCAGATATTTTTGTCGTTGTCCCTATATTCGTAATGGCAACCCTAACCTTTTTCCTAAAAGAGGAAGACTTAAAGAAATGGAAGTTTAGAAAAAATGCGTAAAATTGTAGAAATATCAGATGTGGGTGTTCGGCTGGATGTTTTTGCCCAAAACATGGGAGGACTGACCCGAAATGCAACCCAGAAATTGATTGATGCTGGGGATGTGAATGTAAACAATAAGGCGTCCAAGGCGAACTATCGCTTACGGGTAAATGATGTGGTGGAGATGTCCCTGCCAGAGGTTGCCCCGCTGGATTATGCCCCCCAAAACATCCCGCTGGATATTGTTTTTGAAGACAGCGATTTAATTGTGATAAACAAGCCGAAGGACATGGTTGTCCACCCTGCCGCAGGTCATACCGAGGGGACGCTGGTTAATGCCCTGCTGTTTCATTGTGGTGACAGCCTATCAGGCATTAACGGAATTGCCCGCCCTGGCATCGTTCACCGCATCGACAAGGACACATCGGGTCTATTGGTTGTTGCAAAAAACGACGCAACCCATAGAGGACTTGCCCAACAATTTGCAGACCATACCGTTAAACGTGAATATGTGGCGATTGTCCACGGAAGGGTCAAACAAAACGGCACGGTGGATGCCCCGATTGCCCGCCATAAGGTAAACCGCAAAAAAATGGCAATTGACCTAAGTGGCAGGCGTGCCGTAACCCACTATACCGTGGTGGAGCAATTCAAAAACTTTACCCAAATAACCGCCCGCCTAGAAACTGGTCGAACCCACCAGATTAGGGTGCATATGGCAAGCCTTAGCCACCCCGTCCTTGGTGACACAGTTTACAGCAACGCAAAAGAAACCTTCGGACTAGAGGGACAAGCCCTGCATGCTCGTACGCTTGGTTTTGACCACCCGACAACAGGAAAACAAATGCAATTTGAAGCCCCGATGCCAGAATACTTTGAAAAAACCTTGACAAAAATTCGGAGGATGATATAAATGTCGAACGAAAACACTTTTATAGCCGAAAGACAACGATTGGGCGATAAAAAGATTGTGCCAACCGAAGCAGATATACAAAACTTTATGGGTTACATCGGTTGGCAACAATTAATGGATTTCGAGGAGATGTTACGTGGTAGGTATAACTTAAACCGTGAAATTAAATTCCCTTTTGGCAAAAATTACGGATGGGGTTTTAGATATACACATGGCAAAACCTTGTTATTATATACATTCTTTGAAGAAGGTGGGTTTTGTGCCACCATCACCATAAATGACAAAGGGGCTATGACTGTCGAAGGCTTCTTAACTGAAATGTCACAAGAAATGCAACAAATGTGGCATGACCGTTATCCTTGTGATGTAGCAGGTTGCTGGATACACCACTCCATAAAATCCGACAGCCAACTGGATGAATTCGTGCGGTTTGTAGAAGCAAAAATAAAACCAAAAAAATAATTTCGTTATTAGCAGACAAAAATAAAAATCTTGCGTATACTTTTATAGCGAGAGGTGATGACGTGAAAATGTGCTACACAGAAAAATCTGATTATGATTTGACGGTAATGGTTGCAAATGGCGACCACGATGCTTTTAGCGAGCTGGTAAACAGATATAAAAATTTAGTGTATTCAGTTGTTTTACGTATGATAAGTGACAAAGAAGAAGCCAACGACCAAGCACAAGAGGTCTTTATTAAGCTGTACAAAAATATCGGAAAGTATAGCGACGAATTCAAATTTTCCACATGGGTGATACGCATTGCCACCAACCACGTTATCGACTTCCGCAGGCGTAGCAAAAACCACATAGAAGCCAGCAACTTAGACGATATGGAAGACTCTGCTGTGGAGTATGTGTCATCCGCCGAAGAAACTTACATAGCCAAAGAGCAAAGCAAGATGCTGTCAGATGCGGTGGAAAACCTGCCCGATATGTATAAATTGCCCGTTGTGCTATATCACCAGCAAGGGATGAGCTATCAAGAAATTTCCGACATTGTAGGTGAGCCTATCAGTAAGATAAAAAACCGCTTATTTAGAGCCAGAAAACTTTTGAAAGAAAGTTTGATAAGTATGCAAAGGGGTGAAAGTTATGTGTGATAAAAATATTGATTTGATGATGAAATATATGGACGGCGGTCTTGACGATTTTGAGAAAATGAATTTAGAAAAACATATCGAGGTTTGCGAGGTTTGTGCAGAGGACTTTGCCGCTTATAGCGAAATTTTGCACGGTTTCGAGAAAATGGAAATCGAAGAAGCACCCGATGGATTTGGTGAAGCCGTAATGGCAAAAGTTACCCAACTGGATTTATATGCCCCAGAAAAGGTGGCAGAAAACCGTAGAATTAAAGTTGTAGATGGGTTAATTTTTGGTGCTTTTGGTGTGGCTGCCTTTGTTCTGTTTGGTGGCGGTGCGTTGGCACTTTTCGGCGGAGAAATTTTAGGCTGGTTTTACGGTGCTGGTTTATATGGCGTGGCTGAGTTTGTTGCCCCGATTGCGGAAGTTTGTTCTGCCGTTGTTGGTACAATCAGCAACTGGGCAACTGGGCTTGGTGATATTGTTCCCCAAGAAACTATGATTTTCTATGGTGTGGCATTTTTGGTGGTATTTTCAGTGCTAGTGTTTTTGCAGGTTCATATGTCTCGCAAAAATGTTGTGGTTAAGGAGAAGTAAGATGGTGACTTGGCAAATTGTATGGTCTATTATTTTGGGTATGGTGTCTCTTGGTTTGTTTGTAGTCCCTGTCTTCCTGTATAAAACAAAGGGCAAACTATTTACAGTCCTAATGCTATTTGCAGGTGCGATGGTGAGCTTGTTTGCCATCCACGTTATGACTCTAAACCCTTATTTCATCTATGCAATTTACCTTAGTTGTGGTTTGGTTTTGATTGCCACTTTCATCAAAACCAAAACCGTTAAGGAGAAAACTAATGAGTAAGCAGGTTCTAATTCTGGGTATTGAAACTTCTTGCGACGAAACCGCCGCCGCCGTTGTAGCTGACGGCGGTTTCGTGCTGTCTAATGTGATTTACAGTCAAATTGACATTCATCGTGACTTTGGCGGTGTTGTGCCAGAAATTGCTGCAAGAAACCATGTTGGCAAAATTGACCATGTTGTTCAAAAGGCTTTGGGTGATGCTGGGATTAGCCTTAGCGACCTATCTGCCGTGGCTGTTACATGTGGTCCAGGGCTTGTCGGGGCGTTGCTTGTGGGTGTCAACTTTGCAAAAGGGCTTGCCTTCGGAGCAGGCCTGCCACTTATTGCCGTTAACCATCTGGAGGGGCATATAGCCTCTGCATATCTAGAAAATCTTGACTTTACGCCACCTTTTGTGGCAATGATTGTATCGGGTGGACACAGCCACCTAGTGCATGTGGGGGATTATGGAAATTATCAAGTCTTAGGTAGAACACAGGACGATGCCGCTGGGGAAGCCTTCGACAAAGTGGCAAGGGTTCTTGGGTTGCCATACCCTGGCGGGGTAGAGATTGATAGGCTGGCAAAGCAAGGGAATCCCAGCGCCATACCATTCCCTAGGGCAAAGTTGGGCGATACCCTAAACTTTAGTTTTTCAGGCTTAAAATCTGCTGTTATAAATCACCTTAACACCACAAAAATGAAAGGCGATAGCGTGGTTGATGCGGACATTGCTGCATCATTCCAAGAAGCGGTCGTAGAGGTGCTAACCAAAAATGCAATAGAAGCCTGTAAAGTCATGAATTGCCAGCGTTTAGCGGTGGTTGGCGGTGTTGCCTGCAACAGTCGCTTACGGCAATCTCTAACCCAAGCCTGCGATGAAAATAGCATTGGGTTGCATATTCCTAAACCTATCTTTTGCACCGACAATGCTGCAATGATAGCTTCTGCTGGTTATCACCATTTCAAAGCGGGCAAATTTGCCCAAATGGACCTAAATGGCATACCAAGCCTAACATTATAAACAAACGCCATCGGCTTTCTGTGTACATTCGTTTTAGTAGGGGTAGATTCGTATGGTTGGACAAAAACATTCTGTTGCATTAAGGTTTGACAAGGCAACAGACAGTAAGCTTGCGGAATTGCGGGCAAGGTTGCGTGATTTGGGGCTTTTAGTTGATAAACATGAAGGGTTTCCGCACATCACCGTTGCGGCTTACGAGGATGTAGACATCGACCAGCTTTTTCAATGGGTCGAAAGCTTCGTTATCAAGCGGTCTGCATTTGAAATTCGATTTTCTTCAATCGGAATTTTTCCGCCCAGTGGAGAATATCCCGATACAGCATTGATTTTTGCAAGCCCTGCCCATTCTCGGGAACTGGTTAGCTTTTATCACGATTTCCACGAGAAGTTCGATGAATTTTGTGGGGGTATTGGTTGGTTGTATTCCATGGTGTTTGGATATCCAGTAATTCACTCCACAATTGGTGTTGTAAAGTCTGACAATGTCCAAAAAGCACTTGATATTGCGTTTTCTTCGCTAGATTTCGGTACTACGAAAGTGGTTGCGGTGGAAGTTTATGCCTATCCGTTGGAATTAGTAAAGAGATTTGAACTATAATAATCTTCACCTCGTTTAGACCCAATAAAAAACCCTTTCCATAAATTGGAGAGGGTTTTTAGCATATGTGGTTTAGTCCTCGCATAACATCAGTGCCGCCATTAAAAGCACTATGTCACTGTGGTTTGGTTTTGGGGGGTCTTGCCGTTTGGGTGGCGGTTGTGGATTTTCTTCTTGGGGCTTAAAATATCTGTAAAACGGCTCTGGTATGACAGTTGTGTCAACGACGCTTTTCATGCTTCACCTCAAAAATAACCTCTTAATTAAAATTATTCTGGGAAACTTGGAATTATGTTAGGGGACAGCCTCTCACCCTACGAGCCGAAGTCCTCCAAAGCACGGATGAGTTCTTCGTTACCCCTAACAGTTATGCCCTCTGCCAACCTGTCCCGTTCTTCTGGTGCGAGGGCGTGAATTGGTCGGTTGGTTAATTCCTTGATTGTGGTTTGGTCGTTGTCATAAAACACGGCAATAAAACCTTCGTGGGCAGCAATGGTAAATTGACGATGCTCCAAAGCATCATTTTGTCGCAAATGCACCTGATATGGACTAAAATAGAGAATACGCCAGTCCACAAACATGGCCGAAACTTCCTCCCTGCTCATACCCAAAAGCACCTGCGAGGGACTTTCCTCTATTCGCTCAAAGGTGCTGGTTGTGGCGTCATAATGCTCGTAAACCATTACCGTGCCAAGGGAAATGCGAGCTATGCCATCTTGATGATGGATGACTTCCATGGGTGTGGCATGTACGACCTCCTCTGGCTCGTCCGTCCCAAGGGTATCCTCGCCCTCATCCTCATAAATGGCATAATAGTCAGCAAAAGGCGTGATGCCCGCCACCAAGGAATATGCCAACACACTGGCAACCGCCGTTGCCGCCACAATCATAACAACCAACAAACCATATGCAATCTTTTTCTTCATAAAAAATCACTTCCTAATCAGGTTTAATCCTTTTTTAGGAAGTGTTTCCAATTTATGTATTGGTAATACATGGTTGATATATTTTATTTTTGCAGAAAGACCTCGCCCACATTTGTGGGCTTTCCGCTAATCGCCCTACAAAGCCATTCGGCAAGGGACACCCCATCCTGCATTTTACCATATATCAGCTTCGGGTTTCCAGAAAATATGTGGGGTGTCGTTCCTGATTTATCCTTTTTATCGTAGTCCGTAAGGTAAAAATTATAATTTCTAATCTCGCTTTTTAGTCTTTTAGTAACGTCCAAAAGGCTTTGGTGAAACTCGTTTAATGCTTGGTTATTTACTTCAAGTTTGCCGTGGTTCATTTTGTACATAAATTCAACAAGTGCCTTATCCCAAATGGAATTGGAGTGCAAAAACAGAGTATGTGCTGGCATATTGTCTTGCGCATAATTAAACAGGTCTGCTATCAAGTCATTGGAATTTAAATGGCTAGTCAAGTCCGAGTTCGCTTTCCAAACGCTTCTTGCCGTTTCTTGTAAAACAGGTGAGCGTAAATGTGAGCCTTCCGAGTATACAACTATATTTTCGCAATCGGGGTAGATATTCGCTATTTTAGGGCAGTTGGCAACACAGCCGAAACCACCCGCACTTTGTCCAGCAATCACCAAAGCATCTGGTGTTTCACTAAAATACCCTTTCATTACGTCCAAAGCCGCCTCGACGTTTTTTATGCCATTATGATAAAGAATTTTACGCTCGCCTTTTGCGTTTTGGTACTCAAATTCGCTATCACCTATGTGAAAATCAGCGGTTGTGTACGGAATACCAAGAATGTTCCAGTCATAAAAGGGGTTACGCTTGTCCTTTGCACTCAAAAGTCCAATGTGAATTGAGTTTAGTTGTATATTTGGTAAATGTGGTACATAAAACCATTCCTTGTTTCCTGCTATTCTGCTTAGAGTCATGGGTCTTGCGGCGGTTTCTTTGTTCCACGAAAAACCACCACCAAAAAAGTTTACCAGTAGTTTATTTACAGTTCCTTTTTTCAAAGTAATAGCATAAGGCTTGCCGTTGCTTGATGCACGACCCTCTAAAGGCTTACGATACCATGTTTGCACCTTAGCACTATCAGTTAAAAGCTTCATTTTAATTCTCCCTCAGATACTTACAAAACCTTTATATCAAAATCTATCAAAGACTTTAGCTCGTCCAAATCCTTCTCCCATTGTGGGTCGGTATCTGGTCTGCCAAATTTTTCGTCGTGAAGTTTGTCATAGGCAGATTGGTCGATTATTTTGATGGTAAATGTGTCACCAAAAGCTTCTGTCATTTTTTGTGACAACTCGTCCACTCTGGTAGAGAGGGAGTTTTTTGGTATGGTGTCTTTGTCGCCAAAAATTAGGTAGAAGTTGCCGTCATCCAGAAAACCTGCTTGGGCTTTTTTTGCATAGGCGGCAAGGGTTGGTGGCATTAGTGCGGATGCGAAATTAGACCAACCGCTTAGTGCGTTTTGTATGTGATGTGGGCGGTCGTTGTCTGATGTGGTTATGTCTGGGGTTATGGGGTATGGGTTCGGTTGGGGTTCTGGTGGGCTTTGTGGTTCGGGTTCGGGCGTGCTTTGAGTAACCTCCACGGTGTCATTTTCCCATGGGATGTCGTCCCATGGGGGCATTTCATCCATGGGTGGTGGGGTTATTGGCGGTGGTGTGGGTTTTGGTTGGGGTTGAGGTGGTGGCGTAGGAGTTGGGGCGACGGGTTGTGCGGGGCTTGGACGGGCAATGCCCGCCCCTACCAAGTGCGTTGTTACTGGGGGAGTTCCGCTTGTTAGTTGATATTCTATACAGGCAACCTCAAGGGTTAGGCGGGCGTTGTTGCCAGACTGTTTTATTGTACGTACGGCTTTTGCGAAATGGGTTATCATGGGTACAAAATGGGACATTTGGTCTGTTTTGCCCTCGGTTACAGCGATTATCATCATATTTCGCAAATTCCCTAAAAATTCCTCGGCAAACTGGGCAAAATCCCGCCCTTTGGCGGATATATCTTCAATTATAGCAAGTGATGCGGGTGCGTCAGTGTTGATTAAGGCATTAAACAGGTCGATAAAAACATCTTGGCTCATACTACCTGTAACTTCCAACGCCCCTGCAAGGGTTATTTCTTGGTCAAAATACAGCCCTGCCAGTCTGTCCAGCAAGCTCAGGGCATCACGCATCCCCCCGTCAGAAATTTGCACAACATAATCAAGTGCATCTGGGGCAATTGCCACCCCTTCCTCTGTCATATATCCAGCCAGTGCCATACGCATATCTTGCTGGCTGATACGGTGAAAGTCAAAACGCATTAAACGGGAATGGATAGTAGCTGGGATTTTTTGCGGGTCGGTTGTTGCCAAAATAAAAATAACGTGTGGCGGGGGTTCTTCCAAGGTTTTTAGCAGGGCATTAAATGCCCCCGTGGACAACATATGAACCTCATCAATAATATAAACCTTATACTTGCCACTGGGCGGATAACGCACTTCTTCCCGCAAGTCACGGATATTATCCACGCCATTATTACTTGCCGCATCAATTTCCACCACATCAAGGCTTGCCCCTTTGGCAATTTCCACACAAGGCGAGCAAACCCCGCAAGCCTCGCCATCACGCTGGTCGATGCAATTTACCGTGCGGGCAAAAATTTTTGCACAACTTGTCTTGCCAGTACCCCGCACACCACAAAAAAGATAGGCATGGCTAACCCGCCCACCGATTATCTGATTAGTTAAAGTTTTTACAATATGTCGCTGACCCACCACATCTCTAAAATATGCGGGACGCAGTTTTCTATATAATGCCGTATATATAAGGTTTACCCCCTCAAAAATTGCAATGGTATCATTATACCACAACCCCAAAAAAATCACAAGGACTTACCAAGCTTTTCAATTTTTATGTTGACAAACCATTTTTCTTGGCTTATAATAAAAAATGGCTCAAAAAGAACACGTTGGGCGGCTAAAGACTGACAATCACCACCACCCAACGTGCCTACCGAGCCAAACAAATGACCTAGTGACATTCTACCTCACTTAGGTCTATTAGTCAAGCACTAAAAACTACCTAAGTGAAAGAGGTGAGAAAAGTCATGGAAAAAATCCCAAGTTTTTATCAGTTAGCTCTAAAAAATGAACTTGATAATATTTACCGCTCTCTTTTCAAAATAGAAGTTATTCTAGTCTGTGGTTATCCAGAAGAATGTGAACCCGAAGATTACGAAAAAGCTACATCAGCAATCGATGATACAAAAGAAAAAACACACACTTTAGAACAAATCTTAATGCAATAGTGTGCGTTTGTGTAAAATATATTAACTCGCCCATTACTATAACGTAAACCACCCTGTTTACGTTATTTTTATGCCTTTATACTTCTTAAACTTCCTTAGAGGCTATCAAACATATTCAAAATTTCTTCCACAACACCATCGGAATATGTAATTGTCGTAATTACCAACATTACAGCAACGTCACCTTGAATACTAAGCAGTTGACGACCATCGATACCAAAAAGCAAGGTGTAATAGCTGTACCAGTTACGATTGCCAAGGCTGATAGTCCCAGGGATAACCGTAACACTTGCACCAATAGCTTCAAATTCAGGTATCATTTCGTTAATATAATCGGTTTCTGTCATAGTGAGACCGTCAAGACTTTCAAAAATAACCTGCACATTGTTGCCAGTTTCTGGGCAAATCGCCATCATGTCACTGAAGATGCCTACAGTCTGTAAAGCGTTTAGACCATTAAAATTAGAAGTTAGCCCGAAAAGTGTAGCCAATTCTGCATCTGTGGAAATTTCCCAGTCAGCAGGTGCTGTAAAGGTAATGCCAAGGTGATGGTTGGTGTACACATTACCATCCCAGTTACCACGAATGTCATCTTCATTGGCAACATTGTCTTGGTCTTGGGTGTCTTCGTCTTGGTCCTCATCCTCGTCTTCATCAGGAACGATTGGGTCATTATCTTCAGGAAGGGTTTCGGATGGTGTTACTGGTACTACAGGTGCTGTGTCGTTATCATCATTGTTGTTGCCACAAGCCGCTAAGGCGAAAACTAAAACAAAAAGCGATATTGCTGTTAATAGAACCTTTTTCATCATTTTACAAAATCCTCCAATTTTTTTGTTACAAATTTATTCTGCCACAGCCAAAAGACTGTGGCAAGGGTGGGTTTACGTTATAGCAATAGGCGAGTTACATTTTAATCAACATATTTTCCAACCAATGATACACCCATGGTAGGGGCGAGCATTGCTCGTCCCAATTATGCGGACGATATCGTATAATCCCGAAGAATATTGCCAGTAGATATAGGACGGGCAATGCCCGCCCCTACTAGTCTTCGTCGAGCTTCAACACAGACATAAACGCAGACTGGGGTAATTCCACACTACCCACTTGACGCATACGCTTTTTACCTTCCTTTTGCTTTTCCAAAAGCTTTTTCTTACGACTGATGTCACCGCCATAACATTTGGCGGTGACGTCTTTGCGCAAAGCCCTAACAGTTTCACGGGCGACGAATTTACTTCCAATCGCCGCTTGTATTGGAATTTCAAACTGATGGCGGGGTATTTCTTTGTGCAACTTTTCAACGATTTTACGCCCACGCTCTTGTGCAGAACTTCTGTGGACGATAAACGACAAGGCATCCACAATTTCCTTGTTAAGATAGGTGTCTAGTTTCACCAAATCCGAGGTGCGATAACCTATAAGCTCATAATCAAAAGAAGCATAACCACGGCTACGGGATTTTAGAGCATCAAAAAAGTCGTAAATAATTTCATTTAGGGGCATTTCGTACACCAGTCTTGCACGGTCTGCCTCGATGTATTCCATGGACACGTAAATGCCACGGCGGTTTTGACAAATTTCCATAATTGTACCGATATATTCCCCAGGCAATATAATTTCCGCTTTTACAATTGGTTCTTCCATGTGGTCAATTTTGGATGGGTCTGGAAAATCGGCTGGGTTGGATATTTCTGTCATTACCCCATCGGTGGTGTAGATTTTGTAGACAACGCTGGGGGCGGTGCAAACTAAATCCAGACCGTATTCACGTTCTAAGCGTTCCTGGATGATTTCAAGATGCAAAAGCCCCAAGAAGCCACAGTTAAACCCAAAACCAAGAGCCATGGACGTGGTTGGCTCGAAATGCAAAGATGCGTCGTTTAGCACCAGCTTGTCCAGTGCGTCCCGCAGGTCTTGGTAATTGGT
>Ga0123352_10009643_pt1 | contig 15118 bp, 10 predicted proteins | sample TergutLab28metaG_FD_89700 | JGI IMG/M metagenome (GOLD analysis project Ga0123352, IMG submission 89700) | Labiotermes labralis P1 segment gut microbial communities from Petit-Saut dam, French Guiana - Lab288 P1 | ecosystem: Host-associated > Arthropoda: Insects > Digestive system > Gut ... | reverse complement strand
CTGTTCGTCTCGCTGAAGGCGGTCGCCTACTGGCTGGACCGCTACGCGCTCGCGGTCAAGCCCAGCGGCCTCAAGTCCACCGACAACTGGACCGGGCTGCGGTACGTCGACGCCAACGCGTACCTGCCCGCCAAAACGATCCTCTTCTGCATCGCGGTGATCTGCGCGGTGCTGTTCTTCGCCACCCTGTGGCGGCGCACCTGGTCGCTGCCGATGATCGGCTTCGGCCTGATGGTGCTGTCCGCGATCCTGATCGGCGGGCTCTACCCGGCGCTCGTGCAGAAGTTCCAGGTGCAGCCGAACGAGGCCGCCAAGGAAGCGCCGTACATCCAGAAGAACATCGACGCCACGCGGGCCGCCTACGGCATCGACGACAGCGAGGTGTCCGACTACACCGGCAAGAGCAGCAGCACCGACAAGGCGGCGCTGCGCAAGGACGTGGCCGGCGCCGCCTCGGTGCGGGTGCTGGACCCGAACGTGGTCTCGCCGACGTTCCAGCAGATGCAGCAGTCCCGCGGCTACTACTCGTTCCCGTCCACCCTCGACGTCGACCGGTACACCGTCGACGGCCAGGAGCAGGACACCGTGGTCGGGGTGCGCGAGCTGAACATCAACGGCATCCCCGAGAACAACTGGATCAACGACCACTTCAAGTACACGCACGGCTACGGCGTCATCGCCGCCAAGGGGACCACCGCCACCGGCTCCGACCCGGTCGGGCAGCCGGTCTACACCGAGCAGAACCTGCCGACGTCCGGCAAGCTCGGCCCGTACGAGCAGCGGATCTACTTCGGTGAGCGGACGACGCAGTACTCCATCGTCGGCGGCCCCACCAAGGAGCTGGACTACGCCGACAAGGGCGGCGAGCGCACCACCACGTACACCGGCAAGGGCGGTGTCAGCCTGGACAACCCGGTGACGCGGGCGGCGTACGCGGTGACCTTCGGCGAGCCGCAGATCCTGTACTCGGGCGCGATAGGCCACGGTTCGAAGATCCTCTACAACCGCACCCCCAAGGAGCGGGTGGAGGCGGTGGCGCCGTGGCTGACCATCGACGGGGACCCGTACCCGGCGGTGGTGGACGGCCACGTGGAGTGGATCGTCGACGCCTACACCACCAGCGACGGCTACCCGTACGCCTCGCGGACCACGCTGGGCGAGACCACCACGGACTCGCTGACCGACAACCAGCGCACGGTGGTCGCCCACCAGAACCAGGTCAACTACATCCGCAACTCCGTCAAGGCCACCGTCGACGCCTACGACGGCACGGTGAAGCTCTACCAGTGGGACACCGAGGACCCGGTCCTCAAGACCTGGATGAAGGCGTTCCCGCACACCGTGCAGCCCCGGAGCGCGATCTCCCCGGACCTGATGTCCCATCTGCGCTACCCGCAGGACCTGTTCAAGGTGCAGCGGCAGCTGCTGGCGAAGTACCACGTCACCACCGCCGCGCAGTTCTACAGCGGCAGCGAGGTGTGGCAGGTGCCGGACGACCCGGCCTCGAAGTCCGGCAAGGCCGTCCCGCCGTACTACCTGAGCCTGAAGATGCCCGGGCAGGACAGCCAGGCGTTCTCGCTGACCACGACGTTCACCCCCACCAGCCGGGACAACCTCGCGTCCTTCATGGCGGTCGACGCGGACGCCACCAGTCCCGACTACGGCAAGATGCGGATCCTCAAACTCCCGCTCAACTCGCCGGTGGAGGGCCCGCAGCAGGTGCAGAGCAAGTTCAACTCCGACGGGCGCTTCGCCCCCGACCTGAACCTGCTCAAACGCGGCGACTCCACGATCGAGTACGGCAACCTGCTCACCCTCCCGCTCGACGGCGGCCTGCTGTACGTGGAGCCGGTGTACGTCCGCGGATCCGACCCGGCCATCAACTACCCGCTGCTCCAGAAGGTCCTGGTGGACTTCGACGGGACGATGGCCTTCAAGGACACGCTCGATGAGGCGCTGGACGCGGTGTTCCAGACCAGCGGCTCGCCGCCGGCCGACTCCGGCTCGACCGGCGGCAGCGGCGCCAAGCCCCCGTCAACCGGAGGCACCGGTACACCCGAATTGCAGAAGGCGCTGGCGGACGCCCAGCAGGCGTACGACGACAGCCAGACGGCGATGCAGCACGGTGACTGGACGGCGTACGGCGCGGCCCAGAAGCGGCTCGCCGACGCGCTCAAGCGGGCGCAGGCCGCGGAGAAGGGCACGGCGGCCCGCGCGACGCCCACCCCGACCCGCTGACCAGGGCTCATCCCCGCGTCGTGATACGGTGGTTGCACACGACGCGGGGTGGAGCAGCTCGGTAGCTCGCTGGGCTCATAACCCAGAGGTCGCAGGTTCAAATCCTGTCCCCGCTACTGCATGAAGAGGCCCGGAGTCAATCGACTCCGGGCCTCTTCACTTGTTAGGGGGAGCTTCGCGCTGAGGGGTTTGGAGAACCGCCTTGTCGGGAAGTCGACAAAACGCTGAAGTGACCGATTGGCTTGCGGTATACCAGGTGTACGCCGGTATCGGGTGGTGCGACGATGGAACTCATGGGGGATGGTGCAAGGCTGCTGAACACTCGTCAGATCCATGAGGGGCATGGGTCGGCGGGCGGTCCGTCGCTGCCCGCGACCGCGGCCGGGATGCTGCCCGCGCCGCGGGGGGCCGAGCCCGAGGGCGACGGCCGCACGGACGCCGTGCCCGCACTGATCACCGAACTGCCCGACGAGGAGACCCTCGCGATGCGCGAGGAGGCCGAGATCGCGGCCCGTCATCGTCGTGCCGCCGACCAGGGCGACCCGGCGGCGATGAGCGCGCTCGGCACCCTCCTGCTGCGCCGCGGCGACCTCGACGGCGCCGAGCCGTACCTGCGCGCCGCCGTCCAGCACGGCGACCGTGCCGCCGCCAACAACCTGGCCCTGCTGCTGCACCAGCGCGGCTACGCCGACGAGGCGGCCGGCTGGTGGCGGATCGCCGCCGTCGCGGGCTCCGCGGCCGCCGCGCACGCGCTCGGCCGCCACTACCGCGAGCGGGGCGACGAGCCCGGCGCCGAGTACTGGCTGCGGCAGGCCGCCGACGCCGGGCACGCGCTCGGCGCGTACGCGCTCGCCGACCTGATCGAGCACCGCCAGGAGGACGGCGCCGAGCAGTGGTTCCGGCTCGCCGCCGAGCACGGCCACCGCGAGGCCGCCTACCGGCTCGCCCGGATCTGCGCGGACCGCGGCGAGAACCGCGAGGCCGAGCAGTGGTACCGGCAGTCCGCGGCACGCCGCCACCGCCGGGCCGCGCTGCGCCTCGGCACGCTCCTGGAGGAGCGCGGCGAGACCGCGGAGGCCCAGCGCTGGTACCTGACCGCGGCGCGCGACGGCGAGGCCCGGGCGGCCTGCGCCCTCGGCTTCCTGCTGCGCGACGCGGGCGACATCGACCAGGCCGCCACCTGGTGGCGCCGTGCCGCCCAGGCCGGCGACGGCCAGGCGGCCAACGCGCTCGGCGCGCTGCACGCCGAGGAGGGCGAGACGCAGACCGCCGAGCGCTGGTACCGCACGGCCATGGAGGCCGGTGACGTCAACGGCGCGTACAACCTCGGCCTGCTGTGCGCCGGCCAGGGCCGCGGCACGCAGGCCGAGCAGTGGTACCGCAAGGCCGCGTACGCCGGTCACCGCGAGGCGGCCAACGCGCTCGCCGTGCTGCTGCTCCAGCGCGGCGACGCGGCGGGCGCCGAGCCGTGGTTCTCCAAGGCGGCCGAGGCGGGCAGCATCGACGCCTCGTTCAACCTCGGCATCCTGCACGCGGGCCGCGGGGAGAACGACGCCGCGCGCGGCTGGTACGAGCGGGCCGCCGCGGCCGGGCACGCCGAGGCCGCCCTGCAGGTCGCCATAGCGCTGGAGCGCGAGGGCGACCACCACGGCGCGGAGCGCCACCTGCGCTGCGCGGCCGGCGGCGGCAGCCCCGAGGCGGCGTTCCGGCTCGGCGCGCTGCTCGACGCCACGCGGGACGCCGGCGGGGAGTCCGCCGACCCCGGCGGGGACGCGGCCGGCGAGGAGGCCGAGGAGTGGTACGAGCGGGCCGCCCGGCAGGGCCACCGCCGCGCCCAGGTGCGGCTCGGCATGCGCGCCGCCAAGCGGGGCGACGCCGAGCACGCCGGGCACTGGTACCGGCTGGCCGCCGAGGCCGGGTCGCGCAACGGCGCGTTCAACCTCGGTCTGCTGCTGGCCCGTGCGGGGCAGGACGCGGAGGCCGCCGAGTGGTGGACGCTGGCCGCCGACGCCGGCCACGGACGCGCCGCGCTGCGCCTGGCGCTGCTCGCCGCCCGCCGCGGCGCGCTCGCCGAGGCGCAGTCCTGGTGCGCCCGCGCGATCGCCTGCGGTCCCGCCCCGGTCGCCGAGCGCGCCGCACGCCTGCGCGACGCCGTCACCCACGAACTGACGGCGTGACGGCCGTCCCGCCGCCGACCTGTCACCCGCCCGGCCCAGCCGGGAAAGCGATTTGGTCGGTGCGGGGCGGCTGGGCTACAGTAAAGGCACAACGACGCGGGGTGGAGCAGCTCGGTAGCTCGCTGGGCTCATAACCCAGAGGTCGCAGGTTCAAATCCTGTCCCCGCTACCACACAGGACGAGGTCCGGAAACACGGTTTCCGGACCTCGTCTTTTCTTTCATCACACTTCGGGCAAAGTCCGGGCAACCTGCCTGGCCGCCGCGGGTGCGGCGCGCGATCCTGGGAGCGTACGACGGCCGGGCCGAGCCTGGAGGCGGTATTGCTGCGCAGACGGCGGGGGCGGGCCACGGCCCTGACCGTGGACTCCGGAAGCTGGGCTGCCTGGTGCGCGGCCGCGGCCGACGGCCGACCGGACGAGGTGCGGCACCTCCTCACGCAGCTGCGCGCGGTGCTGACCACCGGCCCTTCCGGCGCCCGGGCCGCCGCCCTGGACGCGCTGTCCGCCGCCCCGGCCCGGCTGCTGCTCCTGCTCGACCGGCACGCCCGCCCGGGCCCGCCGGTCAGCGGTCCCTCAGGCCCGCTGCGGCTGTTCCTGGACTCCCTGGACGCCCGGGGCACGACCCGCCAGGCGGCGGTCGAGGGCCTCGCCGGCTGCGGGGGGCCGCTGGCCGCCGCCGCGCTCGCGCTGCGCACCGACGACTGGGCGGTCGAGGTCAGGCAGCGCGCGACGGGCGCGCTGATGGTCCGCAGCGCCCCCGACGAGGTGGCCGCCGCCGTCCGCGTGCTGCTCCGCATGGAGCGCCGTCACCGGGCCGGCGGGCTGCTGGCCGACTACCGGGCGGTGCTCGCCATGCCCCCGCACCGCCGCGCGGTCCGCGCGCTCGCCGCCGACGCCGATCCGCCGGCCCGCCGCTTCGGCGTCGAACTCGCCCTGGACCTCGGCGAGTACGTGCCGGGCGATCTGCAGCGGGCCGCGCTGTACGACGGCGACCAGGTGTGCCGCCGGCTGTGCGCGCAACGGCTGCTCGAACTCGACCCCGGCCAGGCGGGCCGGCTGCTCACCGCCAAGGGCGCCGGCGTAAGGGAGCTGGCGGTGGCGGCGCTGCCGCCGGACGTCCCGGCCAAGCACCTGGTGCCGCTGCTGGCGGACCGGGCCAGGATGGTGCGGGCGCAGGCCCGCTGGCAGCTGTACCAGCGCGGCGAGCCGCCCGCCGAGGTCTACCGCGTGCAGCTGCGCAAGGCCGTCAAGGCCGCGGGTGCGGCGCCCCGGCTGCTGGCGGGGCTGGCGACCGGGCTCGGCGAGTGCGGTGACGCCTCCGACGCCCGGCTGCTGGCCGGGCTGCTGGGCAGCGCGCACACCCCGGTGCGCCGCGCCGCGGCCCGCGGGGTGGCCCGGCTGGCCGCTCAGGACCAGCTGGTGCCGCTGCTGGCCCCGCTGGCCAACGACCCGGACGCGGGCGTGGCACGCGAGGTGTTCGAGGGGCTGAGCCGGGTGCCGCAGGACGTGCCGCCGGAGACGCTGTGGATCGGCCGGACCCGCACCGAGCCCGCGGTGCGCCGGCTCGCCGAGCGGATCGGTGCCCGGCGCAACGGACTTGCCGGTGACGCCTACGCGCAGTCGGGGCAGAGGCCGCGGTAGGTGACCTCGACCTCCGAGACGGCGAAGCCGAACCGCTCGCTCTGCGGGAGCGCGGCCAGCGGGTCGCCGAGCGGGTGCACGTCGCGGATGGTGCCGCAGCGGGAGCACACCAGGTGCTGGTGCGGGCGATGGGCGTTGGGGTCGTAGCGCTTGGCGCGGCCGTCGGTCGCGACCTCCAGGACCTCGCCGATGGTCACCATCTCGCCCAGGGTGTTGTAGACGGTCGCCCGGGAGATCTCCGGGAGGCGTGCGGTGGCACGGGCGTGCACCTCGTCGGCGGTGAGGTGGACGTGCTCGCCGTCGAGGACCTCGGCGACGACACGCCGCTGGGCGGTCATGCGCCAGCCGCGTTCGCGCAGTCGTTCCAGCAGGTCGCTCATCTGTCCAGCTTAACAGCGGGAGTCCTGGAAACGAATAGATCCGTGACTGGTCTCTCTCTTGACTTAGACATTGTCTATCGTAGGATCGTGTTCACGGTCCCGGGTCGATGACGATCCCGGGGCCGGTGACGGCAAGCGCGCAGGCCGCGGTCCATGGCCCTCCGCACCTGATGACCGCTTGACCGCTGAGGCCGATGGGGCCGGACGCCAAAGGGCTCCGGCCCCATCGCCGTCGAAGCGGGTGTGGCCGTCAGGCCGGAACCGCGGAGCGGGCCGTCGCCCAGCACTGGACGATGTCGCGGACGGACACCACGCCCACCGCCTCCTGGCCGTCGAGGACGATGAGGTGGCGGAAGCCGCCGCGCAGCATGGCGGCCGCGGCCTCCTCCAGCGTCCACTGGGGTGCGGCGAAGACGACGTCGGTCGTGGTGTGGGCGTGGCTGGGTTCGTCGTCGGGGTCGAGTCCGGCGCCGATCGCGTTGAGCACGTCGCGTTCGGTCAGGATGCCGAGACCGCAGGTGTCGGGGTCGAGGACGATGGCCGCGCCGACGCGGCGGGCGGACATCAGCTGGGCGGCCTGGCGGAGGGTGTGGGCGGGGCCGATGGTGAGGACCACCGTGGTCATCGCGTCGCGGACCAGCATGAAGGGGCACCTCCTTGGGGGTGAAGCCTTCCGTGGGGGCGTGGCGCCGGCGCTCTGGAATCTCCCCGTGAATGAATTCACAAATTCACAAACTCCGGCACCTTCATCGTCACATGCCCTCCGGCGCCGGGCAAGGGGGCGTGCGGGAGCTCAACTCCCGCGCGCCGAGGGGGCGGTGGCGCCGGTGCTGCGTCAGGAGGGTGCCGGGTGGGCGTCAGGACGGCCTGAGATAGTTCAGCAGCTCGCCGTGCAGCAGCCCGTTCGAGGCCGCGGCGTTCCCGCCGTACGGTCCCGGCGTGCCGTCGAGCGAGGTGAACCGGCCGCCGGCCTCGCGCACGATCACGTCGTTGGCCGCCATGTCCCACAGGCTCAACTCGGGCTCCGCGCAGATGTCCACCGAACCCTCGGCGACCATCATGTACGGCCAGAAGTCGCCGTAGCCGCGGGTCCGCCAGCAGTCCCGCGTCAGGTCCAGGAAGCCGTCGAGCCGGTTCTGCTCCTCCCAGCCGCTCAGCGAGGAGTACGCGAACGAGGCGTCGGCGAGCTTGGCGACCCGCGAGACGTGCAGCCGGGTCGCCGAGGACAGGCTGCGCCCGGTGTAGGCGCCGCCGCCCTTGGTCGCCCACCAGCGGCGGCCGAGCGCGGGCGCCGAGACCATGCCGACGACGACCTCGTCGCCCTGCTCGCCGCGCACCGCGAGCGCGATCAGGGTGGCCCACACCGGCACGCCGCGCACGTAGTTCTTGGTGCCGTCGATGGGGTCGATGATCCAGCGGCGGGCCCCGCCGCCGTCGCTGCCGAACTCCTCGCCCAGCACCGCGTCGCGCGGCCGCGCCCGGCCGAGCTGGCCGCGGATGACCTCCTCCGCGGCCTTGTCCGCCTCGGTGACCGGCGTCAGGTCGGGCTTCGTCTCGACCTTCAGGTCGAGGGCCTTGAAGCGGGCCATCGTCGCGGCGTCGGCGGCGTCGGCCAGCACATGGGCCAGTCGGAGGTCGTCGTTGTAGTCGGCCATGAGCCGAACAGTAGCGATCCCGTCCGGCCGCGGCCATCGGCGGGCCCGGCCGCGGACACGGAAACCGCCGTGCGGCAGCGGCGTCGGCCCGCGGCGCGCCGGGCGGGCCGGGCGGCCGCGAGCAGCCCCCGCGCCGCACCGGCCGGACCCTGACGCGGAACCTTGACAGACCCCGCGGCCGCGTCAATTCTCTTCGCACCCCCGCGCCGGCGGCCCCGGACGCGGCGGCTTGGGAGGCGACGATGCCGACAGCCAGGGACTCGCTCCTCGACGCCGCGTTCGCCGCGCTGGGCAACCGCCCGTGGACGGCGGTCCGGATGGTCGAGGTCGCGGCCGCCGCCGGGGTGTCCCGGCAGACCCTCTACAACGAGTTCCGCAGTAAGGACGGTCTGGCCAGGGCGCTCGCCCGGCGGGAGGCCGAGGCGTATCTGGCGGGCGTCGACCGGGCCCTGGAGCTGGCCGGGCGGGACGGCGGCGACCCGGGGGAGTGCTTTGCCGCGGCCGCCGGCTGGACGCTGCGCAGCGCCCGCCGCAGCCCGCTGGTCCGCGCCGGGCTCACCGGCCCGCGCGCCCACCGCCCGCCGCTGCCCGACCTGGTGGGCGCGCTGCACTTACGGGCGGTCGACGCGCTGGAGGCCGGATTCCCCCAGCTGGGGCGGGACGGCATCGCCTGGGCCTGCGAGGCCGCGATCCGGCTGACGCTCTCCTACGTCATCGCCCCCGCCCCGAGTGACGAGGACGCGTGCCTGCGGGTGGCCCAGCTGGTGCGCAGCCTGCTGGAGCGGCCCGAAGGATGACGGGCGCGGCCCGCCGGCTGCCTGCGGGCCGCGACTGCCGTACGGAGGCGGCTACTTGGTCCAGCCCATGGTGTTGTAGGTCCAGTCCGCGAGCCCCGAGGCGCCGAAGTTCGCCAGGCCCTTGCGGACGGCGAGGATCTGCGGGCGCTGGTACAGCTCGATGGAGTGCACCTGCTCCCAGAGCAGCGCGTCCACCTGGTTGTACAGGGCGTTCGACCGCGCCTGGTCGGTGGTTCGGGCGGCCTGGTCCAGCAGTTGCTGGATCTGCGGGGTGGTGACGCGACCGTAGTTGCCGTACACCTGCTGGCCCTTGGGGGCCTGGAAGGTGGAGTAGAGCAGCGTGTGGAAGACCGCGTCGACGTTACGGAAGCTCACCAGGTCGAACGCGCCGGTGTTGACGTACTTCTCGAAGTAGTCGTTCGCCGGGACCTGGCGGATGCGGACGGCGACGCCGGCCTGGGCGAGCTGCGCCTGCACGAGCTGGGCCTGGTCGGTCGCCGAGGAACTGGAGCCGGCACTGAGCACGTAGTCCAGGGTGAGCTGCTTGCCGTCCTTGGTCCTGGCCTTCCCGGCGCCGTTGTCCTTCCAGCCGGCCTGGTCCAGCAGCTGCTTGGCGCCGGCCAGGTCGTACGTCCCCCAGCGCCCGCTGTTGTCGCGGTAGCCCAGCTGGTTGGGCATGAAGAAGTGGTTGCCCAGCGGCGAGACCGGGAACGGCAGGTCCTTGGAGAACGCCTCGACCAGTCCCTTCCGGTCGATCGCCAGGTCCACCGCCTGGCGCACCCGCAGGTCCTGGAGCGGGCCGCGCGCGCCGTTGAAGGTGATGTGCACCTCGTCCCAGCGGGCGCCGTGCCGGATGTCGGTGCCGGGCGCGCCGGACAGCCGCTTGTAGTCCTCGGGCTGGATCGCGGAGGTGTAGTCGATCTCCTTGTTGAGGTACGCGTCGGTCTGCGCGGAGGCGTCCAGTGCGCGGTAGATGATCGCGTCCAACTTGGGCTTGGCACCCCACCAGTTCGGGTCCGGCACCGTGGTGACGGTCTGCGCCGTCCTGTCGTACGAGCCGACCTTCCAGGAGTTGCCGGTGATCGGGATCTTCGCCAGCCAGCCCTTGTTGAACAGCTCGGGGGTGGCGATGGAGGGCGCGGGCAGCAGCGGGCGGAACAGCCGCTGCCAGTCGGCGTACGGGGTGCGGAAGGTGATCCGCGCCTCCTGGTCGTCCGCGCCGCGGGTGACCGAGGCGATCTGGTCGTAGCCGCTGGTGTCGGCCACCAGGTAGCGGTCGTCCTTGCCGTTGAGCGCCTTCCACTGGGTGGCGAAGTCCTGCCAGCTCAGCTGCCGGCCGTCGGACCACTTCGCCTTCGGGTTGAGCCGGTAGGTGACGACCTGCGGGCTGGTGGAGGTCACCTTCGCCGAGACGAGGAAGTCCTTGTTGAGCACCGAGTCGCCCTGCGCGTCGAAGGTGAACAGGTTCGGCTCGACCTGCTGCACGATGCTCTGGCCGTCCCCCTGCGTGCCGTCGACCTGGTAGAAGTTCCACTGCGAGACCCACTGCTGGATCGCCATCTTCATCGTGCCGCCCTGCCGCACCTTGTCCGCGGGCTGGGCGTTGACCTCCTGCGAGCCCGCCGCCGGCGGCGCGGAACTCTGCTTCGGCGACGTCGAGTCGTGGGAACTGCTGGTGCACCCCGCCACCGCGAGCACCGCCGCGAGGGCGACCGCGCCTGCGGTCGCGGATCTGCCGAAGGTCCTTGGCATGAGCAACTCCTCCTGTCGTGCAGCAGTGTGCAGCCGGCACTCAGGTCCCAGCAGACCCGGAGTGGCCACACCGTAGACCGGCATGCGGACAGCGCGAATCGCTCTCCGGGATGTTGACATGATCTCTTCACAATGCGGCAATGTGAGGACTCGAAGATCGGAAGGACCCCGACGGAGAGGACCGCCGACGTGCTGGCGTATCTGGCGAGAAGGCTGGGCTACTACGCGGCGCTGCTGCTGGTGGCGATCTGCCTGTCGTACGCGCTGGCCGCCACCGCGCTCCAGCCGCGCGCCTACTTCGAGGCCCGGCAGCCGCCGCCCCGGCCCGCCGCCGTCAACGCGCAGCTGACCGAACTCGGCATCAACGACCACACCCCGCTGGCGGAGCGCTTCGGGCACTGGGCCGGGCACGCCGTGCACGGCGACCTCGGCCGCACCATCGACGACGCCTCCGTCAACGACGAGTTCGGCCGCCGGGTCGGGGTGAGCCTGCGGCTGCTGATCGTCGGTACCGTGCTCGGCACGGTGTTCGGGGTGCTGGCCGGCGCCTGGACCGCGGTGCGCCAGTACCGGCTCCCCGACCGGCTGGTGACCCTCGGCTCGTTCCTGCTGCTGTCCACCCCGGTATTCCTGCTCGCCGTGCTGCTCAAGATCGGCGCGATCCGGCTGAACCAGGCCCTGGGCTCGGACGTCATCCAGTTCACCGGCGAGAAGACCCCCGGCCTTCAGGGCGGCCTCCTCGCGCACCTCAAGGACCGGGCCGTGCACCTGCTGCTGCCGAGCCTGTCCATCGGCCTGATCACCGTGGCCCTCTACAGCCGGTACCAGCGCAACACCATGCTCGACGTGCTCGGCTCCGACTATCTGCGCACCGCGCGCGCCAAGGGCCTGACCCGGCGCAGGGCGCTGCTCCGGCACGGGCTGCGCACCGCGCTGATCCCGATGTCGACGTTCTTCTCCTACAACTTCCTCGCCCTGTTCACCGGCGCCATCTTCACCGAGGCGATCTTCGGCTGGCACGGCATGGGCGAGTGGCTGGTCGCCTCGATCGCCAAGGACGACGTCAACTCGGTCGTCGCCGTCAGCACGTTCGCTGCCGTCGTGGTCCTGCTGTCCGGGTTCCTCGCCGACCTCCTGCACGCCGCGCTCGACCCCCGTATCCGCCACTCCTGACAGGGCCCACCCACCTATGGCAACCGCACCCGAGGCCCTGCTCGCCGGGGCCGCAGACGACGGCACCCTCGTCGCGCCGCCCGGCCGCACCCGGGTGGTGCTGCGCCGCTTCGCCGCCCACCACACCGCCGTCGGCGGGCTGGTCGTGGTGGTGCTGCTGTTCTTTCTCGCCTTCGCCGGCCCGCACCTGACCCGCTGGGGCTACAGCGACGTCGACTACACCGCCCTGCGGTCCGCGCCCTCGTCCCGGCACTGGTGGGGCACCAACAGGATCGGGCAGGACGTGTTCGCGCAGACCGTACGGGGGTTGCAGAAGTCCCTGGTCATCGGGCTGCTGGTGGGCGTGCTCGCGACCGGGGCGGCGGCCGCCGTCGGGGCCTGCGCCGGCTACTTCGGCGGCTGGACCGACCGGCTGCTGACGTTCACCACCGACCTGCTGCTGATCTTCCCCAGCTTCCTGATCATCTCGATCATCTCGCCCCGGCTGAAGGGCGGCGGCTGGCTGGTGTTCGCCTTCCTGCTCGCCCTGTTCGCCTGGATGGTCACCGCCCGGGTGGTCCGCTCCATGACGATCTCGCTGCGGGAGCGGGAGTTCGTCCGGGCCGCCCGCTACATGGGGGTGGGACCGGTGCGGATCATCGTCCGGCACGTGCTGCCGAACGTCGCCTCCTTCCTCATCATCGACGCCACCATCGCGGTCGGCTCCGCGGTGATGAGCGAGACCGCCCTGTCCTACTTCGGCTTCGGCGTGCAGCCGCCCGACGTCTCGCTCGGCACGCTCATCGCCGACGGGACCGGCGCGGCCGTGACCTACCCGTGGATGTTCTTCTTCGCCGCCGGGCTGCTCGTGGTGTTCGTGCTCGCGGTCAACCTCATCGGCGACGGGCTGCGGGACGCCCTCGACCCGACCTCCCGCGGCCCCGGCGGCGGACGGCGGCGGCCGTCCCGGCGGGGCGCGAAGGCGGGTGCGCGGTGAGCGACCACGTGCTCGACGTCCGCGGACTGACCGTCGACTTCCGTGGCACACCCGCGGTCCGCGGCGTGGACCTGGCGCTGCGGCGCGGCGAAGTGCTCGGCCTGGTCGGCGAGTCCGGGTCGGGGAAGTCGGTGACCGCGCTGGCGGCCATGGGCCTGCTGCCGGACAGCGCCACCGTCGGCGGCTCCGTCCGGCTCGACGGCGCCGAACTGGTCGGCGCCTCGGACGCGGCGCTCTCCCGGCTGCGCGGCAACCGGATCGCCATGGTCTTCCAGGACCCGCTCACCGCGTTCACGCCCGTCTACCGGATCGGCGACCAGATCGTCGAGGCGATCCGCACCCACCAGGACATGCCCCGCGCCAAGGCCGCGCGGCGCGCCGTCGAACTCCTCGACCTGGTCGGCATCCCCGAACCGGCCGTGCGTGCCCAGGCGTTCCCGCACGAGTTCTCCGGCGGCATGCGGCAGCGCGCCATGATCGCGATGGCCGTCGCCAACGACCCCGACGTGCTGCTCGCCGACGAGCCGACCACCGCGCTCGACGTCACCATCCAGGCCCAGATCCTCGACGTGCTGCGCACCGCCCAGCGGGAGACCGGCGCGGCGCTGCTCCTGGTCAGCCACGACCTCGGGGTCATCGCCGGCACCGCGGACCGGGTGGCGGTGATGTACGCCGGGCGGATCGTGGAGACCGCCGACGTGCGGACGTTGTTCGCCCGCCCCCGCATGCCGTACACCCTCGGCCTGATCGGCGCCGTCCCGCGCCTCGACGGCGGGCCAGACGCGGACGGGTCCGCCCCCGGCGTGCTGGTGCCGATCCCCGGCAGCCCGCCGCTCCCGGACGCCCTGCCGCCCGGCTGCGCCTTCGCCCCCCGCTGCCCGCTGGCCGAGGACCGCTGCCGGCAGGCCGAGCCGGCCCTGCTGGACGTCGGCGTACCGGGCGAGGCCGAGCCGCCCGGGGACCACCGGGCTGCCTGCGTGCGGACCGCGGACGTCGCCGGGCTCGGGCCGCTGGACGTGTTCCCCGTGCCCGAGGCCGAACGCGCCGCCGCGCCGCGCGCCCGGGAACGGCCGGAGACCCCCGAGGTGCTGCGGGTCAGCGGCCTGGCGAAGACCTTCCCCCTGCTCAAGGGCGCGGTGTTCAAGCGCAGGGTCGGGTCCGTGCACGCCGTCGACGGCGTGGACCTGGACATCCGGCAGGGCGAAGTGCTGGGCCTGGTGGGCGAGTCGGGCTCGGGGAAGTCCACCACCCTCTTCGAGATCCTCGAACTGGCCGGGACCGAACGCGGCACCGTCGAACTCATGGGCCGTCCGGCCACCGGCCTCACCCGCCGCGAGGCCCACGCGCTGCGCGCCCAGGTGCAGATCGTCTTCCAGGACCCGATGGCCAGCCTCGACCCGCGGCAGCCGGTCGGCGACATCATCGCCGAGCCGCTGCGCGCACAACGCGCCGACCGCGACCGGATCGCCCGCCGCGTCCCCGAACTGCTGCGCCAGGTCGGCCTGGACCCCGCGCACGCCGCCCGCTTCCCGCACGAGTTCTCCGGCGGCCAGCGCCAGCGCATCGGCGTGGCCCGGGCACTCGCGGTCGACCCGCGCCTGCTGGTCCTCGACGAACCGGTGTCCGCCCTGGACGTGTCCGTGCAGGCCGGCGTGCTCAACCTGCTGCTGCGGCTGCGCGCCGAACTCGGCCTGTCCTACCTGTTCGTGTCCCACGACCTGTCCGTGGTGCGGCACATCGCCGACCGGGTCAGCGTGATGTACCTCGGCAGGACCGTCGAGGCGGGCGCCGTCACCGACGTCTTCGCCCGGCCCCGCCACCCCTACACCCAGGCCCTGCTCTCCGCGGTCCCGCTGCCCGACCCCGTACGCGAGCGCCGCCGCACCCGCATCCTCCTCGCCGGCGACCCACCCGGCCCCACCGAACGCGCCACCGGCTGCCGCTTCCGCACCCGCTGCCCGGTCTTCGCCACCCTCGACGACGCAGGCCGCACCCTCTGCACGACCGAGCCCCCCGCTCTGCTCCCGCAGGCCCAGGACGATGTGGCGCACGCCCAGGACCATGTCGGAAACGCCCAGGTGGCGCACGCCCAGGATCATGTGGCGAACGCCCAGGACGATGTCGTGAACGCCCAGGTGGCGCACGCCCAGGATCATGTGGCGGCTTGCCACTTCCCGGTGGCGAGGGGTGTGGTGTGAGGGGGGAGGTAGCTCGTCAGGTGAACGGGTCGGCTGAAGGTGATCGGTGCGGGTAGCTCGCAGAGTGGACGGATCGGCTGAACGTGATCGGTTGCCCCAATCCGAAAAGTGAACGTCCTGGCCCCTTTTTG
>Ga0123352_10009642_pt1 | contig 15118 bp, 9 predicted proteins | sample TergutLab28metaG_FD_89700 | JGI IMG/M metagenome (GOLD analysis project Ga0123352, IMG submission 89700) | Labiotermes labralis P1 segment gut microbial communities from Petit-Saut dam, French Guiana - Lab288 P1 | ecosystem: Host-associated > Arthropoda: Insects > Digestive system > Gut ... | reverse complement strand
TTCATTTCTGTTTTTTTATTTTTTTCCGCTTTTTTATTTCCCTACACCCCGCGAGGGCTTTAGGTCCCCAGGCGACCAATAAATCCCCCTTTCTCTCTCTCCCCCCCCCCCCCCCTATTCTTTGTACTCGTTACGTGATTTGTCTCCTTTCCTGCCATTCGTGTTGCTCACTAAATGTCTGTTGATCCAGCCTGACAGATGGCAGTAACAGGACCTGACATGCAGATGTGAACATGTCCATACAGCTTGCACGGGAGGTGATCGTGCACATCTGTATCGTGCAAAGTGATGTATCAGGTATAGAAGTTATTTGTCATCGCCTGAGAGTGAGTATTGATCAGCACTCTGGTTAGTGAGCAGTCACTCCACCGTTGTTTGCTCACACAATTTCCTTAAGGAGTGAGATTCGTGCCAGTCGGTGCTCTGAAGGGTAGACGGGTACTGTACTGTAATGTACTGTACTGTAATGTACTCTATTGTACTGTACTGTATTGTACTGTACTGTGCTGTAGTGTACTGTGCTGTACTGTACTGTGCTGTACTGTACTGTGGTGTACTATACTGTGCTGTGCTGTACTGTACTGTACTGTACTGTACTGTACTGTACTGTACTGTACTGCACGTTACTGTACTGTACTGTGCTGTGCTTTGCTGTACTCTACTGTACTGTGCTGTGCTTTACTGTAGTGTACTGTACTGTATTGTACTGTGCTGTGATTTGTTGTACTGTACTGTATTGTACTGTGCTTTGCTGTACTGTATTGTACTGCACGTTACTGTACTGTACTGTGCTGTGGTGTACTGTACTGTGCTGTACTGTACTGTACTGTGCTGTACTGTACTGTGCTGTACTATACTGTGCTGTGCTGTACTGTACTGTACTGTGCTGTACTGTACTGCACGTTACTGTACTGTGCTTTGCTGTACTCTACTGTACTGTGCTGTGCTTTGCTGTAGTGTACTGTACTGTATTGTACTGTGCTGTGATTTGTTGTACTGTACTGTATTGTACTGTACTATACTGTGTTTTGCTGTACTGTATTGTACTGCACGTTACTGTACTGTACTGTACTTTACTGTGTTGTGCTTTGCTGTACTCTACTGTACTGTGCTGTGCTTTGCTGTGGTGTACTGTACTGTATTGTACTGTGCTGTGCTTTGTTGTACTGTACTGTGCTTTGCTGTACTGTACTGTACTGTGCTTTACTGTACTGTACTGTACTGTGCAGTGCTTTGCTATATTGTATTGTACTGTACTGTGCTCTGCTTTGCTGTACTGTACTGTATTGTGCTGTGCTTTGCTTTGCTTTGTTGTACTTTGCTGTGCTTTGCTTTGCTGAACTGTGCTGTACTGTGCTGTGCTTTGCTGTACTGTATTGTACTGTACGTTCCTGTACTGTGCTTTGCTGTACTCTACTGTACTGTACAGTGCTGTGCTTTGCTGTAGTGTATTGTACTGTGCTGTGCTTTGTTGTACTGTGCTTTGCTGTGCTGTACTGTACTGCGTTGTGCTTTGCTGTACTGTACTGTGCTTTGCTGTACTGTACTGTACTGTGCTATGCTTTACTGTACTGTACTGTACCGTGCTCTGCTTTGCTGTACTGTATTGTACTGTACTGTGCTGTGTTTTGCTTTGCTGTACTGTACTGTGCTGTGCTTTGCTGTACTGTACTGTACTGTACTGTGCTTTGTTGTACTGTACCGTACCATACTGTATTGTACTGTACCGTACCGTACCGTACTGTACTGTGCTTTACTGTACTATACTGTGCTTTGCTGTACTGTGCTGTGCTTTGCTATACTGTACTGTACTGTACCGTACCGTGCCGTACTGTACTGTGCTTTACTGTACTGTACTGTGCTGTGCTTTACTGCATTGTGCTGTACTGTGCTTTACTCTACTGTACTGTACTGTGCTGTGCTTTGCTGTACTGTACTGTGCTTTACTCTACTCTACTGTGCTGTACTTTGCTCTACCGTGCTGTGCTGTGCTTTGCTGTGTTGTACTGTGCTGTGTTTTACTGTACTGTACTGTACTGCACTGTGCTTTGCTTTGCTGTACTGTACTGTACTGTGCTGTGCTTTCCTGTACTGTACTGTGCTGTACTGTACTTTAGTCTGCTGTACTGTAGTCTGTTGTGCTTTGCTTTGCTGTACTGTACTGTACTATACTGGAGTGTACTGTGCTGTGCTTTGCTGTAGTGTACTGGACTGTACTGTACTGTACTGTGCTTTGCTGTACTGTACTGTGCTTTGCTGTACTGTACTGTACTGTTGTGTACTGGACTGTACTGTACTGTGCTTTGCTGTACTTTACTGTACTGTGCTTTGCTGTACTTTACTGTACTGTACTGTGCTGTGCTTTGCTGTACTGTGCTGTACTGTACTGCGCTGTGCTTTGCTGTACTGTACTGTACTGTGCTTTGCTGTACTGTACTGTACTGTGCTGTGCTTTAGCTGTACTGTACTGTACTGTATTTAAGGGCGTAAATAAAATTTCTCCCGTCTTTTCTACACCCTTTGTCAGTGTGAAGTGCCGTACAAAAATGTATCTTGTGATTGTGAATTTCATGATAATCTGCTCACTATAAGCTACTGTGTTTTAATTAAGAACGCATATTAATTGATTTTCGCATTTATTGTCCGATCTTTGTAAAATTCGCACACGAGATCCCCTGACAGGCCTGTCGAACATTTGTGAATTACGGAAATCGGTGTTGAAACGGACGCGCTGATCTTGTGGGCTGAGTAAAATCAAGCTTACGTTGTAATGTGAAAACTTACGACATTTTAACAATAAAGTACACCTTTACAGTCTGTGTGCAGTCAGTCAGCAGGCCGTTTGTAACCTTGTTTACACAAAACAGTTTCTTTTGTTGGGGAAACAAATCTGGCAGATAAGGAACCATATTACGTGTCTGTCTGTGGCTTTATGTCCCCAGTTTGAGTTTCGATGTATGACGTCATTTGAAGCAGCCGCGTTGTCGTAAGGTCAGCTACACGAAACATGGCGGACGCGCAAAATAAAACCATCAAAATACTTATAAAAACACTAGGCTGCAGGAGACAATTCAGGGCAAATCAGCCTGAGCGTGAGAACGTACCAACTAATACTGAGTATAAGGATGAGTCTTTAGGTTGTCGGGCTTAAGTGAATCGCAGGTGCCAATTTACCTTTCTGTGTGTTGCTGGTAATGTTGTGAGAAACATCATTAGTGTTGTACTGCAGTGGTTGGTGTCTCTGGCGGGGCGGGGCGGGGCGTTCGGAGGGAAAGCTGACAGTTGCACTTGCTGGTATCGTCTGTCTGCATGTCTGCCGTTATGTAAAAACTAAAGTAACACTGAAAGGCTTCTATGAAATTCTGTGTTGCCATGTTCTGTTAAAATGTGTAAAGACGGTGTCCGTCTTTGTTCAAAGCCTGATGGCAGTAAGAGCCACTTTGCATTCGTTGCTCGCTGCATCTCGATCCTAACTTGCCTGATGTTGCAAGGAAGCTGGTAGAGACGAATTGAACACGGGTCCGAATTGTAGCAAGCAGCTGAGCACGCTTCACAGTGTCAGCAGGCTACACGATTTCCTGCCGTCTTAAAGGGTGGCAGGGTAATTAAACCGAAGGAATCCACATTCCATGACTGTGCAATTGTCTGCATGCCACGTAGAGTTGTTCGTGTTGCTGCTGAGCGAGCTTTGCACGCCTGCACGAGTACTTGTGCTGCTTCTCCTGTTGCATGTCGCCACAACGGGAACTGGCATGCATTCCTGATGAAAACAGGAGCTCTGTTTGTGGCTGCTGCTACTGACAACTTTCCTCGGGAGCTGTTCGTTTGTTAATTGAACTAAGGTATTGTCGTTTTCCTGTCAGTGTTCATTGCAAGTAATTAGAGGAGCCTCCGCAGCTGCGACAGGATTTTTTAAGAAATCGGTGAGCTTGGAGACAGGGTAAATCCAACTGGCAACGTTCGTTTATCCAGCCAGTTAATGCTGTATAGGGAAATAATCGCTGTTTGCTCTGAGATCCACACAAAACATAAATACACTGTGCGGGCAGAACGCAGAAAGTTCTGAACGTTAAATGCGGTGTAGCTAATAGGAACCACTTTGCTGGAAGGGTTAAAGCCGGATGTTGTTGCCCGCTGTTGACAGTGAGCCACTGTTGCACCAGGGAAGTCGCTGCAACCTCGACCCAAATCGATACGGAACTCCCCACTAATCCTACACGTTCTGTAGACCGCGTCCTTAGGGAACATGGCTTGTGTCACGCTTTGTCAAGGAGATAATGTTACTGCTTTATTGGGATCCACACAAAGAAAGATTGATTTAACTTTAATGCTTCTGGCTTCGATACAACGTAGGGACTTGTGCTAAAAACGTAGGGTCGTGATTACGTTACGTCGGGGTAACAGCCGCACAGGCCCTAATTGCACTAGTCAATTGACAGAACGTGGATCTTGACACAGTGGGTTCCTTCCTGAAATTGTACGTACGTAGATTTGTGTAATTTTTTTAACAGACTGGATAGAATGCCGTTAATTAGCAATATGGCTGTAACGTATATTGAACAAAGGCGTGAATTGCTTAACCTTTTGGCGCCGGAATTATTTTTTTTTAAATTTTAGCACACCCTGTATATAAAATGTGAATAATACAGGAACCAAATACGTTAGAATTATGAAACAAAACTACATTTTGAAGAGAGAAAAAAAGGAGAGTATATACCATGTTTAAAATATTCAGTACCTATATTTGTTGAATAAAGATATAAAATGCAGCTTTAGAGGTTAGCGGTGCGGTACGACCACTATAGTTGACATTAGGCGTCAAAAAGTTAATTACCAGAGTAGTGTGCCTGGTCGCCGAGGCTGCACACGCACTGTACCGGCGACTCCGCCCAGTCATGTCGATGTGATTATCAACTCTGCCATCAAAGTCCCCGCGTTTCGTAAGCGGAACACAATACGAAGCGAAAGGGTGCATCCCAAAAATGTAGGGGATATTTCGGAAATGATTGAACGTTTTTACATTTGCCAACAAAGTGCAGAGTACAGTGTGTGCAGCGAGGCAAGTGCTTGAATGTATATGTTTTATTACACGGCATGTTTAACGACGCCGTTAGTAGCATTGAATTATAGGTAGAAGGCTAATGGATACTTATGTGCCACCAGAAAAATGACTTAGGAGTTGCTTCGAGCCCTATAAGGCTCGTATGGAATGGAGTACCTGCGGATGGAGGTTACTTTGAAAGGAATTAACGAAGTAGATGCAACAATTCAATTACGAAAACGCTTTTCAGAAACTAATCTCGTTTTTTAATAGCCACACCACGCATCTCTGAAAATAGACGTTTTTAATTTATATGCAGATTGATCCAAAATGTAATGTACAGTTTTTGTATCTCGCGACTGTAACCCAGATTGGACACGTTTCAGCGTTTGAAGTCCGTGCTGGTACTGTACACTGTATTTAGTCGAAGTTGGGCACCCGCAGTCATTATCGAATTGTATAGTTACTGGAAACGCCCCTCTTATGTGGCGGGGTAACGTCATCTTCACGCGCTTCTCCACGGCCTCTCTAGCTACGACTACATATAACCTTTGAATTGATCCGCAATTTTACGGCATTTTGTGGTCCTCCAGGCTCCTGCAAAATCACAGTCCCACTGAATATTTATGCCTTCAACTTTGTCTCAAAAGACGTCTTGATAGACTTTATCGGCAAAGTACGACAGTAGTAACCAGGCAGCTCTGGCCCACTGCAGTGCAGACCGACGTTCTTGATTGATTCGTGATTAAGTACGACAGCCCTCGGTAATCGCCGCTATTTGGCACCTTATCCCTTCTCAAAATACTCTTGTGCCGGTATACGGTGGATTCCCCCCGATGTTATGCCCGCTTCGTCATCGTGATGAGGTTTGCGTGGTCAGGAGATCCAGAGAACTATGCTGGCGGTAGCGTACGTGCTAATGGCAGGGTCTCGCCTGCCTGACAGGTAAAAGGTAATGATGACTCAGACGAAACAGAACAGCCTGCTCCACCAGGTTGGGGACTGGGCGGGAGACCGCTAACCTCACAAGACCTCTCAGAAACCTCGGTAGGGTCTGATAAAGAGAGCTGCCTTAAGGGAAAGGACTTCGAGAAGAATAGAGGCGCCTCATGAGGAGGCCAGGGCCCAAAAGGGGCTGTAGTGCCGTACATGGACGGACGGACGGACGGACGTTCGGACAGATGGATGGATGGGTGGTATGCGGTAGATTAATTAGCTACTTACGCAACTGATGTTCAATGGGCCTTACACGTTCTTCCTGGAACTTGTTATAACCGTTTGATCTTCCTGTTTCTTACGTCTAGATGCAGCTCACGTGTCCAGCTGTGAGACAGTAACAGGACAGTAGGACCACTTGGCCGACAGCCGACAGCTCGCTGTAACGTGAGCAATATTCTGACATCTACAGTGTCCTTCATGGTTTGTCACTACGTCTGTCATCGCTTGTTCCGCGCCACGCAGTCTTCTGGGAGTCTGCCGGTTTGCCGTTTGCCCTTCGTAGCACAGTGGTACAGATGTTCCCTCACGAGAACAGCTGTGCCCTTGGTTATCGTTTCGTCTCTTGTGCTGTCAGCTTGTGTGGTTGTGGGAGTGGCCTCCAGTAGGGTGAGTTGCACCGCCACCACTCGTGTCTAGTTGTGACTTGACCCGAGCACTGTCTGTTGTCACCAGTGTAAGAAGTAAACATCGTCCTTGCAGTTCAGTTACCAGCCACTTTCCTCTGGCGCAACTCTGCCAGTGCACATAAAAGAGACGGGAGCAGCATTAATTGAAATTTCCGTTTGCCAGAATTGTACAGAGAGTAAATTGCACATAAAACGTTGAAAGTGCCAGCTTCTGGCTTACGGCACTGTGGCTAGGAAACAGAGCTGTGAACAGTGAACAGTGCCGTGCAGCCTTCGCAACGCCGCGGGCACCTGCTAACCCGCTTACAGCCCAGTGGTTAATTAGCGTGAAAGAGTTTTGCTTATATTGCTCAGGTTCTGTGCAGGAACTGTCAGACACACCGACAGTGAACACTGTTCTTTCCTGCCTTAGTTTTAGATACCGGCACAAAAAGTCAGTGTGACAGTACGTATGTGCTCGGAATTCCCCAATATCGGGCATAACATTTTTCGAGTGAAGGTTCCCAGGCATGGCCAGTTTGCCTTTCTGAAAAGTGTTATATTAAGGCGAAGAGTTTGAGGCGTTGGTGGAATGGTACTGACAGCGTAGTCCGAAGTACTGATGGTACTGACAGCGTAGTCCGAAGTACTGATGGTACTGACAGCGTAGTCCGAAGTACTGATGGTACTGACAGCGTAGTCCGAAGTACTGATGGTACTGACAGCGTAGTCCAAAGTACTGGGAGAGAAGCCCGTTACAGTGCCACTGTGCCCACCACAAATTTCGCATGGACTGGTCTGGGATTGAAGTGGCGCCGCGTGGTGACAGGCCGGCGCCTGACTGCCTGAGCCGTCGCTTTGAAGACTAAGATCTGTCTATATTACATACGAAAATTGCCGTCGGCCGTGACAAAGAGCAGAGAATGCTTGTTTTAGAAACACCGATCAATAAATGCTGTACAGGGAAATTGGTTTTTTTTGTAAGTATTGTACGGACTGTGTAAATAAAACGTGTGTGTTTGTTTGTGTGTGTGTGTGTGGAGGGGGGGGGGGAGAGATTTGTTGTTAAGCTTAGTGTCCGTTATTTCATCGACTGTGCTTAGGGGCTTAATTTTTTATAAAAGTGACGCCTTGTTCACATGTATTTTGTTCTCTCTGTTAGATTTCTGACTGGTTCAACTTAAATTTATCGCAGCAAACTCTCACACCTGTCTGCCAGTGGACAGATTGTCTATGTTGTTTTAATACCTAAACTTGCCCTATTCTGACTGGAGCTTCCGTGTTGATGAAAGTAAATTTCTGACTCAGTTGCTGAAATGTCAGATGTTTGCTGAGTTGTGGTTCGTGTACTTTCTGTTGTGTTCTTAGTGGCAATCGAATTATGAAACGCGCGCATGAGTATGGCATGAAATACGTACGTGATTTAATTTATTATCCCACGCAGAAAACAACGAAAACTTGACTGCCGCCCTTCCACCAAGTTCATCAACGTTCTAAGGCCCTGGAATTACTTTTTATACCAGCAGTTTTAACGCTGAAGGACTGTACGTTCTGCCCTCACTGTGTATTTGTGTGTTTTGTGTGGATCTCGGAATAAACAGCGATTATTTCCCTATACAGCATTAACTGACTGGTTTGTATAACTGAGACGGAGTGTGTTTACTGCGCGGTACGGACTGGATATTAAAATAATTCAGGTCAATCGTACTGTCGTCAGGCAGGGCCGATCAAGATGACAAAATTCATTATGCTGTACACAGACTAAGCCCCGGTCAGGAGCCGGACTGACTTGCCTTCAGTCGCACCGTGTCTTTTGCTTGGTGGTGGCTGTTCTTAGACCACTACTCGTTGAAAAGTCCCATGTAACAGTTCATAGTATCCATGCCACTTTTTTCGTGTATCTCAATTGAGGCTACCCTCTTCGGGTAACAGAATTTCCTGACATCCACTTTTGGAGATTTTAGAGTCTCTGGAATTGTGTTTTGTGTGAATATGTCCAGACAGGGGCTGTTGCCCTAGTTAATGATTTGTAAATTATTAGGGCCGGGTCGCTGGTGATAAGGGAGGATTTGTTGAGTTTAGTATAGAGCAGCCTGAGTCTATTGTTAGCCTTGCACAATATCCTGTTGATATTGGAGGCTGTAGGCAAGCCTCGAGTGCAGGATGACCGCAAGGCGTTTGATCTGATTTGCCCAGCTAGCATGGCGGTGTTTGTATGAAGTGGTTATGTGAAGGCTAACATGGCGGTAGTGGTTCCGCCGTTGGGAAACAGTGACGTGGGCGAGCATGTATCGACGTTCAGCTCCCCAGTTTTTTTGGCCCGTTCACAAAATTGCGAAAAGCACCTTTTCGCTTCGTAATGTCTGTCACTTCTTCCGCCCTTCCGTCTGTCCATCTGCATGGAACAACTCGGCTCCCACTGGACGGATTTTCATGGAATTTGATACTTAAGTATTTTTCGAAAATCCGTCTAGAATGTTCAAGTTTCATTAAAATCAGACAAGAATAATGGCTACTGTATATGAGGACCAATATACTTTTTTGATCATATCTCGCTCAGTTCTTCAGAAAATAAAATTTTTTCGGACAAAATTGGTAGAGAAAATCGAAATACACATTTTATGTTCAATATTTTTTTTTCTGAAAATCGTGCCGGTTAACAGGTAATGGGGAAAAATATTGTACATTGGGGCAGGCCACAGTTGACAGTATGGCGCATGCGCGCTGCATGCTGGATACCTAAGGCTACAGATACACACTCAGTTTGTGTAATGCTTACTGCTGTTTCCACTGCAACAATGGTTGCACGAACACGCCTCAGTGTTAGTTATTCGTGCATGACCTCTCTTGTTGGGCCATTGTTTGTTATTTTGTGTCGTTCTGTAATTTTCTTGCAGCTATTAGTTCTCTAAATTACCTCGCCTTTGGCGCCTGATGTCCACCCAAACGATATGTGCCTGTACACCCGGTCCGTACCGCGCAGTAAACACTCCGTCTCAGTTATACAAACCAGTCAATTAATGTTGTATGGGAAATAATCGCTGTTTGTTCTGAGATTCACACAAAACATATAGATACTCTGTGTGGGCAGAACGTAGAGTTTGTGAATGTTAAACTGGCGGTACATACGAGGTTTGTTCAAAAAGTATCCGGACTGACCACATTACATGAAGTAGATAAGGCTTAATGGGTTTTAACCCTAATTGCCTTCAACATAGTTCCCTTCCACAGCTACACGCTTCGCCCAACGTTTCTGCCACTGTTGGAAACATTTTGCGAATTCCTCTTTCGGGATATCTAATAGTGTCTTTGTCGAATTTCGTTTGATGTCCTCCGTTGCCTCAAATCGGTGTCCCTTCAGAGCTTTCTTAAGCCTTGGGAATAGGAAAAAGTTACACGGTGCGAGATCTGGTGAGTATGGCGGCTGCTGCAACTGAGCGGTGCCGTGTTTGGCCAAAAACTGCTGCACAAGATGTGAAGTGTGTGCCGGCGCGTGGTCGTGGTGCAGGATCCAGTTGCCATCCAGCCATTTTTCCGGTATTTTTCGGCGAACTGATTCACGCAAACGCCGCAAGACCTCCACGTAGAATTCTTTGTTGTTTGCCCGTCGGGAGCATACTCGTGGTTTACGATACCCTCAGAATCAAAACACGGTCCCTAGCGGGGGTCGCTTTCAGCGGAGGTTCTACCCTCTTTAAATCGACGGAACCAGTCAAACACTTTTGTACGACCCATTACATCTTCACCGTATGCTTGCTGCAATAATTGATACGTTTCCGTTGCGGTTTTTCCGATTTTAAAACAAAACTTGATGCAAATGCGTTGTGCGGTACTTTCACACATCGTAAAAATCGCTATGACATAAACGCACGTGTTACTTCCCGCGGACCCTCTGCAGCCAACTGAGTAACCGCGGCCACTTGCATCTTGTGCCATGAGTTGCTAAGACATGTACGAACCAGTCAAGGCTGGTTGCAAACACATTCCACCCAGTGAACAACCACTACAATTCCAATCCGGATTCTGTTCGAACAAACCTCGTATAGTGACCACTGAGCTTTAAGGGGTTAATCCAATAATACGCGCTACATGTGGCAGTTTTTGCGAAAGGACGTGAGAAGTAAATCACACGTGACGTCTTTCTTTGTGCTTCCTGTTTGTAAGGCTGCAAACTACAACACGTACTTTAGTCAGAAGCAGTTTGTTGGTTGCGGTGAGTGCGCGACGGACCGGCGCAACAGAATGGCTGTTGGCCGCGCTGGGCGCTGCGTCGCAAGTTGTGTGTGGTAAAGAGGTCGTTCAAGAGACAGTATACGAAAACTTTCCCCGATATTGTTTTGCAACAGATCCAGTTTACGCAAACCATTTATTTTTTACGACAACTAAAGGAGCACCCAGGAGGGGAAGATAGAAATTGTAGACGAAAACTTAGTTAAGGCAAAATGTGGGGAGGAAGCCAAAGAAGGAAGAATTTGTACCGCTTAGCACGATAAATGTATTTCGCTGTCATAGATAAAGAGAGGCGTTCTAAATTAGGGGAGACACAAAAACTTCATAAACATCGTTCATTACTTAACCTTTTGACGCCTAATGTCAACTATAGTGGTCGTACCGCACCGCTAACCTCTAAAGTTGCATTTTATATACTTATACAATAAATATAGGTACTGAATATTTTAAACATGCTATATACTCTCCGTTTTTTTTCTCTTCAAAATGCAGTTTGTTTCATAATTCTAACGTATTTGGTTCCTGTATTATTCACATTTTATATACAGTGTGTGCTAAAATTAAAAAAAAATAATTCCGGCGCCAAAAGGTTAATTTACACCTTCGGCGTTTACATTAATTCATTGACTTCAACCTTGAAATGGGGGCAGCATGTTCTTCCGAAACGTCTGTCTGATTCTACAACACTACATGCTGTCGAAACGTAGGCCAGTCTACTACACTGCACGGTGTCGAACCGCAAAATGCATTCTTTACATGACTTTGTGGTCGTTATTCGTGTGGCTTTAACACGGTAGTTTTACTCGGGCGCTGCTTTATTCGATATATGAGAGAGTAGTTTTAAAACGGAGGCGATTTGCACAGTATGTTGATGAAGTGCACAGCTAGCATAAGGTAATGCTTGGTACACGCAGAATTGCACCTGTGCAGCACACTGAGCGTCGTCACACGTAGCCCGTATGAACCATATAACATAATGCCCCACAACACCGATGCACTTGTCCCATCGCGGTACGAGTTAAAAAATTCCATCACCGTGGAGAAAGTGCTTTTGTATCCAGGAACATTCACGAACAGCCATTTACACTTCCTCAGTATTGTAGAATCGGCCACGAGCCCCGTGTGGTTTCAGCGACCCGAACAGGTGATGTCATGAAGTGCGATCCTTCAGCACAAGAGTTGTGCTCGTCTGCCTGCAAACTCGTGGACCAACCACAGTATTGGTTGGGCCGCTGAAGCAAATTTTGGTGGTCGCCAAATGCGTAATAGTAAGGAAGTGGAAGTGGCCGTTAGTGATTGGTTGCGAATGAAAGAATATGAATCCTACCACAACGGAATTTTTGAACCTGTGCCGAGTTGGGCCAAATGCTGTAATGTGCTCTGGAATTGTGCTGAACATTAGGACCTGTCGGTGGAATAAATGAGCTACATTTAACGTTGTAATAACGTTGATCTAATAATTATGGCCCACTCATATTAATTATTGAACATATTGCGTACGTTCAAATATGGACGTCCTGTTTTTGTCTGACGGACGTAGGACTGCTGTGGTCGCAGCCTTGGCCACTTGTTCAGAGAAGTTGAGCACCTGCTTGATGTTATTGCAGTGACGGTGGAACGAGAGCCTTGTGCTGTGCGACTTGAAATTACTTTGTTATTGATAGCGGAGTTAAAAGTTCTGAAGTGTTGTTACACGCGTCATCTGTCATCGTCATCAGCAGATGGAGCGTCTGTCGAGTTCCTTCTGACGTATCTTGTTGAGAACTTTTCGTATTTCTCAAGGCCATGAACCGTGTAAAGACTAACTGAAACTTGAAGTGTATTTAGACTCGGTTTGTACCGCGTTGTAGTTCTGGATGCTGCTCTGTTGGTTTACTGTTCCTGTAGTCATCATGATCACCATAAGTGCAGGTTTACTGTTCCTGTAGTCATCATGATCACCATACCTGCAGGTTTACTGTTCCTGGAGCCGTCATGATCACCATACCTCCAGATTTACTTTTCCTGTAGTCATCATGATCACCATACCTGCAGGTTTACTGTTCCTGTAGTCGTCATTACCACCATTCCTGCAGGTTTACTGTTCCTGTAGTCGTCATGATCACCATACCTGCAGGTTTACTGTTCCTGTAGTCATCATGATAACCATACCTGCAGGTTTACTGTTCCTGGAGCCGTCATGATCACCATACCTCCAGATTTACTTTTCCTGTAGTCATCGTGATCACCGTACCTGCAGGTTTACTGTTCCTGTAGTCATCACGATCACCATACCTGCAGGTTTGCACAAAGTCAGGGTGACTTTATTTACTGGCATTGCAGTAATGCATTGTTACACTATGGTTCACAGTGATTACGTGGTTCGGCACTGCGCTAGGCAAATTGGTTCCGCGGCTGCTGAAGTAACAAACAGTCCGTTGTGTTGTTGTTTTGTCATGTGCTCCTCGACCGTCGGCGTGGGCTACGAACTTACTTTATTGAATAAATAAATGTTTAAACAAAAAAAAAGCATAAATAAATAAGAAATTATTAGACATAAATAATCAAATAAATATACATTAGATTTCTAATTAAAAAAAATATTTACATAAATAAGTAATGTAAATAAACAACGAAATAATTAAACAAGTCAGTAGTTGGGTTCGGAAATAAAAAAAATGTAAGGATGTAAAAAATAACTTATAATTAATTATATAAACACGCAATTAAATAAACAAGTAATTAATTTGCGAAATAATGAAATAAACAGTAACGAAGTGGGTAATTAAGCAAATACAAAAAAAGTAAATTGTTGCATATAGCAGTAAAAATTTGTGAAACTAAATAATTAAATAAGAAAATTGATAGCTAAATATTTAAATAAATAAATGAGTATAACTCGGTAATTAACTGGTTATCAAATAAAAGAATAAGTATGTAAGGTAGAAACCTAACCTAATCTAACCGTACCGCACCAAACCTAACACAACACTATCCAACCTAACTTCACCTAACCTAACCGTACCGCACCTAACCTAACACAACACTATCCAACCTAACCTCACCTAACCTAACCGTACCGCACCTAACCTAACACAACACTATCCAACATAACCTCACCTAACCTAACCGTACCGCACCTAACCTAACACAACACTATCCAACATAACATAATCCAATCCATCCCACCTTAACCTAATCCGTTAAGTAATGATACATAGATATATAAAAAAAAGTGCTGGAGTCAAGTATTTAATGAATTAACTAATTAATCAATTATTAACTGAATCCGATCACAGCCAACCTTAAATAATTTATGTTCAAATAAACAGCTGTACAGTTAGATTAGGAAGTAAGTAAATAAGTAGGCTTTCGAAACCAAGAACTTCAAATTAATCGTTGAAGTGATCATTAAATTAGTCCCTAAATAAAAATGTATAAAATTAATTGAAACAATATAAATGTGGAAAGAGTATACAGGGCGTTTCATAATGTTCTCCGTGATTACAAACATTTACAACAAGAAAACCAAAGGACCTACCTTAATGAAATTGTTCACAGCCACAGGAAAACTGAAAAAGTTTTTTTTTGACAACTAGAGATGTTCGATGTGTGCACCACGGGTGACACGGTACACATCGATACGATATTCAAGTTCTTGCCACACACGTGTCAACATTGGTGCATCGATATTCTTACCTGCTGCAATGATCCGTGCCTTTAGGTTACCGAGGTCACGTGGCAATGGTGGGACGAATACTTTGCACGAAATGCACGTTGCACAGTAACCACAGACTTACTCGTGTGATATTCCACACACAAAAAACGACTTCTCCCCCGGAGCATCCATTTTCTCACTACATACACTCGCATCGCCTAGCGGCAGAAATGTGAACTGCGATGAAAATCAACTTACTGGGAAAAAAACATTTTTGAGTTGTTCCTTCTGTCTGTACAGGTTTCGTAAATACGTGGCCTACGGTTTTCCTATAATAAATTTTTGTAATCCCGGAGTACATTATGGGACGCCCTGTATATAATTTCCTAAATACAGAATTAATTTGAAGTCGTGTTAATTAAATACATTAATAAGCAAGGATGTAAATAGGATTTGGGGGGACATTAAACATAATATCCAAACCTCAGCAAAAGAGAGTCTAGGTATGCACGAATGGAAACAGCATAAACCCTGGTTTGATGAAGAATGTTTAGGTTTTTTGGATCAAAGGAAGCGGGCAAAAATGCAGTGGGTACAGGATCCATG
>Ga0123352_10009641_pt1 | contig 15119 bp, 13 predicted proteins | sample TergutLab28metaG_FD_89700 | JGI IMG/M metagenome (GOLD analysis project Ga0123352, IMG submission 89700) | Labiotermes labralis P1 segment gut microbial communities from Petit-Saut dam, French Guiana - Lab288 P1 | ecosystem: Host-associated > Arthropoda: Insects > Digestive system > Gut ... | reverse complement strand
TCAATATCTGTTATCGGTTCAAATTTTACAGGCAGGGCCGATGGTTTTAATATTTTGCGCTTTGCAATGTCAAATACAATCCATAGACTCGCCCATTCCATTAATTTATTGCCCTCTGCGTCGTGCATATCGCCTTTGCGGATAAATGTGCCTCGGGCGAGGTCTGCCGGCCATGTACGTATTGTCACAGTTTCATCATATATTGGCATGCGGGATATTTTTAATCCAAAGCGCTGCAAAACAAATGTTATGTTTAGCGGATGAAGTATAGAGAATCCTACACCAAGTTGAATCGCGTCAACATCTGCGGCTATATGCACCATGCGTAAAATGGCAGATAGTTTTACATTTCCTCTAAAGTCCAAATCATAATAGGTGATGCGTGTTTTGCCTTCGTACATATTAGAATCTCCTTTGGGTTTTTGTGTATTATACAGTTTTTCCTTGCGTAGTGCGACATTAAAGAATATAATATAAATGTGAAAATTTCTAAGGAATTTTCTAATACAACAACAATTAGGTTGCTTTCAACGTAAATTGTTATAGAGAGGATAAATTAAGAAACATGATGAATGCATTTGTAATTGGAATACAAAGGTTTTTAACCCTAGGAGGATTAGTTTTACCAGAGGGTGCCCAGCCAGCGGGTGGTGCAGCAGGTGAAGCTGTAGGCGAGGCGGCGGGGTATATACAGGCGGCTGCTCCTGCGGCAGACCCAGGAGGCATGGGCATGGCTCCTATGCTTTTGATATGGGGGGCAGTTATAGTTGGCTTTTGGTTTATTGCCATTAGGCCCCAACGGAAGCGTGAAAAGAAGCTTAAAGAGATGCAGTCAAGCCTTAAAACCGGTGATAATATTGTAACCAGCAGCGGAATGTTTGGTCGCATTGCTGATATTGGAACAGACTGCTTTATTGTAGAAATGGGCATTGGTGGACGCACAGTTAAGCTTCCGATTTTAAAAACAGATGTTTTAAGCGTACGCGAACCGGTTATGACACCACCGCCAAAAGAAACTCAAGAGTAACTGTAAAAAACTATTTGCGCGCACAGCGTGCACCCGCAGCGTAGCGATGAAGCGTAGCCGGGCTTTGCCTGGCGGAGTGGCGGGGCAGACTCCTGCGTAGCAGGTGCCGCAAAGCGGCAGGCCGCCCGGCCAGTAAGCGAAGCTTACGAGAGGGTTTGGGGCAGAGCCCCATTAAGATAGAGGGAGGTTTTGTAATGTTACAATTATGTATTGTTTTGCTGGTAATTGGCATACTAGCTCTGGCGCTTGAAGTAATAATGCCGGGTTACGATGGTTTTATTGGAGCTGTTGTAGGTGTTGTCGCACTTGTTGCATCGGCAATTTTGGCGGTAATGTTTGTGCCAAATGGTTGGATTTTTGTTGGTATAAATGTAGTTGTATTGGCTGTGTGCGTACATTTTTTGTACATGTTTATCAGGCGAGGACAGCTGCATGGAAAGGTAGTTTTGTCTGATGCCCTTGCAGAGGACTTGCCAAAAGTTGATTTTGCAAGTTTGATGGGCAAGGAAGGCAAAACCACCACTATTCTTAGGCCAAGCGGAGAAGCAGACTTTAGCGGCACACGTGTGGAGGTAACCGCCGGTGGGCAAATGGTTGACCGAGGTGTAAATGTGCGTGTAGTTGATGTACAGGCAGGTAAAGTTACAGTGAGCGTTGTGAATGGAAACTAGAAAAACTAATTGTGCGCACAGCGCACACCCGCAACCCAGTGAGGAAGCATAGCTAGGCTTTGCCCAGCGGAGCGGCGGGGTTTGGGGCAGAGCCCCATTTAAAAGGAGGATGTTTGTATGTTTTTAGGAACTATTGATTTAGTAAGTGGTGACATACGCTTGCCATTTGGTGGAGGCGTTATAGCAATAGCAATTGCCATACTTATTTTTATACTCATATTCTTGCGCTTTGTACCTATAGGGCTTTGGATTTCAGCAATATCCAGTGGTGCAAGAGTTGGTATCTTTTCACTAATAGGTATGCGCTTAAGACGTGTTGCGCCCTATAAAATTGTTTTACCGTTAATCAAGCTTACAAAGGCTGGTATTCCAATTCCAATTAGTCAATTGGAAGCCCACTTTCTGGCTGGTGGCCGTGTAGATGCAACTGTTAATGCATTAATAGCCGCCCACCGTGCAAAGCTGGATCTTCCTTTCGAACGTGCAGCGGCAATTGACCTTGCAGGCCGCGATGTGTTTGAGGCTGTGCGTATGAGTGTAAACCCAAAAGTTATAGAAACACCTATTGTTTCCGGTGTGGCAATGAATGGTGTCGAAGTGAAAGTAGTTGCCCGCGTAACAGTGAGAACAAACATTGAACGTCTCATAGGCGGTGCTGGTGAAGCTACAATTATTGCCCGCGTAGGTGAGGGTATCGTTACTACCGTAGGTTCAGCCCCATCTCACCGTGAAGTACAAGAAAACCCGGATAATATTTCGAAAACGGTTTTGGCAAAAGGTTTAGATGCGGGTACGGCTTACGAAATTCTTTCTATTGATATTGCTGATATAGATATAGGCCGTAACATTGGTGCATCGCTGCAAATAGATCAGGCGGAAGCCGACAAAAAAGTGGCCGAAGCTAAAGCAGAAGAGCGTCGCTCGATAGCGATAGCGGCAGAGCAAGAAATGCGTGCAAAAGTACAAGAAATGCGCGCAAAAGTAGTAGCCGCCGAAGCAGAAGTTCCACAGGCATTGGCCGAAGCGCTACGCAAAGGCCACATGGGTTTTATGGACTATGTAAATATGCAAAATAAGCAAGCGGATACAAAAATGCGAGAAAACATTGGCGGTATGCAAATAGAAATGTCTGCTAAGCCGGTTAAATAGTATATATCCAATGGCAAAACTTGAGATATTAACAGTCCTATACTCCCTTGAAGAATTGCTTAAAATTGATGATCCTAAGATGGCTAACGAAAAAGCGTTGAAGGTAATTGAAAAGGTAATAAAGGAAGCGGAATTAAAGAAACAAGATTAAAAAAAGATAACAAAAAAAGCGACTTAGTCGCTTTTTTGTTGTCTCTTTTATATTATCTGCGATAAGGTTCTGCTGCAGTAAGTTTTACTCTGTGCCAGCCGTAACCATTACCCATGAAATAAGGCATGCCAGGGCGTGGTTCCCAGTGTGTAACGCGATTGTTAACCGCCGTTAAACCCATTTCCCAGCGCGTTGGGAAGAACGGAACTACATCTTGCAAGTGTGCCTGTACTTCAGCATATGCGTTCATCATAAAATCACGGTCAAAGGTACGAGGGTCGCTAAGGTTTGCCAGTAACTGATCCCATTCTGGGCTGGTGTATCTAGATGGATTCCAAATAGAATGCCCCCAGAAGCTTTCTGGGCTTGGATTAAATCCTTGTACCCATCGGCCTGTATAAATATGAATTTCATCGTTATCAAGGTCTTCATCCAGTACATCCCACAAATATAATTGGTCATGTGTACGGCCTTGCCATAATTCTACTCTTACGCCAATTGCAGACCAGCCTTGTATATGGAATGGTATAAGAATATTTTCTGTTGCAGGATTAGACGCCGCAGCCCAAATTACGGTCAAATCATCGCCATTTGGCCAAGTTCTGTAACCATCGGCACCCATTGTAAAGCCGGCAGCGTCTAGAATCGCATTTGCATAATCAGGGTTATATGGGAAGCCAGGTATGGTGGGATCAATCAGTGCGGCATGTATTGGTGGTAAAAAGCTGGTTGCTGCAAATTCCAAACCATTAAACAATACTTCGCCAAGTTCATTTTGGTCAATGGCGTGTGCCATTGCGCGGCGTAGATACACGTTGTTCATGTAACGGTCAGGATTATCTAGGTTGATGTTTTGGTCAAAGCACCAATTTCCAAGTCTAAATGCGATATATCCATAGTTACCGGTTCTTGAACCGACAAAGGTAAAGTTGGTTGCAACGGTGTCGGCATAATACAGTGCAGGGAAAAGTGTGATAACATCGAAACGGCCAGACTCCATTGCAGCAGGTGCTAAAGATGGCTCAATACGTTCAACAATCGCTCTTTCGATGTATGGTACGCCTTGTACATAGTTTTCATTTCTAACCATGTAAACTGATTCTCCAGGCACAATATTTTCAACCATAAATGGTCCCCAGCCAATTGGGTTTACGAAAACATAATCACTTGTTGCCATGTCTGCCACAGGAATATTTTCAAAAATATGTTTTGGCATTGGTGCAGTCCATAGGCCAAAGGCTAAAAGTGATGGGCTTACAGAATCGAATTGAATGGTAAGTGTGCGGTCGTTGTTTGATAATTGAAGGCCAGAGATATAGTCTGCATCTCCGTTGTGGTAATCCATAATGCCTGTAATTAGCCTCTCATAAGTGCTAAAGCGCATTGCCCTGTAGTCGGGATGTGCAAGAACATAGTAGGTGAAGGCCAAATCTGCAAGAGTTAGAGGAACGCCGTCATGCCAGTACACATCTTGCTGCAGGGTCATTGTTAAAACTCTTGCGTTCTGGTCAAATTCCCATGTGGCGATGCCTTCTTGGCCCCAAAAGTAGAAATTTTGGTCATCTGTTGTGGAGAATATCGAATTGTTGGTGCCCAACATGGTAGCTATTTCTCCATCCTGTACAGAGTTGCTAAATATTGCGCCGCCTATAATTCCGGCAAATGGCCCCGGTGCAATAATACCACGTCTAAATATAGAGCCCTCTACGTGTTCGCCATCAGTGCTAATGTTTGGTGTGAAATTTGCAAGTGCGGCATTCAGCGCATCAAGAGGATTGCCTCCTGATGCAGGGGTAACAGGGGTAACAGGGGTGGCGGTGTCACCAGCGTCATTGTTATTATTAGCCGCTTCGGTAGCGGTCACGGCGCCTGTGTCGCCTGTGCCAGTTGGAGGGGTGTCGTTTGTTGCACAGGCAGAAAGGACAAATGCCGCCATTGCCATCAGTGCTGTTACTAGTAGTAGTTTTTTCATAAATCTCGTCTCCTTATACAGTTCGTTTTTTTGCATCGGCCGCACGGTTTAACGCCTGGCCGACAAAATTTATGCATAACATCATAATAATGATGAGTAATGCCGCAGGAAGCCACAGCCATGCGCGTTCAGTCAAGTTCGCAGGTGTGCGGGCGTAAAACACTAATCGCCCTAAGCTTGGTGTTCCAAAAGGAAGTCCAAAGCCCAAAAATGTAAGGCCCGTTTCAATCCCCATGTTAAATGCAAGGTTAAGTGTTAAATTACTAACAACGATCGAAACCAGGTTGGGCAAAACTTCTCTAAAAATAATTACAATATTAGGGGTGCCCAAAGTTTTGGAGGCAGCTACGTAATCCATTCGCCCTTGCTGTAGGGATTTAACACGTATAATTACCGCCGTACCTTGCCAGGCAAAAACCAAAATCATAATAAGTGCGAAATGAACGACAGTGTAATTTGGTATGAGTGTGATAAACACAATAATGATCATAAGCGCAGGTACCATGCCAACAAAGTTTAAAAAACGCATCATGGCATTGTCTACATGTCCGCCATAAAACCCGGCAATAAGCCCGAAAAGTATGCCGATGACTGCACCGCCTAAAGTGACTAAAAAGGCTATGTTAAAAGAATTTCTGGCACTTAAAATAAGTTGCGTGAGCATGTCGCGTCCGGCAGAATCTGTACCAAGTATAAACTCACCGCCGGGGGGAAGCTGGCGGGCACGTAAATTTACAACATCCGCAGCAACAGGGTCGATAAACGCCGCCCAGATATATACCGCCGCAACAATTGCTACAAATAATATAAGGCCAATGAGGGCGACTTTGTCGTTGTAAATTTCTTTCCACATTATTTTCCATGCACTTATGGTTTCCATGACGCACCTCTTATTTTATTCGAATTCGCGGGTCAACCGCTGTGATGATAATGTCTGAAAAAAGCATTGCCGCCGCAGATACTACTGCAAAAAGCATAATGAGTGTGTTTATAACAGGCCAATCTCTTTGGGTGAGGGAAAGTACAAATAACTGCCCCATGCCCGGGTAGCCGAATATCATTTCTATAAATATCGCACCGCTAAACAGGCCTGCAATAATACCACCCATACCGCCAGCAATGGGCAAAAACGCATTTCTTAAAATATGACCGGTGTAAACTCTGTTTTCCGGAACACCTTTCGCCCGGGCGGTTAAAACAAAATCGGATGCTTCATAGTCGATTATTTCACTTCTAAGGAAATATATGATTGTTATTGTGCTGATAACCGCAAGGGTAAATGCCGGTAAAATGATGTGATGCAAACGGCTAAACACATACCCTATTGTGCCGGAAACAGCTGTTGGATCTACACTTCCCGTAACTGGAAACCAATCAAGATTAAAGCCAAACACCAGTAGATTTACAATACCGATAACAACCGTGGGAATTGACATGGCAACAAATGTATAAATCATAATCGTTTTATCAATTATTTTGCCGTGTTTGCGCCCTGCAATAATGCCAAGGGGTATGGCAATCAGATACGTGAAAAATGTTGTAAGCAAAGACAAGCGCATGGTATTAAATAGCCTGTCACCAATCATTTCCACTACCGGACGGTGGTGTACGATGCTTGCGCCAAAGTCCTGTTCTACCACAATAGAGCGCAGCCATCGGCCATATTGTACATACCATGGATCGTTTAATCCATGCTCTTCACGTAGTCTTTCAAGTACCTCCGGTGGGGAGTTAGGGTCTACAAGGCCGCGCAGTGCGTCCCCGGGCATAAATTGTGCCAGTATAAAAATTAATAGACTCAGAAGCAGCAATTGAGGTATTAATATTAAAAAACGTCTAACGATGGTTTTCCACATAAGAGGTCTATCCTTTCACTTTTGCCACATAGTGTGTGTCTGAAATTTGTGTAAGATCCGGTACAGCGTGGCCATTAATATAGAAAGTATCCAACCCTTTTTCGTATTCTGCGGTTATATCACTGCGCATTTTTGCGTTTTCTGCACGTTTTTTGGGGTTAATGTCAGGGATGGCGGCAATCAAGCGCTTGGTATATACATGGGTTGGGTTTTCGTAAATATCTTGCCTTGTGCCAACTTCTACAAATCTGGAGTTGTGCATAATCATCAAATGTTCGCACATGTGCCGTACGACTCCTAAATCGTGGCTTATAAATAAGTAGGCAAGACCGAGCTCTTCTTGAATATCTTTCAAGTGATTTAAAACCTGTGCTTGTACGGACAAGTCCAAGGCCGAAACGGGTTCATCTGCTACTATTAATTTAGGCTTTAGTGCAATGGCCCGTGCCACACCAATACGCTGGCGTTGCCCGCCTGAGAATTCAAATGGGTATTTTTTAGCGTTTTCACTGGAAAGTCCCACGATGGAAAGTAGTTCGTCAACCCGCTTATCTTCCTCTGCTCTTGTTAAATATTCAAAGTTGCGTATAGGTTCAGCAACGATGTCGCGCACGCGTTTTCTGGGGTTTAAAGAGGAGTATACATCTTGGAAAATCATTTGCACACTTTTGCGATAAGGTGAACGATTTTTTTTCATAGACCAGGTAATATCTCGTCCTTCAAAAAATATCTGCCCGGATGTAATTTCCGCAAGGCCAAGAATTGCTTTGCCCATTGTGCTTTTGCCGCTGCCGCTTTCGCCTACAAGGCCAACTGTTTGCCCTGCTTCTATTTCGAAGCTAACGCCATTTACAGCTTTTACATAATCTACTGTACGCCCAAGTATTCCGCCTTTTATGGGGTAGTGAACTTTTAAGTCTTTTACTTTTAACAAGGGCATTGTTACTACCTCCTAAAGCTTTTATAGCAGCTACAGAGTACAAAATGATCTGGAGCTACTTCGTGATATGTTGGCGTAGATTCGTGTGCATCTGCTGGTATATCGGGCACACGTTCTGCAAAGCGACATCCCTGCCGGGGCAGATTCTTAAGTGTAGGCACCATGCCTTGAATTGTTTGCAAACGCTCTTCTTCAGTTATTGCGCTTGGAATAGAGTGCAGAAGTGATTTGGTGTATGGGTGTTGGGGATTTTCAAAAAGTTCGAAAACGTTAGCGATTTCTACAATCTGACCTGCGTACATTACAGCAACTCTATCCGCCATTTCGGCAACAACGCCCAAGTCATGGGTTATAAGAATCATGCTTTCGCCTGTCTCCTTGCGAATGTCTCGTAATAAATCTAGAATTTGTGCCTGTATTGTAACGTCAAGCGCGGTGGTGGGTTCGTCTGCAATAATTAGGTCGGGCTTACAGGAAATCGCAATGGCTATCATTGCCCGTTGGCGCATGCCGCCGGATAATTCGTGAGGGAACTGAGTGTATGTTAATTCCGGGTTAACCATTCCAACACTTGTTAAAAGTTCTAGTGCCCTTGCTTTTCGTCCAGCCTTGTCCAGGTCTGTGTGGTATGTAAGGGCTTCTTCTATTTGTGCGCCAATACGGTGCAGTGGATTAAGTGCTGTCAGCGGGTCTTGAAATATCATGCCAATGCCGCCGCCGCGCACTTTGGTTAGTTCTTGAGGGGACATTTTTATAATATCCTTCCCCTTAAAAAGAACTTCCCCAGTAAATTTTGTATAAGTGGGGTTGTGAAGCCGTGTTATGCTAAGTGCCATGGCGGATTTGCCACAGCCGCTTTCGCCAACAATGGCAAAAACTTCGTTTTTATTTACTGAAAAATTTACACCGTCTACTGCGGCGTAATACTCCCCATCTATTCTAAAAGAAGTTTGCAGGTTTTTGACCTCTAGTAATTTAGACATAAACATCTGCCTTCCGAGTGATTATTTATTCATCGTTTGAATATTGTGCCATATGAGAAGTCTGATGTCAAGGGGTTTTCTCTCACAGGCGGTGCATAATTATTCATTTTGCGCGAATACATATTCACTTCTGCTAAAAAAATACGCCCATTGGTATCACTTATGTGAAGTTTACCAATGGACGTTAGCTTGCCTATGAATTTGTTAACAATAAAATTGAAATATTCTTATGAATTTGTAAATGCGGCTTGCATTGGTGCGGGTCTTTTCGGTGCAGAAGTAATGTCTATATGTGATCTCGTCTCACTAGATCGGTCAAAGGCCGTCATAACTTCCAGTACGTGGAATGTTAAATCTACATCTGCGCGAGGCTTTGCCTTTTCACTAATCGCCCTTGCCATATCCGACAAGCCTAAACCGCGGCAGTTTTCTGAAAAACCAAAGGTAATGGGCATTTCTAAAAATTCGCCATGTTCTGGCCTGTATAGCTTAATTGGCCCGCCAAAATAGTTGGGGTCAGGCACGGAGAGGGTGCCTTCGGTTCCATAAATTTCGATAATTGGCAAGTTATGTGCGTGTACATCAAAGGATTGTATAATTGTGCCAACAGCACCGTTAGTAAATGACAGTTGGCCCGCAACATGGGTATTAACCTCCACGTCAACAACTTTGCCGAAATGTGGCTGGCTGGTAATGCGCCGGGTCTCAAAAGATTTTTTTGCTATGCCGCTTACAGTTTTTACCGAGCCTAGCAAATTTACTAATGCAGTAATATAGTATGGTCCCATGTCCATCATGGGGCCGCCGCCAAATTGATAATAGAACTCCGGGTCGGGGTGCCATGTTTCGTGGCCTCGGCATACCATAAATGCCGTTGCTGCTACCGGGCGGCCAATGTAGCCGTCGTCTATTAGCTTACGGCAAGTTTGTATGCCCGCCCCAAGAAATGTATCCGGCGCACCACCTAAACGTACGCCTTTTTTCTCGGCAGCTTCCCGGGCTTTTATACCTTCTTCCAAAGTTGCGCCAAGGGGTTTTTCCGCATATACATTTTTGCCTGCGGCAATGGCTGCCATATTTACGTCAAAATGTTCGTATGGGCGGGTTAGGTTTAGCACTATTTCTACATTGTCGTCTGCGAACATGTCGTGCATATTTTTATACTTTTTTAGGTTGTATTCCTTTGCGGCTTTTTCGGCTCGGTCGTCTATTAAGTCACATACGCCAGTTATTTCTATGTTGGTAAACATGTTGGTTAGATTAGTTAGGTAAATGCCGGAAATTGCGCCGCATCCTACGATTCCTACTTTGGTTTTCTGCATGCTTGTTCCTCCGTTTCGTTATTTAATTTAATGGGATTACGGTCTTCCAATAACTGTTTCGACATGCTCGACATGGGACCAGTCGGTGATTTCGTGGTACCTTAAATACAAGCGCGATAAACTTTTTAAATTAGAAAGGGGCGATAGGTCGGTAGCTAGAAGGTTACTCAAGCTTAGGTTAGTTAAGTTTGATAAGTTTGCAAGTGGAGCGAGATTAGTAATATGGAAGGATATCGTTAGGTTTGTTAAATGGGTCAAGCCAGATAGGGGTTCTATATTGGTAATTTGCTCAGTGCCTCTAATTGTCGGACCTACCAGGCGCAAGTATGTTAAATGAGTCAGGTTTGAAAGTGGTGTTAAGTCTGAAATATGGGTGATAGACACCGCTAGGGTAGTTAAATGAGTTAAACCGGATAATGGTCCTATATCAGTGGTTTGGTCAATTCTGCCCCCCATGCTTAACAGATGCAAACTTGTTAAATGCGTTAGATTTGCAAGTGGAGTCAAGTCGTCTAGTCCGCGGATTGACAAAAACAATTCAGTCAAATTTGTTAAATCAGATAAGAATGTTAAGTTATCAACCTCGGCATTTCGTATGGATAGATGCGTTAAGGGAGTTAGGCTTGACAGTGGCAATATGTCCGCCTCGTAACTGCCCTGAAAGTATAAAATTTCTAAGCGGTTTAATTCTGTCAGCGGCGTAACATCGACAATTCCGGTGTTTTGTCGCAACTGTAGGTTTCTTAAGTTGGTTAGATTGGATAAAGGGGCTAAATCATAAATGCCGTGGTTAAATGACAAATCTAATGATGCTAGATTTGTTAAAGTGGAAAGTGGCGTTAAGTTGGCAATATCCGCCATTGCCAAATCAAGCGTGATCAAATTTGTTAAGCTTGACAGGGGTGTGAGATTATTAATTGAATTAGCCCCTAAATACAATTCTGTTAAATTTGTCAAACCAGCCAGGGGTGTTAGGTCAGTGATTGAATTATGCATTAAATTAAGATAGGTTAAATTTGTTAATCCGGCCAGGGGTGTTAAGTCGTAAATTCCCGCATCGACCAACGTAAGGCTTGTCAGATTAGTCATGTATTCGAGCAGGGCAATGTATTCACCAATATATGGAGCTGTCCTGCTCCATCGAAACTCTGTTAGATTTGTGCTATATTCCCGCCCTGAAATTATTATGTATGCAGGGCGAATTACTTCTGGCCGATCTTCTCCGGTGGTAATAATTACAGTATTTGTTGTGCCGTTCCAATCGAGTTCATACCCAACACTTTCCAAAACAGCTCTAAGTGGTATCAATGTCCTATTGTTAATAATTTGCGCCGGTACATCCAGTGTATGGTTGATGCCGTTTGTGGTAAATGTATCGCTGTCGATTGTAATTACAATGGTATCGTTATATCTTGTTAATACGGCTTGGCGGGTATCGCTATTCCATGCAGGGGTAAAACCCAGCAACTCAAATATTTCTCTAATAGGTACAAGCGTTCGGCCCTCCTCAATGACAGGGCCTTGGTTTTCGAATACGACCTCTTCACCATCTATCACCACATGTACATTGCTTGCATTTACATGTAGCGCAGTAAATAGTACTAAACAAAAGGTAAATACTGTTGTTGTAAAGAATTTTTTCATTTACAGTTTGGTCCTTTCAACTGGTCCGATTTTCGGACCAGTTGGGTGCGAATCGCACCCAACTGAATTTTGTTTGCATGTGCAATCAATACATCTTTGCGGCATTTTCAAACCTTTCGGTTGTTAAATTACCAGCCGCTGCAATGGCTTTGCCCTCAGCAGCCCATAACATACCACGGCGCATAAGCTCCTGGGCATTTGGTGATTTTTCAAAAACACTGTCTAAATGGCCGAGGGAGTTGTAAAACACACGCCCAAGCCCCCAAGATTTTGTCCATGCAACTGGCATGTCAACCGGCTTATTAGAAATATGATAATAGGGCACCTTTGGATGCGGAAAGCGTGTGGTTGCCAAAACCTCTATTGCCGGGTCTATGTGCAGATAATAATGCTCGCTGCATACAAGGAAGTCTTCAAGCCCAGCAGTAATTGGACTAGAGTATGCTGAAATATTTACCATGTAATCAATGCCATCGCCGCCTGGGTGGCTCACCCATTGCCCGCCTGTAATAAATTGCCACTGTGTGTCATTGCGAAAAGAGTCGCACATACCTCCATGGCAGCCTGCAAGGCCTACGCCATTTGCAACGGCTTTGGCAATATTTTCTGTGTAGGCACCCTCAATTTGTCCCATGGTCCAGCATGCAACCAGTAAATCCAGCTCCATAAGCGCATTTAAATCTTTTAGACAATCCAGGTTGTCAGAAACAGTTGCCTCAAAGCCTTCCTTTTCCAAAATTCCTGCAAACCGTTTTGATACAAGAGCGGGCTCGTGTCCATCCCATCCGCCCTGAAAAATCAATGCTTTTTTCATTGTGCCGCCTCCTTAAAACTAGTTTAAACGACTATATCACACACGCTAGAAATTGTCACAAAATAATTCTGATATTGTGTTGCTGTAAAATGATTTGTGGTTTATACTATTTACACAAATGGGAAGCAGGGATGATATGAGCACAAGAACGCCTTTATTTTTTAATGGCAAAAAAAGCCGCAAATCAATAGCAATTCGCATGGCTTGCGGGGTTTTTCTGGTAGTACTTTTTGTTATAGGTGCAACGTCTGGTGATCAGGAAACATCTGAACACGTGAATTTAGCAACCGTTGATATTACTCCGGTTATAGCTGTATCATCCGGCATTATTTCATCTAATCAAATCCCATACAATGGTTCAGCTTCCATTAAATACGTACAAGACTCAGCGCCCTCGTCTGTATCGCCTCTGGACAATTACATACAACATCTAAACATGAATACAGAAATAAATTCAGAAACAGGTTCAGAAACAGAAGACACCTCGCAATGTAAAAAATTTAGACCCCCGCCACTACCTCGCGCACCCATGGTTGCCCTCACTTTTGACGATGGCCCTGCTTATTACACAGATTATATTTTGGATGTACTTGAAGAACATGGCGCAAGAGCAACTTTTTGTGTATTAGGAAACCGCATTGAAGCCAGGCCAGACACGGTTAAGCGTATTGTTAGCATAGGCAGCGAAGTGATCGGACATTCTTGGAACCATGCAAACCTAACACGGTTTTGTAAGTATACAATTCGCTGGCAAATATTAGAGCCAAGTGCCGCCATTGCCGAAGTAGTTGGAACACCACCCCCACCAATATTCCGCGCGCCATATGGAATGATTGATGATAGGGTCGTATATATGGCAGAATACCTAGGCTACTCCATATTAGGCTGGACGGTGGATCCGGCAGACTGGAGACACCGCGACCCTGTCCATATTTATAACCATATAGTTAATAGCGTAGTAGATGGGTCCATTGTGCTTTTACACGATATTCGCCCCACAACTGCAGAAGCGATGAGGTATGTTGTTCCAAGCCTAATAGAAAAAGGATTTCAATTAGTTACCGCATCTGAATTAATAGAATACTTTTACGGCGAACTTGAACCCGGCAAAGTATACTTAGGCGTAAGATAATAGAAAGGGATGTAAAAAATGCAATATATCCTAAAAAGAGATAGCCGGGAAGCTCCATTTGATGCAAGTAAAATTACAAAGTGTATTGTAAAAGCATTTGAAGCAACAGGCGAATATAATAGCGAGGCCCAATACCTTTCCGTAACATTAACAGCAAAAGTGCTGGAAAAATTGCAATTAGGATTTACCAATAAGCCTTTTACAGTAGAAGATGTACAAGATATTGTAGAAACCGTATTAATAGAAAGCGGTCATGCAAAAGTGGCCAAGGCATATATTTTATATCGCCACAAGCGTACAGATATTCGCGAGGCAAGAAGCGAACTGATGGATGCGGTTTCGGAAATTATCAAGGAAACAAACAAAGACAACGCGAATGTTGGTAATTCTCCATCTGCAAAAGTTTTGCAAATTTCGGAAGCGGCTTCAAAAAGCTACTATTTAAAACGTGCCCTTTCGGAGGAGGAAGCAGAGAGACATTTAGACGGTGATATTTATATACAAGATTTGTCTTGGTATGGTAAAACCTTAACTTGTTTGCAAATTCCCTTGGGCAAACTGCTTGGCGCCGGGTTTAACAATGGGCATGGCTCAATTCGCTCACCAAAAAGCATTCGTTCGGCGGTAGCACTTGCGGCAATTATTTTGCAAAGCAACCAAAATGATATGCACGGCGGGCAAAGTTATGCTGCTTTCGATCGTGATATGGCTCCATACGTAGAAATTGAACGCGCACGTCAAGACAGAATCCTACGAGGAAATCTTAAAGAACTAGGCTTAACTGCTTCTGAAGAAGAAATTATTGCCCTGGTGGACAAGCATACACGTAACGAAACTTATCAGGCAATGGAAGCTTTCATATTTAACCTAAACACAATGCATTCTCGCGCAGGGGCACAAGTGCCTTTTTCCAGTGTAAATTTGGGAACAGACATTACCCCTGGCGGACGTATGATAACCGAATGTTTCTTACGGGCATACGAACGAGGGCTTGGCAAAGGCGAAACCCCAATTTTCCCTAATCTTGTATTTAAGCTGAAATATGGCATAAACTTTGACGAAGGCGACCCAAACTACGATCTATTTCAAATTGCAATGCAGGTTGCTTGTAAGCGTTTGTTCCCAACTTTCTCGTTTTTAGATTCAAGCTTTAACAAAATCTATGGAGAAGAAGAAGTGAGCTACATGGGGTGCCGTACCAGAGTAATTAGTAATGTAAACGGCCCGGAAGTGACCGACGGCAGAGGAAATTTAAGCTTTACATCAATCAATTTACCTCGCCTTGGAATGAGAGCCAAAGAAGATATTGGCAAGTTTTATCAATATTTGGATGAGACAATGACATTTGCAATAAAGCAGCTTATGACTAGATACAACCTGCAAAAGAATCTACGTGTGAGAGATTTTCCATTTTTAATGGGGCAAAAATTATATGTAGACAGTGATGATTTAAAGCAG
>Ga0123352_10009640_pt1 | contig 15121 bp, 6 predicted proteins | sample TergutLab28metaG_FD_89700 | JGI IMG/M metagenome (GOLD analysis project Ga0123352, IMG submission 89700) | Labiotermes labralis P1 segment gut microbial communities from Petit-Saut dam, French Guiana - Lab288 P1 | ecosystem: Host-associated > Arthropoda: Insects > Digestive system > Gut ... | reverse complement strand
GTTCGGATGTTATTTTCTGTGTTGTTCATTGGTTAATTGTGTTGTTCTATGTTGTTCTTGTATGTAAGTGTGTACTGCCACCGGGTGACCACCCAATTGCAGTTAATAAAAAAAATATATATAATTCTTATAATTATGAATTTAATATTAATAACAAATCTTAATACGAGAGAGACGTAGATGTATCTTACGTACGGTTAGAGTTCTGTTTATGTGTGTGATCTGATTAAACTCACAGGAGATGAAGGAAGTAACGGGAAAATTGTGAAATCATATAATGCGAAACTCCGTATACAGTTCTGGTACTTAAATTAGGGGTTAAGATAGGCAGAAACTGTAGGCGTACTGGCAGTGGACAGATTCCTACAATTTTTTTTTTTCGGAAGGGGTTGCTGAGATGTGGGTAGGAGGATAAAATTGAATTGGGTCTTTGGTAAATGCAGAGTTTATTCGGTGTAGTAACTGCAGCGGTAGGGACAAGGGCTGTTGGTATGCCCCCTACAGCGCCCAGACCGGCACTGGGGCCCACCCAGCCTCAATTCATTGGGTACCGGGGACTCTTTCCCTCAGGGTTAAAGCATCCGAGTCGTGAAGTAGAATGCTAACACCATCTAGTAGTGCACGGATGCACAAGTCCTGTGCGCCAGGCCGCGGGCGACTAAATTTTGTACAGTGGCGCCTAGAAGTTTGAGGTGGCTGCACTTTTTTTGGGGGTGGGGGGAAATTTGCGCATTCCTAGTCCCAAGGTAAAGAATGGGTGGAGCTGTGCCTCCGGACCGCCACGTATGGCGCGCACATTAGCAGATGTGCCACTGCCTTAGGAGAATAGACTGAAGGTACAGTATGAAGTGTATTTAACGTTTAGACACCTAACGTCAACTATAGTTGACGTACCGCACCGCTAACCTCCAAAGTTGCATTTTATATATTTATTCAACAAATATAGGTACCGAATAGTTTAAACATGGTATATACTCTCCGTTTTTTTCTCTTCAGAATGCTGTTTGTTTCATAATTCTAACGTATTTGGGTCCTGTATTATTCACATTTTATATACAGGATGTGCTAAAATTAAAAAAAATAATTCCGGCGCCAAAAGGTTTAAGTGGTTCCGGAAGGGTACGGTTGCAGACTTACGTACTAACATACGTATGTTTATTTTCATAAGGACGTGGAATTTAAAGACAAATGGTAAATACATAATCCCTTGACACAGCTAATGTTATTTAACCAAAAAAACTAGTAGAAGTATTTTACGTCCGACTGCATGTTTCGGCCATCGCGTACCATTGTAAAGCCAACGCCGGAATATGGCTGTGACTTTTATCTTGGACCTTTGCTTTGTTTAATAATGGCCAAAATACATCACAACCACAGGTTTAAGTGATAATAAAAATTGGAGTGTGAGACAGGTTATGACCGAAACGTGTTGTCGGACTAAATGGCATTTTAAATTTATTTCTGTCAGGGGGATTAGTATTTTTTATTTATTTTGAAATTGAGCACTGCGGATTGCAACAAATTAGGATGACGTTGATTGCCTTGAATTGTACGTAACTGATTGTACCATTGAGGTTGACTGTCGTTCGTGTTGTTTCGATGTATTGACAGCTAACGAACAACATGCACGCATTCATACTGGACATGGTAGGAAGTCTCGTGTAAAGTGATTATCGGTTTTCGGCATGTTTTGTATGTGTGTATGTAAAATGTGTGTGCAGGTTGTAGGAACGTGATTTGTTACTCGGAACAATACTGCATGGCTCTTTCCCTCATTTGACGTTGCGGTCGAACCTAAGTGAGATAATTCCATACCTGTACGATTAGGTGATGTTCGTGGGTGATGTAGTTCTTGTGTCGTACAGTTTTACTAACGGGGTTGTACGCTTGAATGGCATGCCGAGCAGTTGACGGCAAGATGAGTTCATCTTGTTTACTGAACAGGTTTTTTCGGTTCTATCGATTCTTTGCTGACCCGAGTGGTGGCGGTAGCAGCTGTATATTGGCCATTGCATGTGCTTATCCTTTTTCATAAACGGGCGTGGACATGTCCCTCCCCCCCACCACATAATGTGTATTTTTTTACGTTTGTTCTCACTCACAATATGCAGGCCAAGTGATAGGTAATCAGAAATCATTTAATGTAATTTTATGGGTTGATTTAGGACAAACACCGATGTGCCGTGATGCAGCCGAACTTCGTTTAGCGTACTTACGAAGCTGTTAGCTCCAGCTTAACTGGCAATTATGGAGTTACCCATGTTGGCGTTGTCAGGGAAGTAAATTGCCCCCGGGTAACATAACTTCCCTGATTTTTAATCTTCTGCCAACGCCTGCGTTTGTCGGCTCATAAACAACGCGATGAATTGCTTGAACAAATAACCGCAATTTAGCATCGTGATGGCGGCGGTGGAATGGCTTTCTATGAAAAACGGTGTGCTGGCCAATCATTGTACTTGGTATGTGGCATCCCGTTGTGTTTTCCGATATGAAACCAAGAGTAATTATTTTACTCAGTCGAGACAGCTGTGCGGGTAAACAGATTCCTTTTGTTTAAAGTCGCTGCATGTTTCCGGCTTTTGTACCAAAGCCGTTATCAGGCTTAAACACTATAGTAGCATTTTAAGGGAAAATCATTCTTGGTTTGATCCAAGTCATCCCGATGTGTTATGAAGTATTAAAATAAGAAAATAATATACGTCAAACACATCAATTTGTTATGCAAGTTGGCTACATGTTTCGACTCCTATAGGGTCATCATCAGGCCTTTTTATTGAATCATGTCATTAAAGCGCTGCGTACGTTATTGGGATCTCAGTTAATGTTTACAAAATATGAAATGATATCTTGTCTGAGAATCCTCATACAGATAATAATATCTTTATAAAATTCTTAAAATCTATAAAACTAACTATATTATCTGAGGTTTGTCAGACAAGATATTTCATATTTTGTAAACATTAATTGGGATCCCAATAGTGTACGCAGCGTTTTAATGGCATGATTCAATAAAAAGGCCCGAAGATGACCCTATAGGGTTCGAAACATGTAGCCAACTTGCATAACAAATTGATGTGTTTGATGTGTATTGTTTTCTTATTTTAGTCATTCTTGGTTTCTGTCGTTTTTATGAGCATTAGTACTCCATATCTACCGTTGGGCACACCCACTGGATTGCGGCGGTAAAGCAGCCGGAATGTGAAGCTGTTGTCTGAAATACGCCATCCGGTGCTGGAGTAACTTCTTGTCTAGACAGGGTATTTACTGGTGTCAAGAACTGAATTTAAAATTTGTAAGGTTGTAGGGTTTCCAGGCGGCGCATTGTTCTGGGTGATGACACCGTGTAGTCTGGTATGTGATAGCAGATTTGATGAGGATCCAACTTCTGCACTGCAGATGGAGGCAGTAAATTTATTTGAAATGTTTATTCCTGCTGTTCTGTATGGCGGCATAGCTGCCAGGAGCTCAGTGTGTACCCATTTTAATTAACTGTTTGCACATTTTGTGTCAGCAAGAGGAAGTAACCCTTCATTCGCTACTCCATTTCGCATAAGGTTTCCGTTAATTTGAGCTAAAGTTGCGGTTGCTGGGCTGTACCCGTTTAGCGGACGTTGTTTTGTATGGGCAAGTATGACGATACTTCTTTTCTGTTTGCCAAACAACCTGTGTATTAGTGGACGGATTTATGATACCCGGAGCCGGAACTGTACTTTCTAACTCATCCTTAAACTTGCTGTACCATAAAATCTAGGTGATTTGGGGCTGTTGTTCCAGTTCGTATGCTAATTACTGTCCACGGAACCATTTCTCGTGTATTTAATTTCGCTAGCATGAAGTTTATACAGCTTAATTCTCGATGGGGAGGTCATGTTCTTCCGCCCGCATTTTTTGTGTCCAGCACTACCAGACGGGTTTGCATTACATTTGACATTGGCAGGACAAGTCGGTCTGCGACAGAATTTGACTAGCGAATCCGACGTTGGTTACAGTAGGTCCAGTTTACTCGTAGCTGAAACCTGCATTTCTTGGTCGTGTTCATAAATAGAAATGAATAATTCACAGACAATTGTTGTGTAACTTTGTATACCACACTGGGGTGTGTAACTTGTATTTACTTTAGTCGATATAGCGAATACGTAACGGAATAAGAGAAAAATCATTTCTGAGTAAATACTGCGGGTCCGTTTGGAACATGCTTTATGTCACCCTTTTAGCTGCTAAAATTTTCAGGTGGTTCTTGGATTCATAGGCCTAGCTTGGGTACTAACTTTGGGGGTGGGGGAAGGGGGGGAATCGACTATGGTATTAGGAATTCTAATTTACGAAGGGGTCAAGTTAGAAAAAGATTGAAGATTGTAGACCCCTTTCTCCGACTCTCGTCCCAGTTTTTTTGTTTGCCCCTCTTCAAGTCAGTACCCAAAAATACTATTCTGAGGTAGAAAAAATGTGGGGGGGGGCATTTGCCCCCCTTCCCCGTTCCCAAAGTTACGCCTATACCTGAATTTTTGGAAAATGTGTGGCCCCTGGTCAGTTGAGTGACACCCACTTTATAATACGCTGCTTGGTGAACAGCTGCTTCCTCCACTTTACAGACAAAATGAACACACCTGCCTTCCTGGAGTGTTCGTGTTTAGCTTTATTTAGGTTCATTGACCTCGTCAAGGTATTGCAGGATGCAGTCATTGCCAATTTTGAGGTAAAACGATGAATTTTGATTGGAGGGACTGAAGAGAGCCACGATAGCTTTGGCTTCGCTTAACAAGCGAGAATGTTGAGACCTTGAACGTGGCGTTTATTATGTGTTTGCATTCCTTCGTAATGCATTACGTTAATCTGCAGTCAGTGTTTTCGTTAAAGTGAAAGTGTGAAAGGGGAACGTTATTTTCTGTGGGTCGTTACAGGCTTTCAACCGGAATGTTGGCAGTGCCTCTTTTGTGCAGCATGGTTTCTCACAGTCGTGGTTCGTACGTAATGATAAGGAAGTTTGTTGTGTGTGTGTAATCATTCGTGTCCTTGTAGTAATCGGCAGAAAACACGTGTCGCGAACTCAATATTATGTTTGTTGGGTGTCGATCTTGCCCACGAGGCCTGGAGGACACCCCGATTTGGGTGTGTCACAGCGGTGTTGGTGGAGATTCAGGTCTTGTATGTCATTACACTGTGTCGCCTGACGTTTCGGAGGAGCGTAGTGATTCCATCTTCAGAGTAAATGGTCCCGTAAGAATGGACTTTTCTGAAACGTGGGTAACAATTTGGCAGTCGACACGGCGACCTTCGAAGTGTTACTCTGAGTATTCTGAGTAACTCGGTTTCTTTTCTTCTCCATTCCGTTTGCCATGTACGTATTTAATTTTTTTCACTTTGTAATTGTATACGATTAAGTACATATGCCAGGCCTGCGCAGCTCGGGAACGGAAAGGGTCGTACCGCTCCAAAGAATACAGCTGCAGACCGCAGGTATAGATTCCGGGTGGGGAGGCGTTGTAGTTTATCAATAATTTTCTAATTGTATAAAATAAAGTTTTAATTTTTTTTTAAATTATGAATCGCCGCAAAATAATGTGTTTCAGTGAAAGAGAACATTTGCGTTTTTCCTAATCACCTTGCACGCGTAACTCAAGATATTACGTGTCTTTTCGGTAACAAGCTGTCGTATGAAGTGGGATGTTTTTCGAAATATCCTTCAAAATAATCGTTAGAGAAGAATGTTGAATGCAAAGAATTGCGAATTCTTCAGAATAAACGCTGTTTCCCAGAGTCTTCACGGGCCGTGCAGTGAGTCTAGCGAGCCGTATGATGTGCAGACTGTAAGACGTATTGTCATAGTAAGATGCGGATGACGGCATGCAGCCACAAGGACTTACTGCAGCACGTTGCTGCTGAGTCAATAAGACAGAAACTGGCAACAGTGCAACCATGAAGCCATCAAACTGAAATGCCGGAGCCTTCAGGGACAGGTGGCGGGCACTTGTGAATGCGGTAATGAACCTTCGGGTTCCATAAAATTCGGGAAATTTCTTGACTAGCTGAAAACCGGGTAGCTTCTCAAGAAGGACTCTGCTCCATGAAGTAAGTAAGAGGACTGGAGCTTTGTTGTTGTTGTTGTTGCTGTTGTCCTCGTCGTCGTCGACGTCGACTCGTTCATTGTCACCGAGGTGGCCACTAAATTTTCTCGTCGTGTTTAGAAGCCTACAAATTTTACTGCACCTATGCGTCAAAGAACTGAAAATCATTCTCTCCATTAGACGTTTAAAACATATTGGTGAAATGAAGGTCATTAAAATTACCCTGTTGAGTTGAAATTTGTATGAATTCACGTTAAATTTACGTTTTGAAATTCTGTAGTGGGTCCGTTATGAATTTATTTGAACCCTGCATCTTTTTATTCTCATAGAAAAACCGTAACTTACTGATGTCTGTGTAAAATACAGGATCACTATTTCATCCGACGAATATCGTTTGTCACATGTCGGCTTCCCCTGTCATATTAACGTAACTTTCTTAACCGACAGCCTACGTGTGCAGCGAGAAGTGGCACGATTCTGAGCTGTGTCATCCCCGTTGTGTGTTTAAACTATATGGTGAGGTAAATTCAGTCAAAAAACACATTTATAATTGTGTTTTTGACTGAATGTACCTCACCATATAAGTGGCACGATAGTTGTACGATACGTAATATTGGCCTATTTGTGATGGTTCCTATCAGATTTATACAGGGCGTTCTGTCTGGTCCGTGTTGTGTACCGCAGATGCAGCATGGCTTTTACGGTGTCTATTTTTGTGCAGCTGTTGAGTGACAGTGTCTCCCACCGTGTTAATGAACTTACACTTTTGTTCCAGACTCCGCGTGCTAGCCACAAGCTTAGAACGCACAATTTGAAGGGATAACAATAGGGAAGGAAATGACTGACTGGTCTAGTGGTGTGGTGAGCAGAGTCTTGTTTCACAGTAGATACACGAGGACAAAGCCGAGTTACACACAGAATTGTGAAACGTAAATAATTCTGGAATTTTGAAGTATGTTGGATTCGCGCTCTGGAGATTAAAAAACAAAATACAAATTAATGCAGTCTGCTTGTCGCACTTTATAGGAATAGTACAAGCGGAAGACGAAACCAGAATTACTGCTGACGAAATGACATTTGTTAGGTCAAAAATTAAAGTTAAAAATTTCCCTGTCCATACCATGAATGGATATAGGGGTAGATGGAGGGGAATTGTCAGCTGCACGCTCGGGCCATTCTACCTCCATGAAGGAACAACCGGTACCCATCGAGTATGAGGCTGGATGGATAAGGGGAAACCTCATGTACTTTTGTAAATGCGATTGAGTGAGAGGCTTGAGGGAACATCCGGTGGCTGCTGTTAATGCTCGTAGCATGTTTGGAGGCCGAACTGTTGGATTCCGAAGTTTCTAGCAACAGCAAGCACGGAATTGTGCAAGTGGCTGCGCTCCCCATCCACAGAAACCGGCGCTCTGTCTGACAACCTGTGATGCCTGGAATTGTTTGAATGTCGGCAGAACTCCCTTGTAGGTGTAACGATTTAGTACATCGTAGGTGTGTGCTGTGTAATCAGCGTAAACACAGTAAATACACAGTGTGCACAACAGATTATTATTTATTTCCTTATTATTGCATTACTGGGTCATGTTCCCTGGCTACCTTACGTTGCCGTCTTCAGGCTGTCCTCCGTCCTTCGCCTTCCACCTTGCCTTCATTTATTTCCGAGTTCCTGTTCTTGAACCATTCGTGAGAAATACACGCGAGACATTTCGTTTTATGCAGTATTTGTGTGTTAGCAGAAAAATTTAACGAACAATATATAGTGCATTACTACAGGACATTAACTTTTGAGTGTGCAGATCTAAACACCGTATTATGGCTGAGTGTACATAGAAGCAGTATTGTACTTCCTGTAGCGTTATGGAATATTCAGCCTCTAAAATGCACCCGGCTGAATGGACAAGTACAGACCTGTTGGCCGGTAAGCACAGAATAGTGTCGGCACGCGCCTTCAAGGTCACAAACCCTAATAACCGGTTGCACGAGAGACAGTAATTTCAAATGTGCAGTTTGTCTAACTGTGAATTAGCGTGGCAAATGCAGGCGGCGTTATGGGACGAAATTACCGTATTGCGTTGTATGAATCAGGCATAAAGGAACGGCGTAAGGCACCATTATTCGATGTGCAACCAGGCGGAATTAAATACTTGCTGTTGAGTGTCACATGACAGGAACTTCACACATGTTAGTATGCTCTGAAGAGGGCTGTTTCGTCGTAGATTGTTCCGCTTCCAAATGGTGATAAGTTTCGTGGCAAGGTGGGCCACGGGGCCCAGTTTATCGTACTTCTGTTCCATTACATACTTCCCATGCGTGATCATCCACCCATCCGTTCCGACTCCATAAAGGCCCAATCTCTGCAGTTGGAAAAAGTATGGAAGGGAATGGCCTTGACATAATTGAGGAAACTATCTCGGGAGGGACTGAGGTAAACACCAGAATCATGCGAACCTGGCACTTCTTGAATACAAGGTAAAAGCGTTACGGCTTCATAGAATCGTGGTTGGATTCCATGCGGGAACAAGACATTTTACTTTTCTTTGCAGGTTGCAGACCGGTTGTGTTCAGTGGGTAAATATAAAAAAGGTAAAGTTCTCCCTATAGCATGCCTTCATGGCACGGAGGGGAAGTAGAGGCATAGCTTGAACCTTGGCGGTAGATGGGGGTTTGGTGGTCATCACGTCCTGGCTGCTTTACCCCCGAGGAAGGGCCCCCGGTACTCATTGTAGACGAGACTGGGTGGACCGGTCTGGACGGGTGCGGAAAGTATGCAGTTGGGTACCGGGTGGTGAAGTGCCGGGACGCGAAGCTGATCAGCGCCATGTCCCAGAAGAGTGCGGTTACTCAGTTACACCGCAGCGACACCCTCGGAAACTCACATCTGGCCATGTTGGTGTGCCCTTATGTCCATAGTGCGGATGAAACAGGTTCTGTCACACGCGGGTGATAATATCATTGCTCGGCTCGTTATTCTGCTATCGCTATTCATCTTCATTAAAATAACTGGCAGGGATCGTTGTTGAAAAAGGGTCACCAGAATTGGGACACTTGCATGAAGAGCGAGTGTACTGTTTTAAAGTTGCTTGGTCTGGTTTAAGCGTTCGTTGGAAAGTACTAATGATTGAATTTAATTACCGTGTTTTTAGACGATGTGCTGTGGTTTATGTTGAACACGTATTAATTCCAGTTCCGAAACTCACCGTCGATTTCAAGCATTGGTTTGTAACAAACGCGCAGTGACGCTTGCGTGAGCGTGATGCATTACCACGTGAAGTGATATCTGCGTGACATTTTAATGATTTTTAAGGGCAGGATGTAAGAAGTCATTGCGTCGATGTTTAAGAGTGAATATGAAGGAACTCATAGCTGCCATAATTCTTGAAGAAGCGGAAGATAATGATTTACTAGTTTGCTGTGTGAGTAGAATGAATTGATGATTGAATGAATGTGGAGAAAACTAAGGCAGCGAGAATCTCAAGGTAACCATCCTCATTACCGATTATGATGGATCAAAAACCGCTGGAGAATGTGGGATATTTGAACTATTTGGGTAGCATGATAACGATTATGCAGGTTGTACACGGGAAATTAAATCCAGGATTGCCATGACAAAATCAGCTTTCAGCAAGAAGAAAACCCTTGTCACTAGCAAATTGTACTTAGATTAAATGAAGAAACTAGTATAGTGCTGCATTTGGAATATAGCTTTGAATGGTGCTGGAAAAGGATGGAGAAAAACAGTTGGACTGATCATGTGCGAAATGAAGTGTTACAAAGAGTCAAGAAGGAGAGGAATATCCGACATACAATAAGAAGAAGAAATGCTAAGTGGATTGGCCGCATCTTGTGTAGGAACTGCCTTCTAACAACAGTACTGAAGGAAAGGTAAAAGGAAGGATAGAAGTGACGGGAAGACGAGGACGAAGACATACGCAATTTTCGGATGACTTTAAGGAAAAGAGGATACTAGAAATTGAAATAGGAAGCAATAGAACGCACTCTGTGGAGAGCTCGCTGAGGAAGTTGCTATGAACCTGTCGTGAGACAGACGACTAAATGAATGAATGAATGTATGTGTGAAATGGGGTGCAGCGTATGTTTTCTGTAAATGAAAATATGAAGATGCTTCTCGAGTTTGATGGGAAGGTATTTGTTGGACAGTGAGATGAAATTCTTTGAATTTTTCGGAGTTTTGAGAGACATTTTCCAGTCTACCAGTTTTTCATCTAGTTCCTTGTTATAGCTCATGATATTCATCCAGGATAGAGGTAATGTAGACGACACAAAACAACAACAAACACCAACTCTTATTACAGCTTATCTTTAGAGTACTGCGTGTCGCGCAGCAGTGAAGGTTCGGATGCCCCTGCCGCTATACGCAGCAGGACCTGCGCAGTGTCACTGCGCGACACTCATGTGCGTGGCGTTTAAAACCCAGTCCCCTTCAAAACTACAGCTGCGACTTCTTTCACGCTTACGCAAGTGACGTTGCGTGGTTGTTAAAAACTAAGGCTTACGAGCTGAATTACTTATGGACATGTGATAATTGCAGGGAATTACGTGGGAAGTGTTGCTAGAGGTGATGCGAGTTTTAATTCGGCACTGCCATAACGTTGTTATTTTTTGGTCTTTTCTGTTGCGACACCGCGTGTTGTAGGAGGTTCCGGAGTTCGTGAAGATGGAATCGTCAGGATCCCCCGGAAACACTGGTAACCACCCACCAAGCTAACTACACAGTGTCATAACCTATAAGAACCTAGCCTAAATTTTCACCGCTACAGAAAGCACAGATCTCGTTATCTCGTTTCTTTCCGGTATTTTGCGGTATCTGATATTCGTAACATTGGGCTAACAATTTATGAGGGGGTGCTGATAAGTCCTTAGCCCGACCTACTTCTCGATGTTGTAGGACGGAATCGATAGTGTCGTTGGAAAGAGGGGTCTGTTCGTGTGCCGAATTGCAAGGTTTTTCTTGTTACAGAAGCTGAAAGGAAGCATGTCAGGAGACGCGCGCGATTTCAACAACATGGAGACGCGAGCTATCATCAAGGTTTTTTTTTTCTGCAAGGCAAGGCGCCTAAGGAAATTCACGCCATTCTGACAGAAACTTTAGGGGTACATGCACTATTTTATGCCACCGTCAGAAACTGAGCGACCCAGTTTAAACGTGGTGATTTTTCCACCTGTGATGCGCCTCGTCCTGAACGACCCAAACAAGTAACCACCCCGGAGATTACTTACTTACATACTTACTTATTTACTTACTCACTTCATGGTGCAGAGTCCTTCTTGAGAAGCGAACTGGTTTGCAGCTAGTCAAGAAATTCCGCTCATTTCACGGAACCCGAAGGTTCATTACCGTACTCACAAGCATCCGCCACCTGTGTCTATCCTGGGCCAGCCCAATCCAGTCCATATACCCACATCCCACCTCCTGGAGATCAATCCAGATATTATCCACCAATTTACGCCTAGGTCTCCCCAGTGGTGTCTTTCCCTCCGGTTTCCCCACCAAGACCCTATACACTCCCCTCTCCTCACCCATACGCTCAACATGCCCAGCCCATCTCATTTTTCCACCCCGGAGATTAATGATCAAATTCACGAGCTAATCTTGGAAGACCGCCGGGTTTCGGCTAAATCAGTAGCTGAGAAACTGGGCATCACACGTGAGCGGGTGGTCCATCATTCATGAAGATTTGGACATGCGGAAGCTCTCCGGGAAATGTGTCCCTAAATGCCTGGACGCGGATCAAAAACGTCAATGGTGCCAGTCATCTGACCAACTTTTGGAATTTTTTCGGCGCGATGCAAATGATTTCCTGTCGCGATTGGTGACCATGAACGAAATCTTGTTATATCACTATGACCCAGAGACAAAGCAACAATCAATAGAGTGGCGGCATAGCGGCTCACCCCGCCCCAAAAAATTCCGAGTGCAAAAATCCGCTGGAAAAGTTCTCTCCTCGATTTTTTTTGGGATCAAGACGGTATCCTTCTCATTAATTATCTTCCAAAGGGCCAAACTATCAACGCGGAGTATTACTCATTTCTGCTGGTGCAAGTGAAGGACATTTTGAAGGAAAAACGCCGCAGAAAGATCACCAGAGGGGTCTTGTTCTTGCTTGACAATGCCCCAGCTCACCGGGCACTTGCAACCCAGAAGAAACTGGCCTACCTGGGCTTCCAATGTCTTGATCACCCACCATATTCTCCGGACCTGGCCCCGTCGAACTACCACCTGTTCCCTAGACTGAAAAAAAACATTTGAATGGTCACCATTTTTCGTCCGACGCCGAGGTCATTGCTGCCGCGGAGACCTGGTTGGACGGACAACCTTCTGATTTTTTTTTGAGTGGCTTGCCAAAGTTAGACCAACGGGCCAAGAAGTGTATTGAGCTTCGTGGGGAGTATGTTGAATAAATCCCGAGTTTGGTCGTTGTAGCGTGTTTCCTTCCTGGTCGGGCTAAGGACTTATCATCACCCACTCGTAGTTGTGTACGATTCAGAAATGTGCGAACTGTGTGAGACGTTTTCGAAAATAAATTAATATGAAGCTGGATACTCTGTTTACTGTTCTTATCTTTATGGGAAAACGTAGTCCTGAATGATAAGATAATAGTTGGAAGGGTGCGAAAGAGGGCTAGCATTATGTGCTGTGTGGGCCCCATAATTTTAATGTTTTGTGTAAGTGACGTTGTCATCCCTTCTTTATCTTTATTCTTTCCGTATATGTAGAGAATTCTGGATTTCCTCGAGTTTCGTTGTGATTACAAACGTGTCGGAACAAAATAACGAAGCTGTGAGTATTGTTCACCGTGCTGCATGTTGCACCAGGCGTGTGCAGTCATGTAGAATCAGTCGGCAGGGGAAATAAGTTTGTGAACCGTGAGGCGTTGACGTCACTGGGGAAATGGTCCAGTGACGATGCGAGAACGTTACGTCTCCCCCTCTTTTGGTGGTTAGTAAAGTGATCAAACGAACGTGCATAAGAATGAATTTCCTTTGCCTTCGTCTCAGCCAGCTCAAGGATACGCGAACGCTGGGATCAGTTTCCGTTTGTTGAAATGAATGTACTGGGTGGACGGGAAATTCAGTGGCACAGTACTCTTTACTGTATGCTGCTGTACCTAACGTTTGAAACAGCAGTTAACACCCAGCTAATTTGGGAAGGATTTTTCACTTTTCCCTCTTTTCTGAATTTCTGTGTTGGGCAAACTGGCCCATTTTCGAACGAATTTTATTTCGGGTACGAAACTTTAAGTGCGACTCAAAATGACGTTCTATACCAGGGACTAAAAAATTACGTACTCTGTAGGGCTCACAAATTACGTGTTATATCAGGGACTCACAAATACGTACTGTATCAAGGACTCACAAATTACGTACTATATTAGGGACTCACAAATTACGTACTATATTAGGGACTCACAAATTACTTACTGTTCAAGGACTCGCAAATTACGTACTATATTAGTGACTCACAAATTACTTACTGTATCAAGGACTCACAAATTACGTACTGTATCAAGGACTCACAAATTACGTACTATATTAGGGACTCACAAATTACATACTATATCAGGGACTCACAAATTACGTACTATATTAGGGACTCACAAATCACATACTATATCAGGGACTCACAAATTACGTACTATATAAGGGACTCACAAATTAAGTTCAGTATCAGGGACTCACAAATACGTACTATATTAGGGACTCACAAATTACGTACTGTATCAAGGACTCACAAATTAGTACTATATTAGGGACTCACAAATTACGTACTGTATCAAGGACTCACAAATTACGTACTATATTAGGGACTCGCAAATTACGTACTATATCAGGGACTCATAAATCCCGGGCCACAGAATTTTTTACTGTGGTGCCTATTGTGGTGGGTCCTTAGAATCGAAGTTGCTTCATGTCACCCTTCTGGTCCCTGGAATTTTTGAGATGGATCCTGATTTTTGGGGTGGAAATATGTGCACCCCTGTTTTACGTTATCACCATTATGGAGAGCTATTCAAATGAAATTTTTTTTGACGAATATTAAAACGTGCGGTAGTGCAGGAAATTACTGCAATCTAATCCATCAAATGCGCACGGTTTTATGCATTTGTTGGTTGAAATTGTAGCAGTTGGATTTTAATTCACGGATTGGAAAGTGTGAAAAGTGCAGGGTATGTTACGAAACGTATGTCGCTCTAGTTCCAAAGTACCTCCGTGTCTCTGTAGGAGCGGAACTGACCAGTTCTACTCCCGAAACAAAGTCAAGAGACCTCCCCCTTCCTTTCGGCTTTAGTTTGTGAACAAAGAAAAAAACAAACATGTGAATGTAATTTATTTTACACTTACCAACCAAGTAATACGCATCTCCGTGTGCTTGGTAGCGCGCATTGTAATGATAGTAGGTGATAATTTTGAAAGATCTGTTCATGTAGTCGATGTATTCTGTGACAGTTGTCTTGCTGTCCTGTCTGTGTCTCATATCATATTCCTTTGAGCCGTATGTAGAGGTAAAGTTGTCCTCTGCATGCCACAAAGGCGTATGTGGGAAAAGAGGTATAGCTCTACTTGCAATCTTGTATATTTTTTCGAAGGGTCACGCCTGTTTTAGGCAGAATCCGTAAGCCTCTGCTCGTGCAGAGTGAGAATCATACAGCAGTAGGACAAATTCTGACATGACCATGTTGTGAGATTCCTGCCCGTTGTCACTCAGCCCTCAACGTCTTTTAATTTTTGTCCAGCTTCTATCGCCACGACCTGCTACGTTAAGTGTATCTTGTGCGTTTCTTAGTCTCTTTGTATAGCTTCTGAAGAATTGTTTTCTTCGTAAACCGCTACTTAACAACAGCGAGTTAACACATCATGAATGTAAAATGACACTGTAGAGTTTTCACTGGAAATCGATAAAGTAACTTTTTGTGGGGGGGGGGGGGGGGGGGGGGAGGCTAATAAAAAATTTTCAAAAACACAAGAACTTTTGGGGGTTTTTTTTTAAAAAAAAAAAAAAAAAAAACAGAACAAATAGAGACGGTAAAAAAACC
>Ga0123352_10009638_pt1 | contig 15123 bp, 9 predicted proteins | sample TergutLab28metaG_FD_89700 | JGI IMG/M metagenome (GOLD analysis project Ga0123352, IMG submission 89700) | Labiotermes labralis P1 segment gut microbial communities from Petit-Saut dam, French Guiana - Lab288 P1 | ecosystem: Host-associated > Arthropoda: Insects > Digestive system > Gut ... | reverse complement strand
CCCACCTCCTGGAGATCCATCCTAATATTATCCACCCATCTACGCCTAGGCCTCCCCAGTGGTCTCTTTCCCTCCGGCTTCCCCACCAAGACCCTATACACCCCCCTCTCCTCACCCATATGCACCACATGCCCAGTCCTTTTATATTATTATAATTTTTTATACTGTAGTAATTTTGTAATTGTCCTACCACTGTAATCATTTTAACCTTTTGGCGCTGGAATTATCTTTTTAATTTTAGCACACCCTGTGTATAAAATGTGAATAATACAGGAACCAAATACATTAGAATTATGAAACAAACTGCATTTTGAAGAGAAAAAAACGGAAAGTATATACGATGTTTAAAATATTCAGTACCTATATTTGTTGAATAAATATATAAAATGCAACTTTAGAGGTTAGCGGTGCGGTACGACCACTATAGTTGACATTAGGCGTCAAAAGGTTGAATAAAAATTTTATAGATGTGCGTGAGATCTCGTTGACAAAAACAAAAACATTGCATATTGTATGGTTTGCCTTACAATAAGAAAGTGTTCAACCTGATGATGGCCTATATAAAGGCCGAAACATGTAGTTGTTGAGACAAGCTATGTAAAAAACCTCTTAGCAATATAAACGTTACAAGTTGTGTTTGACTGTACTTTACCCATATTATGATACCATAAAACACAACAGAGATGTCTCATCTGAAAATTATTGTGTTACAGTTTATAAATTTGTGTATTCTTAAAGTTTGTGCGTTTATTTTAATCACTGCTTGTTATGTCATGTTTCTAGGATTGTAGAGATGGAGGTACTGTGTTAAGCACAGAGTGTCATATTTTGTGTGTACTGATGAGGGAAATTTGCATTGAAAGTTGAAATGTTAAATGTATTTTTGTACTGCAACAGAAACATAGAATTTTTATCATTTTGAATGAGGCCATTTTAATAGTGCAGAAATTTAATTTTGATATTTGGTAAAAGGGTAAAATATAAACTATATCAAACAGTAACTGTCTGTAAGATGTGATTCTCACAGTGATGACTATGAAAATGTGTCTTGAGGATGCAATGTCATGTAGTCTGGTAGTTTTCCAACCTTTTTGAGAAACCTGCTGCCTTCATCTTCAGGGTAGAGTCCTAGAAGGGCACTTGGATGGTTGGTTGCTTAGGAACAATATATGCAAATGAATATTAATTTTTGCTTACTGTTTCACTCTTTCTGTTGGCCCTGGCATATATCCTTTTATGATTTTAAGGGATTTCTTGCATAAGAAACACAGTGCCTTACTCAGCCCTTGTCACTTTGACATAGAAGGTGGAGGAATTGGGTTCCTCTGAAATATCTGCACCAGAATGCACTTTCACAAGATACCAGCACCCATGATCAAGACCAACATTACAGAAACAAACTAATAGTACAAATGTTAAACCAATATCTATCCAGACACAACTAAATTTTATTCATTATGTAGAACTACACGTTTTGACCTATATCTCTTCATCGTCAGGTTCACAATTGGTCTTCAAGACATATTGAGGAAGAAATATACATTGTTAATGTATATTTCTTCCTTAATATGTAATGTGTAGTTCTTCCTCAGTATGTCTTGAAGACCAGTTGTAAACCTGAAGATGACCTGAGATAGGCTGAAACATGTAGTTAGTTACTTGTGTTAGGACAGATACTGGTTTAATTATTTTACTGTTAACGACACAACATGGGGTGCATGATAGCATAGTTTGTACGCACTGCGCTACAAGCTGGAAGTTTGAGGTCGATTCCTAATGGTGTCATTGGAATGGAATCTTTCGTTGACATAATCCTGCCAGATGAACTATGGCCTTAGGGTTGACAACCTTACCTCCTTCATTTGCCCACTGTCTTGAAATTGGGAACCTCAACCTCCTGGAACCCTCAGGGCCTGGACCTGTACTGGGATTGCTGTACCTTAAACAACAAAATGCGAAGATATTTGTTAAAAAAGAAACAGGCTAACTTCATGTGTGAACATAGCAAAATCTTGCATATGGCATATGGGAAAAAGCTCAGGCTGTTTGTTAAATACTTGCACCAAACTCAGAGTAGGCATTCTGTGGTGAAATATGAAACAGCTGATCATACTGGAGACATGTCTTCTATTATTGTCTCAAGTTTCTTTGATCTAGGCTAGAACAGTCCACTAATCTTGTATTATGTGTATTAATATAAGTACACTGCAGCCATTGGGTGTAAAACATGAAGTTGTTTCTGTGCTTGCCATGAGGGCTTATGGAACTGTAGCATTAACCAACATTTTGCATTCCTTCTCAAAATTAAATGATACATGATTTATTTGTTTGTTCATACTACTGCAGTAATGCTTTTTTTTTTAAATTATTGCTGTAAAAGTGAAGCAAATCAAATTTTCATATATTGTTTTATACTACAGATTTTTTTCATTACCCGGTCAAGTTCTGAATGCCAGTAAATTGCTTTCGATGAATGGTGATTGAACCAGCAAGGTAGTTCTGGAATACAGTATGCATTTGATTTTCAAAGAGAAAATTTTGAACATGAATTTTTTAACATGTGTTGGAAATGTAATTAATGTACCCTGTTGCTTAAGCAAACTGAAAACATTTTTAGTCTGGCTGTGTTGACTGAGTTTTGGAGTTACTAAGTTTTACTTTCTTCTTTTGCCATTGCCATTGTGTTTCCTCACAAAACCCACATGCTGCAAAAATTTATCTAAAATGACCAGTTATATGTTACACATTACACATCATGGAACCAAGAGTGTCACATTGAAGAAATCACTCTGTTTGTGAATATGGAAGTAGGGAGAACAGCACAAAACATGAAACTTAACTGCGATGATTCGATGATATTTATAATGTGCATTTATGAAGTATTTCATTGTGTTAAAATAAATATAGGTATGCCCCAGAGTTTTTCAGTTTTTTTCTGTGAAATTTAGTTTTTGATAAGTATAATTTTGGATAAATGAATTAAATGCCATATGTTCATATATGAAGCTGAGTGAAATGTATTTCATTAAATGGAAATGATTGTTTTGGCATTGTTTGTTATTTTACTTTACAACAGTTTACCTCCATAATTTTTAGGTGTGTTTGCAAAATTGTGAAGAGCAATTATTGGCTTTGTCATGTCTGTCTGTCCATGTATCTGTCCATTCCAATGGAACAAATCGGCTTCCAATTGATGGATTATCATGGAGTTTGATATTTCAGTATTTTTTGAAAGTCAGTCAAGAAAACTCAAGTTTCATTAAAATCTGACAAGAATAGTGGGTCCTTAACATGAAGACCTATGTACATTTTGATAATATCTTGCTGATTTCTTCTTATAATGAGAAATGTTTCAGACAAAAGCTGTAGAGAAAATCAAAACACATTTTACATTCAACAGTGTTTTTCCATAAATTGTGCCATTTATGAAATATTGTGGAATTAGACACCACAGATGACAATGTAATATGGCATGTGCACATTGCATGCTGGATAAATAAGGCTACAGACACACACTCAGAATATGTAATACCTACTGCTGTTCCATGGCAAAAGTGGTTCTGTGGACACCTCTCATCGTTATATATGTATGTTTATTGCCTGTCACGTTAAATTCAATTTAGTTTTAGAGTTTGTAGCTGATTTTACCTTTGATGAGTGTTCTTTCTTATATGTTACAGAAAAGATGGATAGTTTGTCACAATATTCCATAACAAGAGCTTCATGTGGCTCTGATCATTCTTTGGCAATTAATCAGTGGGGTCAGGTCATTAGTTGGGGATCTGATTCATATGGGCAGCTGGGTGAGTAAAGACTATTCAAGACTGTATTTAGACTTGGAGCCATAAGTTGTGTTACTCTTGAGAATTTGTTAAAGAAAATAAGGACAGTACAAATAGCAACAACTTGCATAAATTTTGAAGTTAAGTGGTTACTGAAGAAGACTCAACAAGGAATTGATAATTGTGGTAACTGTCGCAGGTTAGCCAGGTTAATTAGTGTGTTTCTTTATTACTGGAATTTTTTACAGTAATATGAGAAGTTAGTGGCTTCAAAATAATTTGACTACAAAGAAATTATTTGTGTAATTAATTTGATAGATTTCCATAATTACTGCTTATTTATACATAAATGTGGAATTGAAACTGCTTCTACAATTAATGGTGCTGAGTGAAGTGACAGGTTTATGGTTTTATGTAATCTTGCACTGACTTAAATAGTGGACCTTATAACTTGAATTTTGTAGTATCACAAATGGCCATATGTACTGATGAGTCATTAAATTCACTCACAGTAAGTGTAAGTATATCTGTGAGTGTAATTTTAGGGATATTCACCTGGGAAGTACAGAAAAACCATGCAGCAACTCAGTCATGATGGCTGGTCATTGGGCATAGATTTAAATATGAAGCTGAAAAATGTACCACTGCACCGTGACACGCAGTCCTTAATAGTGTGAGATATAAGTTACTATACACTGTTTCTTTAACTGACCAAATGCTGTTACGCATCTAGTATTGGTAGTAATGTAACAATGTTTTATTTCAGGGACTGGTTCAGGTGAGAATAATGGTATACAGTTAAATCCTAAAATGGTAAAGGCTTTGGCAACTAGTTGTGTGATCCAGATAACTTGCGGCTATTACCACAATCTTGCACTGACTCAGAGTAAGTGTCATGTGTTTTCTTTGAAAATAAGTATAACTTACGTATCATGTATATTTATAGCGCATACACCCAAAGTGTTTGGGTGAATATTGCCATTTGTCGAACATTTTCCTGTGTTTAATAGTGGGTGTTTTAACTCAGTTGTTTTAGTGGCTTAAGTTATATGTTGTGTGGCTGGGGAATCAGGGTTAAATTCCAAACCAGGGGAAGATGTTTTTCTCTCCTTTACAGTGTGCATGGCCCTGGGCCTATCCACCTTTGTGTTGGGTGCTATTTCCTAGGGTTTAAAGTTGCTGGGGTGTAGACTGCCCATATTTATGCCTTAAATAAACACAAGTGTAACTGCATATACAAGTAGGTCTCATTTTGTGAAAATTATCATATAAATTAAAAAAATAATGTAAATTTTCAAGTCTCTTTAAAGCAAGATGGTATAAAATGAGACCTGCTTTTAGTCAGTAGCACTGGTTTTGCACATCAGATGTGTGTCACACTCATGGTAGAAGAGGAGATACTGTCATTCTTTTCAGATGGAGCATTATATTCTTGGGGTTGTAACAGCTGTGGTCAACTGGGCATTGGAAGACGGAGTGAACAACAGATGCCTACTCTTGTTAGCTCATTGACTGGAATTCCTATAGCTTTCATAGCATGTGGAAGCAATCACAGCTTTGCTGTCTCTAGATCAGGTAAACTGACCAATTGTTGCCATTGTATGGTGTGAATGTGTACATAGTCTTGAAGTATGTCACTTTAAGTCAAGACTTGCAGAGTATTGTTCTAATAAGCTGTACAACTGAGTGAAACAGATAGGAGAAATATTTGTGTACATCTGTGATATATTGCATTCGGTACATATTACATAGGTCATTCATCAATGATTGGGACTATGAGCAACACAGTTGATAGCTGGCAACTAGGCTGCTGCTGTATCTGACACTTTATAGATGTAGGTTAGTAGAACATTCACCCACATGGTGGCAGCAGAAACCTGCATTTAACAGTTCAGTTGAGATCTTTTGGCAGACATTGTCATGGACAACATTGGGATTTCTTTGCTAGGCTGGTCACAGGAGGTGAATCATAATTTCATTACCACTCTCTGAAAAGAAAGGCAAACTGTGCAGTGGAAGAATGGTGGAAGTCATCATCTGAAGAAATTTCAGAAAACTCTCTCTGCTGGCAAGCAGGTGGCCCTGGCCCTCTGCAACATGTGCAGTATACTGTGACACTGTGATGCACTCACCATTGCAGAATCCAGCAACAGAGTGCCAAAGGAGAGTAGCATGGCAAGCATGTTGCTGCGTGATGATGAAAGGCCCATCACCAGCTGTCAGACAGCGAAAATTCTGGCATCCCTTAAGTCCACAGTCTTAACTACATTTGCCATGCTCACTTGAGTTGGCCCTTTACATTATGCCCTGTTTGACAAGATGAAGGAGTGATTGCATGGCAGGTGATTTTGAAACAGTGATGACTTGCAGAATAGTGTCTGTGAATTGGTGCGTGCCATCCAAAAAGACTTAATGCTGCAGCCCTTAGGAAATTACTAGACAGGTGACAATTGACCTTGGTGGAGAGTATATGGAGTGTGTTATTGTGTGATAAGAGGTGTCAACATTGTCAGGTTATATTCTGGTAAAGTCCCAATCACTTGTGAATGGCCTTCCTATTTATAACAGCCATAAAATACAGTGTATATGTATGTGAGATTTGAGGTTTTCACAGCAACGAGTATCAGTCTACTGTCATCTGGAATGGGATGTCATTTACCATATTTACGAGAATATGAGGGTCCTTCCCCTCCCCCCCACACCATAATCCTCAGTTTTCAGGAAAATGCCTGTGCAGAAGTTGTTTTAATGTTGTATGCCATTATAAAGCAATCTCCCCATTTCTCGTATGATGATGAAGGTGACGACAAAAAAAATTCTTGCCATGTTCAGGTAAATAAGAGTATTTCATTTGATAGATACCAATATTTTGGAAGAACTCATTGCTCCTCTCCTTAGGGTAGAGGAATTATATCCTGAAGATGGAGGTGGCAGTTCTCCCAAAATTGTGGTGTCTATCTACCAAATTGCATGGCATTACATTCATTGAGCTTTTAAGCTTAACTATTAAATTTCAAAGTGTAAAATCCTAGGATCAAAGGCATTTGCATGCTGAATGGCCTGCAGCTTCTTATTCATATATTTAGGATAAGATGCATTCAGTATTGAACATGATGTTTTTGTATGTAAATGTGCTTGGTGCATGTTCTGTACATATTGTGTCTTATGTTTTAGGAGCTGTATATGGTTGGGGTAAAAATTGCTTTGGTCAGCTTGGTCTCAGTGATGACCAAGATAGATTGTTTCCAAGTCAGCTGAAAACTTTACGTTCCATCAAAGTGAAATACGTTGCCTGTGGAGAAGATTTCTCTGTATTTCTCACAAAGGTATAGAATACTGTTATTTGCCGTCGTATGAGAAGATGCTCCCTCTCAGATTGTAAGTCTGATGGAGAAAATTGTTTGTTTATCATAGTTTTGTAATATGTGTTTGTCTTGCTAATAGTACAGTTTTTGTAGTTATATATTCTGCATAAATTTTTACTGTTCAAAATCTGAATTATGCCATTGCACAGTAACTGTAGAACACTATGTTGGACATTATGTTGCCATGTCATACTTCTTAATACTTATGTCTTCACTGCACTTTGAAACCTAGTTTCCACTAATGGTGTCTGTGGATTCTGGGAGCAAATCATTGTCTTTCCAATAACTGGTTTGGGGGGAGCAAATCATTGTCTTTCCAATAACTGGTTTTAGTTGTCACACATATTTTATGTTTACGTTACATGCTTCATTCATTGAATTGTTATTTTATTGCCTTATTCGTAAGAATTAGAGTACATGTTGTGTAAGCCCTGGCAATTTAAATATATTTTCTGTATATAATGTAAATATTTAGAAAGGTCAGTTTTTAAATGAAGTATTTTTAGGCACATGTGAAAAATTGTGAAAAGTGGCTATTAGCTTTGTTATGTCCATCCACATGGAACAACTCATCTCCTACTGGACGGATTCTCATGAAAATTGATATTTCAATATTTTTAAAAAATATTTTGAGAAAATTCAAGTTTCATTAAAATCTGAGAAGAATAACGTGTACTTTGTATAAAAACCAGTATACATTTTTGATCATATCTCACTCAGTTCTTCTTAGAATGAGAAGTTGCAGAGAAAATGAAAACACACATTTTATGTTCAGTGACTTTTTTTTTAATTATGCCATTTATGAGAGAATGTGGACAAATACTGCAGAGCCAGACAGACAACAGATGACAATATAGCACATGTATTTTGCATGCTGGATACCTAAGGCTACAGCTATATACTCAGAATATGTAATACTTATTGCTCTTGCTCAGCAACAATGGTCGAATGAATGCACCTCAGTGTTGCCTGTCTTGTTTAGTTTAACATTCAAGAATGGAAAATACCACATTTAATACTTATTCACATATTTAACAAGTTAGCAAGTGCTCATATAATGTAACTGCTTATACAAGGTGGGCCAAAAGTAGGTATACAGTAATTAACTATATACTGTATACCTACTTTTGGCCCAACCTGTATTATGGCATATTTGTTCCACATATCCCATCAACACAATTGATGCACATTTCCTGTAATGCTTCAGTGTAACACCATTGCTAGGATACTTAGAAACTGCAAAGTATCTGGAGCAGCGGATTTCCATTTTTGGCATATGAAATTTAAAAAATACAAAGACAAGTTTTATTTTCATGACTGGCATGTGGGTCTGCACTGTGGTAGGAACTGTGTGTGTTTATAACAAGGATTTCAGTGCTCTGTGCATGCACAAAACATGTATAGGAACATTCATACGTACAGAAATATAAGTGTACTTTTATGTAAAGTGGTTGTTAAGTTTGCTGATCTATACAAACACTGAAATGGCTTGATGATGTTTCGTAAAGTCCCTGTTGTCCGATTCTTGGGTATCCATTTGGTGATTTTCAAGCTGTTATGTAAGGTAAGAGTGTTTTTAATATGTGCTGTGCAGGATTGTAAGTGTTCCTGAAAACAGAAAAATGTGACATAGTGTTATTTTAATATAATTATATACTTTTCTTTTCTTTTCTAGGATGGAGGTGTTTTTACATGTGGAGCAGGCATGTATGGACAATTGGGTCATGGGTCTACATCAAATGAATTCCTTCCACGGAAAATTCTTGAACTCATGGGTAGCACAGTTACACAGGTTTCCTGTGGCAGGTAAGTATAAAAAATGTGGTATATAATCGTACTAGTTAGTTGCAAGAATGTATGAGGCTCATTCAGATTCTAGCATCCTGACCTGCTCTTGCGTGATCATGCCATTCATTCCCATCAGCCACACCTTTTGTTGGTTTTCATATTTGTACACGTATTGTAGACTGTTGCTATTTATCTAAAAATTGTTCCAACAATATGCACATATAATGATTTAAAAAATTCATATGAAGTCAAACTACATTCCAGCATATTTCAGTGGCAGTCATCACCATCAGCAGGGGAGTCCACCTCCAGGAACCAAAACACCACTATTGTACTGTCTTATCATGCACACACAATCAGTCTTCCTGTGTGTGCACAATAAGATTGACAGTACAATAGTGGTGTTTTGGTTTGTGGAGGTGGTCTCCCCTGATGATGGTGGTGACTGCCACTGAAGCATGTTGGAGTGTAGTTTGACTGTATAAGAATTTTTAAAATCATTATATGTTTATATTGTTGGAACTATTTTTAGATAAATAACTTCATAGATATGCATGGTACAAGGAACACTGCAAAACTTGTTGTTGCTATTTTTAGCATCTGTCATTATATTTGTGTGCAGACTTGCTGTTTATGTATTTATGTTAATTGCATTAAATTTATCAATTGCCATAACCTCTGATCTTCACCCTCTCCAACAAAGTATTTTGTACCTGACTTAAAAACAATATTTTGTGCACAATTTTTAAGTCTTTATAGCCTGCCTGTATGCTTACCAAATTTAATATTCTTATACATAAACCATAAATTTTAAATACTGTGATGGCATATTTTTATATTCATTAATTATGCATCATGTAAATTGCATGAAGTAATGAAGTGGGTTGATATTAATCATTATTTATGACTTGTGATCCATTATTACTAGCATGATAGTGCTAGTAAGCAGAGTAGTCATATGTGTACATAGGTCTTTATGTGAAGTTCTGCCCCCCGCCCTCCCCACTTATTTCAGTGTGATTGTAACCAAACATGAATTTTTGTGTATGCCCCATATATAAAATTTCATGAAAATCTGTCCAGTGGGAGCCAAGCCGTTCCTTGCGGGCAGACAGACATGATGTAGCTAACAGTTACTTTCCACAACTTTGTGAACTTGCCTAAATATGTGGTTCTGTCAGCTCTTGAAAATATAATATTTCTTAATCAATTGTAAGTGCTGTGTGAAACTGAATTTGGAAGAACATCTCATGTGTTGTATTGGAAGTTGTTAAAACAAGCATGGCATTAACATTTGTAACTATTGATTTTTGGCCTTTTGCTTCCAGTTTCTACAGTGTTGGTGTATTTATGTTTCATTTCATGATGCAGTGACTTGCTAAGATTATATAGCACTAATGTTGGATGAATGAAATGTGAGTATGGAGCACTTGTGAAATTATATTAAAAGGAGAAACCTGAAGTACTGGGAGAAAAACCTGTTCCACTGCCACTGTTTCCACGATAATTTGCACGTGGACTACTGTGAGATTGAACCCTTTACTCCTATGGTGGAAAGTTGGTGACTAGCTGTTTTAGCCATGGCAAGGTCTTCTGAGGGTTTTTTTTTTTTTGGGGTGGGGGGGGGTACTGAGACATGTTGCATGCTGAGCTGTATCTAACCTTTTGGTAAATTTTAAATTACAGCCTTCACAGTGAATGTCTACAACAGGCAATAGGGAAGTGTTGAAGAATTTGGAAATAGTAAAATAATTATTTTGATTAAAACTGGTGAAATTGAATAACATACATGTTGCACGTGTGGTAAAAGAGATTGTCACATTGGGCTAGTTAATATTAATGGCAGATAATTAGGACATCTGGCCAGTGGTAGGGCATAGTAGATTTAAAAAAAAGGGGGGGGATTTTGGAAAGAATGAGACCCCATGCATTACAGGTGGCAAGAAGGGGCTGGTAGTTATTGCAGTTCATTAGTGTAAAAATTAATGGGTTTTGTACGTACTGGAGTAGTGGAAATTTTAACTTTGACAATTTTGGACCTCTTAAATCTTGTGGGGGGAGGATGCATGGTATTCAGGTGTACACATTAAAAAAGACCTGTAGGACGCTCATATGGGGTTCATACAGGCCACAGCACGGGCGGCAAAAATTAAGTCATTAGTAGTCCATGACTGAATGGAATTCAAAATATTAACTTTCTGGACCTATTAGAAAATAGTGAAATTAAGAGACAGCCCATTGGAAAGCATGGAAATGAAAAAAAATTCAAGTAGTGGAAAGAAATTATAACAAGGGTGCCAGCTACTGCATAGTGATGCCAACAAACAGAAGCCTTTTAGACTGGGTGAAGTGAGGTCAAAAAGTTTGGGTGAATCCGATTCGTGAAGTGATGAAATTTCCGGTGCCACGAACATAAATTACAAGAACACCTGTATAATCATTTTGGACAGCTCACTATTAAAATGTACAGTAGTTATCCAGTTGTTGCCTAGATTACTAGAAATTTTGTTGTTGTTCCTTCCTTTCCATGAGTGTTTCAGGTCCTCGGAGGAAGCCACTTAGATTCCCTGAAATCAAAGGCTTATCTACCGACAAGAGCTAGAATGGGTACAATAATCATTTGCAAAAGTCACATGATATTTATATGTTTGTGTGAAAATCTGGACACAAGTTACTACCTTCATATGTGGAAAGAGACTTAATTTTTAGAGTCAGCGTACAGAAGCTTGGTGAAGAAATATATAGTGTTCCCATTATGCATTGTTATGTAGCGTCTTGCTGCGAAAAGTTCGTGTGAGTTAGACTTTGGAGATTATTGCTAAGGAAAAGTCACCAGACGATAACTAATTTCCAGTCATATCAGCTGTGATTCTGAAACCTTTGTTAATTTCGTACATTAGTCCATTACATGGTATAGCCTTACATATGTGTAATATTAAAATGAAATAAAATATATACTTTGTCAAACACAACTTCTTATACTTTATTGATTTAACTAATGGCGACTAGTTTCGGCCTATGCAGGCCATCGTCAGGCCAGAATATTTATAAAACTCAAATGCCGGAATATGCAATGTATTATTCATGTGTACCCCCTATATACTTCTAAAATTAGTATCACCAATAATAATTTTAATATTTTTAACAATGTGTATATACATTATTTTTGTTAAACTTACCATACCACAACACAACTACAGCAGGCATTAATTATAAAGAACTATATGATTGTAAATGGGATCCCATGACATTGATGAATAATACATTGTATACACCAGCATTTAAGTTTCTATAAACTTTTTTGCCTGATGATGGTCTGCATAAGCCGAAACTAGTCGCTATTATTTAAATTAATAAAGTATAGGGTAGTTGTGTTTGACGAAGTATATAATTTATTTCATTTTAATATTATACTTAAACACAATGGGATGTCCTCTACTAAGACTTACATATGTGCTTCTATGGTAATAGGTTGAAAGAGGATAAAATATGTTCTCTGTCATGGTTATTTTTGTACATACATTGTTGGCCCTTGGGTTGACTTGCTGGAAACAGCATGTGTATATCCTCCATCTCTTTCTCCACTCTTGATTCTTGCATATCAGCTCAGTGAGGCACCCTCATCTATCCTTGTTTTGTTAAAATTCTCTACTTTGAATTTTTACTTGTTTCAGGTGGCACACGTTAGCCTTTGTTCCATCAAGGGGGCGAGTGTATGCCTTTGGATTGGGTGGAGCTGGCCAGCTGGGGACTAGGACTGTCCGAAATGCTTCTACTCCTCAAGTAGTTCTAGGTCCATGGTCATCACCTGGTGGAGCTCCTGTGGTAATGGATAGTGTTCACAGTGAGCATGCCAGTAACTGTGTGGTGAGGAGGATCTTTTCAGGGGGTGATCACTGCTTTGTTACAGTCACACATAAAATGGTAAGTTCAGGAAATACACTCCACTTAAACTTAGAAAGCAACCTGTCTGATTAGCAGCCAAACTTCTGCCTATATTGACAGGTTCATTACATGAGTCTGTCATCCAGAATTATACTTTGAGTGTTCAGTGGTATCTATGAATGTTGTTTTAGGTGCATGATTTGTATAGCATGAAATAGTATAGAAAGGTGACCATGAATGGTGAGCATAGAATTGGTCTGGGTTTTAAAGTAGGTAATTATGGTACTTCTAGGTAGGCCTACTATCCCAGAAACCAGTTGGAAAGCTGGTGAAACTATGATACCTTAATCAGAATGTGTGCTAGTTTGCCAGAGATGCAAAATAAGTACCTCCCAAATAGATTATTAGTGTGTTATTATGGCAGCGAACTGGTCAGTGTGACATATTCTGTTTGCTGTCAAAATTTTGTGAAGTTAAATGCCTATTGTAATATTCACGTACTATTTTCAGGATAATATTCCACCAGATGATTTCAGATTCTTCACTGTGAGTACGCAAATTCTTTGTATAACAGAGGAGACTATTGAACAGTGTAGAAAAGCGTCTTGCAATGAGGAGGTTGATCCGGACCTATTGAGGTACTTTCACATAAAATTATGTATTTGCTTTTAGGGATAAAAATCAAATATGATGTACCCTTTATTTTTTTGTGTGCTCTACACAAAATAATTTACAAAAATAATTACAGTAGGGCAAACTCTGGCAGTGGTTGCGGGTGCGAGTAATACACATGACATGAACATGAGAGGTGTGCATACACTAAGAATTTAATAAATTGCTACTAGAAAAGAAGATTAGACATGTAATTATTTACATATATGAATAAATCCACTTATACATAAAACAACTCTATACATAGCAGAGTCTAACAGAAAGCCCCGAATTAATATAAATCCATGCGATATTAAAAGGCATGTGGTGCAGTCACGTAGTTAGTGGGCTGACACTGAGTGAATGTTCATGGAGCATAGTCTGCTGAGTCATTCCTAGCTTGGAAATTACTGGTTGAGTGATGCCTCATTAAATACAAACATATGTTGTTCCATAAGTGAGGGAGGATGGAAGAATAGTTGGTGGAGAAGGGTGACAGGAAAAAGTATATAACAGAGAGGAATGGAAGAAGCTCCTGAGAACTGCAAGGAATCCTCTCATTCTTCACATGCCAGTGGAATGAACAAATATGTTGTTCCATCTTCAATTTTGGGATACCTACAAAATGGCAGAATTGAAAGAGCGGCATGGCTGAATCACAGTTTGCTGCAAACAGAAAAAATGCCATGGAAACTCTTAAAATGGTGGTAGTAGATTTAATGTTTGCCATCCCAAAGTGTTTAACACATATATAAATATACAATGTATCAGTCAAACACAACAAAACTTTATTATGTTTATTATTGTATTAGGGCAACATGTTTCAACTCTTACAGGGTCACCTTCAGGCCCTTCTGAGATACAGATCCTTACTTAACAATGTTTAAAATGCATTGTTGGATCCCAAACACTTATATTCTTGACATAACTATGTATAAAATACAATTGCCATTAGTTCTTATTATACAACTAGAATACTTTAGATCTAAAATTTTAACCAGTACATATAGAGGAAGTTAAACGTATGTATTTGAAATGCGTTGTCATAGACAACGTTGGATATTGTTATATATATTGTTACTAATTACTTAAAAGTGTATAAAACCTCAAAATACTGACTACGCAATGATGTTGTGCTCGGCAAGAGATATCTTCCCTGTGTTGATATAATATTCTTGATGAACTTTTTTGGGCTCTTATCTCCAGTGTTGAATGGTTGTGTTCTACAATGACGGTGAAGGTGTATTCTTGTCATTTATTTCATGAAGTTTATTGCTGTTGTGAAACGTGTTCATATATGAAAATAAATCCAAGTAAGAGTAAGGCAATTCGCTTCATGAGAGCTAGGGTAAAGGATCCACTAAATTATTCGTTAATGGGCACGTTAATACCGGAAGCGAGCAGTTGTAAATATTTAGGCATAATCTTACGCAGCGACTTAAGTTGGGGGGATCAAGTAAACTACACGGTGAAAAAGGCATGGAAAGCACTAAAACTAAACTAAACTCCGTGGCCTTAGTCCGCACGCAAACTATACCGACAGAGCGGCCGCCGCCGTTCGGCGAAGTTAGTGCCAACTTTTGCGGATAGAGGGGTGTCACGTGGTCAGCGCAACGGGTCCCCACAGCCGTTAATCTCTGTTTTCTAGACCT
>Ga0123352_10009630_pt1 | contig 15125 bp, 12 predicted proteins | sample TergutLab28metaG_FD_89700 | JGI IMG/M metagenome (GOLD analysis project Ga0123352, IMG submission 89700) | Labiotermes labralis P1 segment gut microbial communities from Petit-Saut dam, French Guiana - Lab288 P1 | ecosystem: Host-associated > Arthropoda: Insects > Digestive system > Gut ... | reverse complement strand
CCTTTGACGTTGCGCCACTCGCCGACGAGGAGCGCGGCCCGGCGACGGTGTGTTCGGGCGAGTACGCGTCGGCGCGCGGCAGCGGGTGTCTACTCCGGGGTCCCGCCCCGGGCCTGGTGGCGGACGCCCGAGACGACCGCCCAGGCGAAGACGGCGAGGGAGAACACCGCGACCGTCACCGAGTCCCAGGGTTGGGGCAGGCGGCCCGACCCCTTGAAGCCGCCGAGCCAGGACAGCACGGTCAGGCCCGCGAGATAGACCACGAGCCAGGCGCCGTCCCGCAGTTCGGCCGTCAGCGGGTCGGCCGTACGGTCGCGGCGCAGGACCAGGAACAGCGGCAGCGCGGCCAGCACGAGCGGCAGCGCCAGCCGCAGGTTGTGCCAGCCGGACCAGTACACGAACTCGCCGGAGACGACGAAGGCGATCGGCGCGATCCAGCCCAGCCCCGGGACCACCGCGGGCGCGCGTTCCGCACCCGCGGCCCGGAACACCGCCGCGGCCACCGTCGAGGAGGCGTAGATCAGCAGGTACATGTCGCCCATGACGGCGACGATGCTCTGCCACCCGCTGAACGGCAGCAGGAACACCACGATCACGGCGAGGTTCAGCGCCAGCGCCCGGTGCGGGATGCCGAACCGGCCGTCGACCCGCATCACCTGACGCGGCAGCATCCCGTTCTTGGCCAGCGCGTACGTGTGCCGCGCGTCGATGGCCACGCCGACGTACGCCGAGCCGCCCGGCGAGACCACCGCGTCCGCGTAGAGCAGCGTGGCCAGCCAGTGCAGGTTCAGCAGCAGCGCGAGCTGCCCGAACGGCGAGTCGAAGTCGACGCCGTGCCAGCCGTGCCCGAGCAGCCGCTCGGGCACGGCCAGCAGGAAGGCGAGCTGGAGGCCCAGGTACAGCAGCACGGAGGCGGCGATGCCGCTGAGCACGGATGTCGGCATGGTGCGGCGGGGGTTGCGGGCCTCGCCGGAGAAGTCCAGCGGGGCCTGGAAGCCGTTGACGGAGTAGACGATCCCGCCCGCCGACAGCGCGGTCAGGCAGGCCGCCCAGCCGTAGGGCGCGAACCCGCCGTGCCCGGTGAGCCGGCCGGTGCCGTGCGCGCCCGAGGCCAGCAGCGCGGCCACCGTCACGATCGGCATGATCACCTTGAAGACCGTCACCGCGTTGTTGACGCGGGCGAACAGCCGCACCCCGAACCAGTTGAGCGCGGTGAGCAGCACGCTCAGCGCGAGCGCCAGGCCGAGCCCGCGGGCGGTCAGGGACGAGCCGCGGTACAGCCCGGGCAGGTAGTGCGCGGCGTACTGCATGATCGCGGTGATCTCCGCGGCGGTCCCGCCCACCGACAGCAGCACCGACCAGCCCACCATCGTGCCCACCAGCTGGCCGCTGGCGTACAGCGGCCAGCGGGCGGTGCCGCCGCCCTCCGGCCGGGTCGCCCCCAGCTCCACCATGACCAGGGCCACCAGCGCGCTCAGCAGGCCGGCGGCCACCCACGAGACCAGCGACGCCGGCCCGGCGGTCTGCGCCGCGTACATGGCCGCGAACAGCCAGCCGGAGCCGAGGATGTTGGAGAAGCCGATCGCGGTCAGGCCCCAGTAGCCCAGGCCGCGCCGCAGCTTGCGCTCCTGCGCGGCGGCCGCCGCGGCCCCCTCCGCGGTGAGGGCCGCCATCGGCTCCTCGGGCCCGCCGTCCTGCGCCATCCCGGCTCCTCGCCTCCGCCCGCCGTGCGGCCCCGGACGGGACGCGGGTCGCGGCCTCCGCCTGCCCCGCGCGCGGATCCGCGGGCTCCGGCACTGGTCAGGGGCGCTGCCTCCACCGGGAACGAAACCACGAACGGCCACCGCGGCACGGGGAACGCGCCGCGGACCGCGCGCCACCGGCGTCAGCCCCCCACGCACGGGTGCATCCGGCCGCCCGGTGCACGCCGCGCGGGGGTGGCGCCCGCCGTTCGGGCGCCGCAGGGCCCATGATCGGGGTGATGGGATCGACGAGCAGCGCCGACGACGCGCCACGGACCGGACAGCACGCGAACGGGCGGCCCCTGGTGTGCCTGGTGACGGGGGCGAGCGGCTACATCGGCGGCCGCCTGGTCCCCGAACTCCTGGCCGCCGGGCACGAGGTGCGGTGCCTGGTGCGGACCCCGGAGAAGCTCCGCGACCAGGAGTGGGCGGACCGGGTCGGCATCGTCCGGGGCGACGTGACCGGCCCGGGGGCCGTCGCACGGGCCATGGGGGGCGTGAACGTGGCCTACTACCTCGTGCACTCCCTCGGGACCGGGCGGGACTTCGAGGACACCGACCGCAAGGCGGCCCGGGTCTTCGGCGAGCAGGCACGGCAGGCCGGCGCCGGCCGGCTCGTGTATCTCGGCGGGCTGACGCCGCAGGAGGTGCCCGAGCGGGAGCTGTCCCCGCACCTGCGGTCCCGCGCCGAGGTCGGCCGCATCCTCCTCGCCTCCGGCGTGCCGACGGTCGTGCTGCGCGCCGCGGTCATCATCGGCTCGGGCTCCGCCAGCTTCGAGATGCTGCGCTACCTCACCGAGCGGCTGCCGGTGATGGTCACCCCGCGCTGGGTGCACACCCGGATCCAGCCGATCGCCGTGCGCGACGTGCTGCGCCTGCTGGCCGGCTGCGCCACCCTGCCCCGCGAGGTCGGCGGCACCTTCGACATCGGCGGCCCCGAGGTGCTGACGTACCTCGACATGATGCGGCGCTACGCCGCCGTGGCGGGCCTGCCGCGGCGGCTGATCCTGCCGGTGCCCGTGCTCACCCCCGCCCTGTCGAGCCACTGGGTGGGCCTGGTGACGCCGGTCCCGGCCGGGATCGCCCGGCCGCTCACCGAGTCGCTGCGGTACGAAGTGGTGTGCCGCGCCGGCGACATCGAACGGTACGTGCCGAGCCCGCCGGGTCATCCCCTCGGCTTCGATCGCGCGGTCGCGCTCGCGTTGCAGCGGATCCGCGACGCGCAGGTCACCACCCGCTGGTCGTCGGCCGGGACACCCGGCGCGCCCAGCGACCCGCTGCCCACCGACCCCGACTGGGCGGGCGGCAGCCTCTACACCGACGTACGGACGCGCGAGGCGGAGGTGGAGCCGTCGGCGCTGTGGGACGTCGTCGAGGGCATCGGCGGGGAGAACGGCTGGTACTCCTTCCCCCTGGCGTGGGCCGTGCGCGGCTGGCTGGACCGGCTGTCCGGCGGGGTCGGACTGCGCCGGGGCCGCCGCGACGCCCGGCGGCTGCGGGTGGGCGACTCGCTGGACTTCTGGCGGGTGGAGGAGATCGAGCGGGGCCAACTGCTGCGGCTGCGCGCGGAGATGCGGCTGCCGGGCCTGGCCTGGCTGGAGATGCGGGTGGAGCCGGTCGGGGACGGCGCCGCCCGCCGGGTGCGCTACCGGCAACGCGCGGTGTTCCACCCCCGGGGCCTGGCCGGCCATCTGTACTGGTGGAGCGTCTCGCCGTTCCACGCCGTCGTGTTCGGCGGCATGGCCCGCAACATCGTGCGCGCCGCCGAACGCGCCGCCGAGGGGCGCGCAGCCGCCCCGGCAGGACGCGACGCCTCCGGCGACAAGGGCGCGCGCGGACCGCACACGTGAGGCCACCCCCTCCCAAGGACTGTGCGCAGGAGGGCCGTTCGGCCCGGCGGACCCCGGCATCGGAGCATGCAGGGCCCGTACGCTCGCCGTCCCGAAGCACCCTGCGTGCCAAAGCCGTTCGACCGGACGCGCCCCGACACTTCCGCGGAACACGGTCGTTCGACTCACCGAGCCCGAAGTCCCCTGGCGGCCGCGCCCGTCCCGCCCGCATCGGCCACCGCCCCTGACAAGCCCGAACCGTCGCACCGACCCGCCCCCGAAAGGCTGACCTCCATGCCCGTCCCGGTCGTCCTGTTCACCGCAGATCTGCGGCTGACCGACCATCCGCCGCTGCGCGCCGCCCTGGAGGGCGCCGGCGCGGTGGTGCCGCTGTTCGTACGGGACCGCGCGGTGGAGGCCGCCGGGTTCGCCACGCCCAACCGCCGCGCCTACCTCGACGGCTGCCTGGCCGACCTGGACGCGGAGTTGCGGGAGCGCGGCGGCCGGCTGGTGGTGCGCTCCGGCGACCTGGTGGAGGAGGTGTGCCGGGTGGTGACCGAGGCGGACGCCGGCGAGGTGCACACGGCGGCCGGGCACACCGCGTTCGCGGCGCGCCGGGAGCAGTCGCTGCGGTCGGCACTCGAAGGGCTGGGCCGCCGGCTCGTCGTCCATGACGCGGTCACCGTCGCGGTGCCGCCCGGCCTGGTCACGCCCGCGTCCTCCGACCACTTCGCCGTCTTCACCCCGTACTTCCGGCGCTGGGCGCAGGTCCGGCTGCGTCCGGTCGTGCCCGCACCGCGCCGGGTGCCCGTGCCGGACGGGCCGAAGGGCGAGCAGGTGACCGCGGGTGACGTCACGGGCGACGTCTCCCCTGCCCTGCCGCCGGGCGGTGAGCGCGCGGCGCGCCGGCAGATGACCGGCTACTGGCGCAGCGGCCTGGACGGTTACGACACCGCGCACGACGACCTGGCGGCCGACGCCACCTCGCGGCTCTCCGCGGCCCTGCACTTCGGCACGCTCTCCCCGGTGGAACTCGTGCACCGCGCCCGCGAGCACGGCGGGCCCGGCGCCGACGCGTTCGTCCGGCAGCTGGCGTGGCGCGACTTCCACCGCCAGGTGCTCGCCGCCCGGCCGGAGTGCGCGCACGCCGACTACCGCGGCAAGGACGACCGTTGGCGCACCGAAAGCACCGCGGGCGCCGACATCGACGCGTGGCGCGAGGGACGCACCGGCTATCCCGTCGTCGACGCGGGCATGCGGCAACTGCGGGAAGAGGGCTGGATGCACAACCGGGCGCGACTGCTCACCGCGAGCTTCCTGACCAAGACCCTCTACGTGGACTGGCGGATCGGCGCCGCGCACTTCCTGCGCTGGCTGGTCGACGGGGACGTGGCCAACAACCAGCTCAACTGGCAGTGGATGGCCGGCACCGGCACCGACAGCCGCCCCAACCGGGTCCTCAACCCCGTGACCCAGGGCCGGAAGTACGACCCCGAGGGCGCGTACGTCACACGCTGGGTACCCGAACTCGGCGGCCTCCCGCCACGGTTGGTGCACGAGCCGTGGAAACTGCCCGACACGGAACGGGCGGCCCTCGGCTACCCCGCCCCCGTCGTCGACCTGTCCAGCGGGCTCGCCCGCTTCCGCCGGGCCCGCGGCAAGCAGCCCTAGGGCGCGTCCGGCAAGGAGCGCCGCGGCGCGGCGGTGCAGGTCACGGCACGGCGAGGGGACGGCGCAGCAGGTAGGCCGAGACGCCGGCGGCGAGGGCGATGACACAGACGACGAAGAGCAGCCCCGCGGCGCGCAGTCCCGGGCCCTGGGCCACCGCGCCGATCCCGACCACCGGGATGGACAGCCCCACGTAGCCGGCGACGAAGAGGGCGGAGAGCGTCGCGGCGCGCTGCTCCTCGGGGGCGACCCGGCTCACCGTGGCCACGCTGCTGCGGAAGGACAGGCCCTGCCCCGTGCCGCTCACGAGGGCCCCGGCGACGAGCAGTCCCAGCTCCTTGGTGAGCAGCGACGTGCCGATCAGCACCAGCCCGGCCATGAGGACGAGGCAGCCGAGGACCAGCGAGCGCGCCACGCCGAACCTCCCCATGAGGAACTGGCCCACCAGCGAGGCCAGGAACGCGGACATCACGACCGCGCCGGACGCCGCGATGTTGTCGACGCCGAGGTACCTCGACAGGAAGGCGGGTGCGACGGCGGTGAACAGCCCGAGGACGGAGAATCCGGCGAACACCGCAACGGCCGCCGGGGTGAACGCCGTTCGCACCTGGGCCGGCACGACCATCCCCTGCACCCGCAGCGGCGGCCGCGGCACCTTCCGCGGCACGGTCTCCGGCGCCGCGGCGAGCACGACGGCGGACACGGCGAGCAGGGCCAGGTGCACCACGTACGTCAGGCGGAGCGGGTAGGGGGCGTACTCGCCGAGGAGCCCGGCGAGCAGCGGCCCGCAGCCGAGACCGCCCATGTTGGCCACGGTCGCCATCAGCGTGGCGCGGCCGCGCTGGGCGGGGGCGGCCAGCTCGGTGACGGCCGCGGTGGCCGCGCCGCTGAAGAGTCCGGCGGAGAAGCCCGAGAACACCCGCCCGACGAACAGCAGCGGGAGGGCGTGCGCGGCGAGGAAGCAGCCGGCGCTGAGCATCGCGAAGCCCACGCCCACCAGCAGGACGGGACGGCGCCCGAGCACGTCGGAGAACGATCCGGCGATCAGCAGGGCGGCGATCACACCGCAGGCGTAGACGGCGTAGACCACCGTCACGACGAACTCGGAGAAGCCGATCTGCGCGCGGTAGAGGCCGTACAGCGGTGTCGGCAGCGTCGTCCCGAGCATCACCACGGCGAACACCAGCGCCACCAGTACGGACCACGGGGGCACCGGACGGGGACGCCGCCCCTGACCGGAAGAAGTCACGCGCCCACCCTAACCAGTGGAATCCGGCTGTTCGGGATGATCACGCCGCTGATGTCCGGGCGTGGTGCGACGGGCAGCGCGCAGTTCGGCGTACAGCTCCGGCCCGGTCCAGGTGCGCGGCGCAGCCTCCGCGTCGTGCACGAGGGCGGCGAGCCGGGCGTTGGCGGGGGCGCCGCGCCCGTGGGCGGCGGCGAGGGCGACGATCTCGCCCTGCAGCGAGTCGACTTCGGTGCGCCGGCCGCGCTGCAGGTCCTCCCACATCGAGGAGCGGGCGTGGGCGTCGATGCGCAGCGACGCCGCCGCCACCCGGCGGAACAGGGCGTCCGGCAGGGCGAGGACGTAGGGCGTGACGGCGGGCGCGGCGGGCCCGAGGCGGGCGGGCACCACCCCGGCCGCCCGGTACGCGGCCAGGGCCTCGCGCTGGCACAGGGCCAGGCACCGCCGGTACGCCCGCCGCCCGAGCTGGTCGCGCAGCGGCAGGCCGGACAGCGCGTTGACGGCGTTGTTGAGGTTCATCAGCAGCTTGGCGTGCTGCACTTCGGCCATGTCGGTGCGGGCCTCGACGGCCAGGCCCGCCGCGCGCAGTGCGGTGACGAGGGTGTCGTCGGGCTCGGTCATGAGGGTGCCCGGCATGCCCTGGTGGACGGTGCCCGGGGCGGTCTGCACCACGTTGTAGGGCACCATGGCGGCCAGCACGGTGTGTCCGGGGAGCGCGGCGCGCAGGGTGGCCGGGTTGTGCAGGCCGTTCTGGAAGCTGGCCACGACGGCGCCGGGGGCGAGCCGGGTCGCCAGGTCGGCGGCCGCGGCCGCGGTGGCCGCGGTCTTCACGGTGACCAGCACGTAGTCGGCCCCTGCCGCCGCCTCGGGGCCGGTGGCGAGCGTCAGCTTCTCCGGGGCGAGGTGGACGGCCGGTCCCGCCGAGGTGCTGAGGGTGAGGCCGCGTTGCCGCAGCACGTCCATCGCGGCGGGCCGGCCGACGAACGCCACGTCGTACCCGGCGGCGACGAGCCGCCCGCCGAGATGGCAGCCGATACTGCCGGCGCCGAGGACGGCGAAGCGGGGCGTGGTCATGGGCGGCTCCTGCGGACGGGCGCCGGCGGCACCGGGAACGGGACAGGCCCACGATCACACGGCCGGCGCGGTCGCGGGACCCCCGGGCACCCGCGGGCGCGCGGGACCGCCCCGCACGACGGGAGGCGTGCGGGGCGGCCGCGGGCTCGGCGCGTCAGGAGAACGTGCAGGTGATCGAGCCCTTGGGCAGGTTGACGCCGGACGACGTCGCCGTGAAGCCGAACGTCGTGCTGCCGTCCGGGGCGATCGTGCCGTTGTAGCTGGCGTTGGTCACCTTCGCGGCTCCGCCGCTGACCGTCAGGTTGCCGTTCCACAAGGTGGTGATCGTCGTGCCGTCGCCCGGTGTCCAGTTGACGGTCCACTGGCTCGTCGGCGACGTGCCGTGGTTCATCACCTCGACCTCGCCCTGGAAGCCGCCGCTCCAGGCGTTGGTCACCGAGTACATGGCCATGCAGGAGTCGGAGCCGCCGGTGGGAGGCGTCGTGGGCGGTGTGGTCGGGGGCGTGGTCGGCGGTGTCGTGGGGGGTGTGGTCGGCGGCGTGGTGGTGCCGCCGTTGTGGATGCCGGTGACCTCGCCGTTGCCGCCGTCGAAGGCGATGTCGGAGCAGGAGAAGAAGTTCTCGTTGCTGTCCGAGCGGACCCACTGGATGAAGACCAGGGCGTCACCCGAGCGGCCCGAGGGCAGCGCCTGGTCCCAGTAGTAGTGGCCGCCGTCGGTGCCGGGCGAGCCCACCGAGGCCGGGTTGGTGACGCTGCCGATCTGGTCCAGGTCGGCCCAGGCCAGCGGAGTGGTCGGCGACCAGCCCTGCTTGGTGAGGTACACCCGGAACGTGCCCGGGTGCGCCGCCCAGTTGCTGTACTGGAGCTGGATCGTCGACCCGGACGTCAGGTGGGTGCGCGGCCAGTCGTCACGGGCGGCGCTGTAGGCGGAGAAGTCGTACGGCGACTTGTTGCCCGCGCTGCACAGGGTGCCGTCGGGCACGTAACCGTCGCCGCGGCCGGCCGCGTTGGAGTCCAGCACGGCGAACCAGTTGTACAGCGGGGTCGTGCCGCTCTGCGCGACCGCGGCCGCGCAGGCGGGGTTGGTGGGGACGAGTGCGCCCGTGGCGGTCTGGGCGTCCTCGTAGCACAGGTAGGTACGGGAGCCGGGCATCATCGCGACGCCGTGCGCCTGGGCCGGGTTCTGGCCGAGCACGACCAGGCCGAGGGCCGCGACGAGCGTGGCGAGCCCCGCGAGCAGGGAGAGTGTCCTTCGCCTCTTCAAGGTGGGTGACCTTTCGGGCAGCGTCCCGAGGCCGTGGGCCCCCGCAGCCGGGACCCCGGGGCGTGGTGGGGGGATGACAGGTGTGGGAGCGCTCCCACATCTGACGCGAACATAACAGCCCGTCAGCAGCGTGTAAACAGGCCCCGCCAGGACCGGACACCGGGCGCCGCTAGTGGTGCCGGTTCCACCGCCCCGGGTCCTCCTCGAGGTTCGCCCGGTCCCACCGGCCGCGCTCGGCGGCCGCCTCGTAGGTGGTCTGCAGGAATTCCAGCACCATGGCGTCCGGGTCCGCGGCGGTCCTGACCGTCTCGTACGGCAGCAGGAACTCGCCCTCGTCGCGGCTGTAGCGGGCCTCACCCGCGGGGCGCACCGGGTAGTCGGCGAAGCCGTCCGGCTCGGGGTAGGCGTAGGCGTAGAAGAAGCCCTCGGTGCCCGCGCTCGGCCAGAAGCCGCAACTGCTCAGCTCGCGCGAGTACGCCTCCTCCATCACCCAGGCGCCGACATTCGGCGCGCCGCCCGGGTGGGGCGGGGCGGGGCGCCCGGAGAAGCGGGTGCAGGCCAGGTCCATCGCTCCCCAGAACAGGTGCACGGGGCTGGCCTTGCCGACGAAGCGCGCCCGGAACTCCCCCAGGACCCGGTTGGCCTGGAGGAGTTGACGCCAGAACAGGTGCGCGGCGCGGGCGTCGTAGGAGGCGTGCCGCTCGTCGTCGGCGAACGGGATCGCCGTCTCGACCTCGTTGGGGCTGGGCTGGAACTCGGACTCGATGCCGAGTTCGTCGAGCGCGCGCAGGGTCTCGCCGTAGAAGCGGGCCACTGCCTTGGGCTCCAGGCGGACACTGCGGACGCCGCCGCCGTCCTCGCGGATGACCAACCGGTGGTCGATGAAGTCGAATTCGAGGTCGAAGGCGCCCGACCGGTACGGGATGGCGGAGGTGGTCAGGCCGCGCGGGCTGACGTACAGCGGGACCTGCCACCAGTGGTTGATGAGTGGCGCGTGGCTGAGGCGGACCTTGCCGACGATCTGCGCCCACATGTGCAGGGTGTCCCGGGTGTCGGACCAGTCGTCGACCCGCAGACTCGGCCATGCCGTCGCCGCGCTGCTGGACTGCTGTACCACCGAGCACCTCCCGGCAGATCACCTAGCGGACATAACGGACATGATACCGGCCGCACGCCTCCCGCTCCCCCGCGCGGCCCCCGGGCCCGGGCGTTACGTTGAGGAGGCGGCCCACCACCGGACCGCCCGCCGTCGAACCGCGCGAGGATGCCCGCGGGCAGGAGGAGGCGCATACGGCCATGGACATGGAACTCGACGGCAGGACCGCCGTGGTGACCGGCGCCGGCAAGGGCATCGGCCTGGCGACGACGCGCGCCCTGGTCGACGCGGGCGCACACGTCGTCGGCGGATCGCGCTCGCCCAGCCCGGAATTCGAGGAGCTGGTCGCGGCGGGTGACGCCACGTTCGTCCAGGGCGACCTGAGCCTGCCGGCAGGACCGGCCGCCCTGGTCGCCGCGGCGCTGGAGCGCGGCGGGGTGGACGTCCTCGTCAACAGCGTCGGCGCGGTCACGCCCCGGCCGGACGGCTTCCTCGGCATCGGCGACGACGACTGGGACAGCGCGTGGACGCTGGGGCTCATGGCCGCGGTGCGCACGACGCGCGCGGCGGTCCCGGCCATGGTGGAGCAGGGCCGGGGCGTGATCGTGATGATGGGTTCGGTGAACGCGTTCCTGCCCGATCCGCTGGTCCTGGATTACTCCGTGGTGAAGGCGGCGCTGACGAACCTCGCCAAGGGCCTGTCGAAGGAGCTGGGCCCCCGGGGCATCCGGGTGGTCTCGGTGAGCCCCGGCCCGGTCGAGACGGACCTGTGGCTCGGGAAGAGCGGCGTCGCGACGACGATGGCGCACCGCACCGGCGGGCAGCCCGAGGACATCGCGGCAGCGGCCGTCGCCGACACGCCCCTGGGCCGTTTCAGCACCCCGCGCGAGGTCGCCGACCTGGTCACCTTCCTGGCGAGCGGCCGCGCCGCGAACATCACCGGCGTGGACGTGACCATCGACGGCGGGATGATCACGACGATGCGATGACGGCGCCACGCCGGTACGGCGGCGGCCTGCGCGGCCACCCGAATGGCCCTAGTGGCCGGAATGCCGGGTTCGTCTTCTAATGGAACGTGCGGCCCGAGGGCGGGGAGGCCGCGGTCCACCCTCCGAGGCAACGGATCTGGAGGACTTCTCGTGAAGCATCACACCCGCGCCTTCGTCGCGCTCACCGGAACCGTCTTCTTCCTCTCGGCCGCCGGCGCGGCCTACGCCGACGGCAGCAGCCACGGCGCGCTGAACGGCGCGCACGTACCGCGGGCCGCGGCGACCACGTCCAGCGCCACCGTGACCGCCAAGTCGGGCCCGCTGGGCACGATCCTGGTCAACAGCAAGGGCGACACGCTCTACGTGTTCCAGGCGGACAAGTCGAGCACCTCCACCTGCAACGGCAACTGCGCCAAGCAGTGGCCGCCGCTGACGACGAGCGGAACGCCGACCGCCGGGAGCGGTGTCAACAGCAGCAAGCTGTCGACCTCCACCCGCAGCGACGGGACGAAGCAGGTGACCTACAACGGCCACCCGCTGTACACGTTCACGGGTGACTCCAAGGCCGGCCAGATGAACGGGCAGGGGCTGAACCTGTTCGGCGCCAAGTGGTACGTGGTCGGCACCAACGGCAACGCCGTCACCAAGGCGCCGTCCTCGACGGTGTCACCGGGCACCGGCGGCTACTGATCCCCTTCCCCGCGGGGGCCACCCGGCGACGCGCCGGGGCGGCCCCCGCCGCCCTCCCCGCTCAGGCGTCCGCGGGCAGGCCCGAGCTGCGCCACAGGTCGGGGCCGAAGACCTCGTAGTGGACGGCCGCCGGGTCGAGGCCCTTGGCGAGCAACTGGCCGCGCACCGCGCGCATGAAGGGCAGCGGCCCGCACAGGTAGGCGGTGGTCCCCGCCGGAAGGTCGAGGCCGGCCAGGTCGGCGCGGCCCTCGTGCACCGGGTGGCCGGCCCACCCTTCGGCCCGGTCGCCGTCCGCGCCGGACGGCGAGCCGTCCAGGTCCTCGTACCACACGTGCAGCGTGGCGTTGGGCAGTTGGAGGACGCGCTCGGCGTGCTCGTCGCGGTGCGCGTGGTCGCCGGGCGAGCGGTCCGCGTGCACGACGGTGACCGACCTGCGCGAGGACGTCAGGGCGAGCCGGTCGAGCATGGACAGCATCGGGGTGACGCCGATGCCGGCGGAGGCCAGCAGCACCGGGCCGTCGCCGTCGGGCAGCACCAGGTCGCCGAAGGGCCGCGAGACCCGCAGCAGTCCGCCCTCGCGGGCGTGCGCGTGCAGCCAGCCGGACACCTCGCCGTCGGGCAGCGTGCCGCCGGTCGCGCGCTCGCGCTTCACGGTGATCCGCCAGGTCTTGCGGTCGGGCGCGGACGAGAGGCTGTACTGCCGGATCTGGCGTGCCCCGTCCGGCAGTTCGACCTGGACGCTGACGTACTGGCCGGGCAGGAACGCCTCGGTGGGCAGGCCGTCCAGCCGGCGCAGCGTGAGGGAGACCGCGTCGGCGGACTCGGCGGTCCGTTCGGCGATCTCCATGTCGCGCCAGACCTCGCCGTCCGCGACCTCGGCCTGCGCGTACAGCTGGGCCTCGCGGGCGATGAGCGCGTTCGCCATCAGCCAGTACACCTCCTGCCAGGCCGCCGCCACCTGCGGGGTCACGGCGTCGCCCAGCACCTCGGCCACCGCGTCCAGCAGGTGGCGGCCCACCAGCGCGTACTGGTCGGCGGTGACGCCGAGCGAGGCGTGCTTGTGGGCGATGCGGCCGAGGATCACGTCGGGGCGCTCGCCCGGCCGGCCCACCAGCAGCGAGGCGAACCCGGCGACGGCGCCGGCCAGCGCCTGCCGCTGCGTGCCGCTGGCCTGGTTGGCCCGGTTGAACAGGTCGCGCAGCAGCTCGGGCCGCTCGTCGAACAGGCGGCGGTAGAACGCCTCGGTGACGGCGTCGAGCGACTCGGCCACGGCCGGAAGGGTGGCCCGGACGACCGGCAGGGACTCTGCGGACAGCACAGAGGACTCCTTATCTGCATCTGAGATGCCAATTAAAGGGCGCGGGCAGGGCGGAACGCGGTGGGGCGCGCTACCGGGGGGCTGCCGCGGTCAGGGGTGGTGCGGGCCGGTGAGGGACAGCAGGACGGGGCCGGTCGGGGAGGCGACCAGGTCGTCGACGGTGAATCTGTCCAGCGAGGCGTAGAAGGCCAGCTGGGCCTCCCTGAAGGCGTGTCGCAGCCGGCAGCCGCCGGCCAGCGGGCACGGGTTCGTACCCTCGCAGGCGACCGCCTCCCGGTCGCCCTCCAGCTCTCTGATCAGCTCACCGACCCGGGCGGACCGACCGCGGTCGGTCAGCGCCAGACCGCCGCCGCGGCCGCGTCGCGACTCGACCACACCCAGGTGCTGCAGGTGGGCGATCGCCTTCGCGGTGTGCGTGTACGGCACGCGCATCGCGTCCGCGACCTCTCGGGTCGTCAGCAGCGCGCCGCCGTCGGTGACCGCCAGGCGCATCACGGCGCGCAGTGCCAGATCGGTGTACTTGGTCAGCTGCACGCACAGCAGATTATCGAATGCACATCTGAGATGCATATTCAGAAGGCGTGACTCCCGCCACGTCGCACGGCCTGCGGCCGGGCCCCGGGACTACGCCGGGGTGACGCGCAGGGTGGTGGCCCGGGCCGGCTCGGCCACCATGGGCGCGACGTAGTCCGTGTAGCGGCCGTACTTGCCCTGGTACGCGGCGTCGACGCGGTCGTTGACCGCCTGGCTCGGCTCCGGGGCGAAGGCCACGTCCACCGTGACGCCTCCGGCGCTGACCCGGCCGCTGCGCGTGTCGTGGGCGGTGGTCCACCACACGCCTCCGGTGCCGCGCCAGGAGCGCACGTACAGGGCGTCGCCCTCGCGGACCACCCAGATGGTGGTCGGGTTGCGCAGGGTGCCGTCCTCGCGCCGGGGTGCGATCCGGAGTTCCTCCGCGGCGGCGATGCGGTCCAGCTGGTCGGTGGTCCAGGTGCTCATGCCGGTTCCTTCACGGTCGAGGGTGCCGATGCCCGGTCCTGCGGCTCACCCTCGATCCTCCCCCGCGCGCCGGCGGAGGGACTCCGCGATACGGCCGCCCGGATGACGGCCCGCGAACGCGCCGGGTCCGGCGGCACCGAGGGTGCCGCCGGACCTGGAGGGTGCCGCCCCTGGAGGGGGCGGTCAGGATGCCGGGCCCTGCTGGAGCAGGGCTAGGACTGGCCCGCCGCGGAACCTGCCGCGATGAGCTTGAGGTTGATGTCCCGGACCGGGCCGGGCTGGACCTTCACGACCGCCCGGTCGTACGTCACCAGCCCGTTCAGCTCGCCCTCGACATCGCTGATCTGGGTGTACACCGAGCCGGACAGGCTGCCGGCCGCGCCGGGCAGCAGCTGGCTGGTGTTGGCGACGTAGTCCTGCGTCAGCTCCGCGATGGTCGAGGCGTCACCGCCGTAGTTCTGGCCGCCGGAGACGCCCAGGATGTGGCCGGGGATGTTCAGCGAGTACCCGCCGTGCTCACCGTCCACGGCCGCCCGTGTCGCGTCCGGGGACGGCGAGGCGGGGCCGTGGTACAGGTGGTAGTCGATCAGGTCACCGCGTCCCGAATCGCCCTTCGAGGCACAGCAGTTGACACCGGACGCCGGGTCGACCAGCCGGCTCGGGTCCTGCTGCTTGACCGCGTCCGCCAGCGCCCCGGTGGCCTCCTTGGTCTTCTCGCCCCAACCCTCGTTCGTCATGGTCCAGATGACGATGGACGGGGTGCTGATGTGCTGGTCGACGATCTCGTGGACCTGCTCGGTGAACGCCTGGTCGCTCGCCGCGGTGGCGTTCGTGGCGGCGTTGCGGCTCGGCATGTCCTGCCAGACCATCAGGCCCAGCTTGTCCGCCCAGTAGTACCAGCGCGCGGGTTCGACCTTGATGTGCTTGCGCACCGCGTTGAAGCCGAGCTGCTTGTGCAGTTCCAGGTCGGACTTCAGCGCCGCGTCGGTCGGCGCGGTGTAGATGCCGTCGGGCCAGAAGCCCTGGTCGAGCGTGGCCAGCACGTACGTGGGCTTGCCGTTCAGCTCGATCTTGTTCACCCCGCCGACCTTGCCGACCGAGATCGACCGCATGCCGAAGTAGGAGCCCACGTCGTCGTGCCAACGCCCCTGCCCCACCATGACCTTGAGGTCGTACAGGAAGGGGTGGTCCGGGCTCCACAGCTCCGGAT
>Ga0123352_10009629_pt1 | contig 15126 bp, 11 predicted proteins | sample TergutLab28metaG_FD_89700 | JGI IMG/M metagenome (GOLD analysis project Ga0123352, IMG submission 89700) | Labiotermes labralis P1 segment gut microbial communities from Petit-Saut dam, French Guiana - Lab288 P1 | ecosystem: Host-associated > Arthropoda: Insects > Digestive system > Gut ... | reverse complement strand
ATAATTTCTATCATAAAAGCTATTTATGAGCAATCAACATGTAATATTGTACATAAGAATTTGATATCAGAACCGATACCGGTGTTGAATGGAGTAAAACAGGGATGCACTCTTTCACCCCTGTTGTTCATTGTCACTTTAGATTATGTGATGTCCAAAGTAAATAAAGAATCTGAAGGTACAAGATGGGGAATATGGGATAAACTGACGGATCTAGATTATGCCGACGATATATGTTTGTTAACCCACTCAACACGAACTATGCAAAAAATGCTCGAGAGATTAGGGAAAGAAGCCGCAAATGCGGGTTTAAAAATTAATGTAAAGAAGACTAAGGAGATGCGAATTGCCCTGACAAACAAAGAGCCCCTCTATATACACAATGAAATAATTGAAAAAGTGACACAATTTAACTATCTGGGAAGTATTATTGATAACACGGAGAACGGAGGTGGACATCAAAGCTTGTGTACGAAAGGCCCAAGTAGCATTTAGTGTACTGAACAAGATCTGGCATTCAATGACATACTCAACACAAACCAAACTTTGCATCTTCAACACGAACGTGAAAGCGGTCCTACTCTATGGCTGTGAGACTTGGAAAAACTCGAAATATATAACAACTAAACTGCAAGTCTTTATTAATAAAAGTTTGAGGAAAATACTAAGAATTTTCTGGCCAGACCGGATAACAAATAATGAGTTGTGGAAGCACACGAAACAACCAAGAATAGATTTGCAGATCAGGAAATGCAAGTGGGGATGGCTGGGCCATACACTGCGGAAACCGATTGATGATATAACCAGACAAGCCATAGAGTGGAACCCCCAAGACAAACGGAGTAGAGGGAGGCCGAAGAACACGTGGCAAAGAACGGTGCTTGAAGAGGCCAAAGGAGTAAAAAAGACCTGGGCAGAGATTAAGTGTGTCGCCAAGAATAGAGTGCAATGGAGGAATCTTGTGGATGCCCTATGTTCTGCAGTGGAATGATGGGACTATTGATTGATTGACAGATACCACTAGGAACCATTTTTATACTTTGTATCACTTTTTGTAATGCTAAATTGAATAATATTGGTGATAGAGAGTCACCCTGTTTTATTTTTGAAGGAAGATGACAATGCTTCTTCTATTCTAAATGCACTTCTTGTCTTTTTTACACGTTTTACATATATTTATTAATTTTGTAGGAATTTTAAATTCTTCCATACATTTCCATAGTGTGTCTCTATGTACAGAGTCATATGCCTTTTGAAAATCAGTAAATAAATATTTTACACACTGATTATACTCCCAGATTTTCTTGTTTATTATTTTCAATGCAAATGTGTTGTCAGTTACAGATCTTCCATCTCTGAACCCATTCTGATAGTCCCCTGTAATTTTCAGTATATGGTTTAATTTTTTCCAATATTACTCATATATTCGACAAAATTTTGCAAGCTGCATTTCCTAATGCTATTCCCCTTTAATTCTCACACATTTCTGTCTCTCCTCTTTTGCGTATAGGAACTATTATTTTTTTTCATGTTCTTCAGGTATTCTTTCCTCCTCCCAAATTTGTCCTACTAGTTCATAAATTCTATTCAATAGTTTATTTCCACCATATTTTATTTATTCTGGATGTATTCCATCAGTTCCAGCTGCCATTTTATTTTTTGAGTTTCTTATTGGCTTTTATTTTGAATTATGATACAAAAATAGTGTAAGGTTACTACAGTATCACGCCAGGGCTATTCAAAGGTTTGTGAAATTGATTTATGCATTGCCATGGGAGGACAGTATCGAAAACATTGATAAGTAAAACATTTGGGGTTTGAAGGTTTGAGTTTCTTTTCATTTTGAAAGAGCAGTGCTCCATGATACATTTATGATTCATGTTATTAATATTTAATACCTTTATGTGTAAGAATATTGAAAGTGCTCTTAATTACAGGTACTACTGTGAATCATGCCAAGGCATATGGGCGCATTGCCTTCTCATGTCCTTTTGAGGAACAACCACAGATAGAAGAAAAGGTTAAAGCCACAAATCACAAGATATTGACACCTCTGATATCACTGGACACACCAGGGAAAGCAACAGTGTGTGTCGTCATATTAGCTGATCCGGTAAGGGCAGACAGTTTCTGTGGTTGGAAGGATCTTCATACTTGAGTATGTTTATCTAGGACATCACGAAGATGGTAGAATGAGGCCTCTTACCTTGGCATACAATTTAATATTCTGAATTACTGTTAAGTAGGAAAGATGGAAGTTTTCTTCAACAGAGGCATTTACAAGTCAAAGTTCTTTTTGTTACCCACTCCAGTAGTGGTAGGAAATAAACAAGAGTACTTCATTTGATATATCTTGAAACTCCACTGGGTGTTGTTTTTATTCTTTGTCTTGCTCATTTATACAGTGTACACCTAACATGAGTTTTAACTTTGCTGCCGTGAGTGTTCAGAACTTCTCTAGTATGGATGGGCATAGAATTATTGTTTTTATTGTAATCATAATCAGTTGCAGGTAGAATGTCTTCAGACAGCCGTTCTAGAATGTCACGAGTGTTACTGCCAAACTTTTGTGGTCCAAACTGCCATTTACTATAACAAACCTCACTTTTTGTCTGTGTATTTGCTGGATCATGATGTTGACCTCATTGATGTTGAGACTGAGTAGAGCTGTAGCTGTACTCTCTGTCTGTGCCTGCATGGCACACGTGGAACAACTTTATCTGTGCACTGTTCTGAATTGAACTTGTATTTTTATAATTAGATACATCATATATATAAGTATATTCAGTTTCCTGGTATCCACAGTGTTTGTACTTTCAGGTTGGAAATAAAGTACCATGAGAGCGATTCATGTGTATAAGGTACTATGTAGTCTGCACGAGACAGCTTCCTGTGTGTACTGTACCACATAGTATACACAAGATAGCTTTATTTGTGTACTTTGACTGAAGCGAGAGATATGAGTTTCTTCTTTTTCATTTGAAATTAGTGGCATAATAGCCCTCTGTTAATCCAAATTACCAGGTATATTTTTTCCGTTCTCTATCACAGAATTCTGACCTAAAATGAGAATGAAGTTCCATTAGTGCTGTTAAGTAAATAACATTAGGACAGCAGTGAAGTAAAAGAAGGTGATTAATTACATTTTTTTGAATGTGTACACTGCTCAAACCAACATGAAATTTAATTTCTTTGTAGGATGGTCATGAGATTTGTTTTGTGGATGATGAAGGATTTCGTAAGCTATCTGAGTTTGATCCAGAAGGAGAGAAATTGCTGGACCGGTACATTGCAAAAGATAAATCAAGAGAATGAGTGAACAAATGAATGACAAATACCAGTGAGCAGAGAAGCATGTTTGAAGTACAGAGTTTTCATTGAAGAAGCAGAGTATGGAAGTAATCTACATTACATGTACATGAAGTGTTGGTTATATGACACCAGATGTGTGAAGTAAATCATGCTTGCCCTGTCAAGTATTTGTATAGCTTATCTGAAATTTGTACAATACAGATGTCACGTGGTTTTATTTCCTGGTGTATACATCTGGTACTTATACATGATATTTATATATGCTGGAAACAGGGTGTTTATTTTTTTACTGTATTTTATAGCTTATATTATTCAGAGGATGTATGTCTGTTACATATGAAATATACCATAGAATTGTACATTTATGAACTGCTTGGTGAAGGAAAGTTATAAATGGGTCTGTTAAACTAGTAATATTACTAAGAATTCTCTGAAGTGAAATTGGGGGGTCTTGTAGAAATTTATTAGAATTTCAGAGGAACCCACTGCCTCCATCTTCAGAAGATGGTTTGTCCTGAATGTCAGTAAGTTTCTAGTAGGCTACACAACTTCATGTCAGGTGTTATTACTTCACTAAAGATTTTTTGGTAGTGGTTGATTCATATTGTGATAGCTGTCATCCATTTATATGAGGTATATATTATGTGCATGATGTAGTGAGGGTTGGCTGTGTTTTGTCTTCAGCTGGATAGTTGCATTTATACTGACATATTCTTTTTATAGCACATTCTCTGCATCTGAATCTATGAACATTAAAGTTCCTACAAGTAAGTGCAATGTAACATGTTCTAAAGTACTTGATAAATGGTGAGGGTTACTAGATATACAGCTTAATTTTTCTATGTTGCTGAAGCCCAAAGATTTTTGTAACTGTATCAAATGATTTTCATTTTTCAGTTAAAATGCTTGCAGTAGCCATGCTGTGTCTCCTTCCTCTCTGGTGTGGTATGTGTAAACAAATCTGTCTCATCTCTTCCTAATTGCAATGAACAATCCAAAATTCCCTCTCCCACTGCTCTTTCATTAGTGCATCTGTTACCTCCGGCAATGATTTGATGGGTTCATTCAGCATTCATAAGACTGATAATTTACACATCAAACATAATCTTCCTACACCTTTGCCATTTCTGTTCCTGAAAAATGTTTCTGCCCATATCCCACTAAGTTAATTAGACCTGAAACTTGATTTCTGACTGATGTTTCTTCTGACAGTAATTTAGAACAACTCTTCAGATCTGCTGTTTCATTAATCCCTCTTCAGATTATTTCCGTGAATTTCTTATGTACTGTATTTGTTTGTCACTTTCTGTGTATCCTCTTGAATTTGTATTAAAGTAAGGCTATACCATCCAAATTCATGTGATTGAAAAAAAATTCATGTATATAATATCCATCCTAATACAACATAAAAGTCATTTTATTACAAATATGGTTCTTACTGCTCTACAGTTGTCAGTCCTAACACCGTTATTGAGAGCTATGCACAACACAGCCACTTGTTACTGAGATTTGCAGTTTAAAATCATATCCATTAGACTTCGTACAAGTACATAGTAATTCCAAAACACCAAAAAATGTACATTTGTTAAAATTTGTGAGTTTATAGGTTTTTGCATAGTTTACATCTTCATTCTTCTGAGATATGCTGCATCACCGAGTAACTGATTCCTGATTTTTTGAGTTGATGTAGTAGTTACGTCTTGATAGGTCGAAATGTCAAAGAGAAATGATGAAAGTGGTGGACGCATGAATACTAGGTCAGTATAACCAACGATTGGCTGACTGGAAAAGTTAAGCACTCCAGTCATGGAGCAGTGGGGAGGGGGACAGGATATACCTTTGTGGAATTTTAACAAGGCAAGATGGAGGTGTTTGAATTCTGATCACCACCAGTGATGCGCATGAGAGCAGATGTTAAGAAATGGCCACACAGAAACACACAGAAATGTGATGGAGGAGCTTCTACCACTGGATTGGGCTAAGCCAAGTGGCTGACCATACATTTTGCTATGTAGCATCAATGTCACCTACCTCATGGTTAGCTGTCTAAAAACAAAACCACCCTTCTGTATAACTACAGGGGCCCTAAAAAGGGCTGGGACTGGGAATGAGTGGGTTGAAGTCAGGTGAAGTGTGCAGGGCAAGGACTGTCAGCTGATGGGCACTATAAAGCTTCCAGCAGGGCATTAGTAGGGGAGGAAGAAGTGCTGGAAGTGAAGGGCAAAATAAGGAATAATTTTTTTCCTTTTTTTCCCCATATATATTTGCTAATTAAAAAAAAAAACATATTACTTATAGATAAGAAGTATGGCGCATAAAATTGATGTTTCATTTTTCTCTTGAACTTTTATTCCAAACATACCTTTATCTGATTAATACATGGCGAGGCAAGCTTGATACATGTGCGGAAATACACGGTCTTCATGTAGAGTGTTAAATTTTAACCAAAGGTGGAATGGATTGATGAATTTCAGTTGAACTCCCTAGTATCAATTTCATGAAATTTCCTATAGTGGTTCTCAATTTAGAGCATACTGATGAACAGAGCAACTTTAGTAAGCAATTAGTACGGATGTAGGCATATCTAAAATGCAGCCATATTTGGTGTAGCATCTTGTATGCAGCTATTACTTTGTAACTGTATGGATAGGGTTGAGTTATTTGGAGAAACAAGGATACATAAATTACTAAGATGGTCAGATTCCATAAATTTATATAGGGATTTATATTTATTAAGGGTGATTGATAAACCAAACCATAGGCCGCACATAATGTTGTAGGTGGAGAGAATACAAGACTAGCAGCTACTGACCGGACAGGAAATGGGGGTAGAAGACTTTAACAAGCACAGAAAAGCAGATCTTTTGGAAACAGCAGGGGGTTAAGTTGACAGGCCAGCAAGCTGTAACTCTTGGTGTAAGGACATGTGTGCTACCTTTGGTCTGTTAAACGACCTATGAGGGGTTGCTGAATCAAAATTTTAGCCAATGAGAACCTTCAGATTTTGTTCAAAATTCAGAAGTGTAGGGAAACTGGGGGATGACGCAGATAGTTGGTGGAATTTGATCAGTCAGAGCGGATGCGAAAACAGCGTACTTTATTCAGATTTTTAAAAATAACTGTAGTCATAATTAGACATTGTCAGGTATGAAACGGGACTGCAGGAAAGTGAAATAAAGTGAATGAAAATGGGCTTGTACCTGAAGTGTTGATGTGTCTGCGAGGTTAAAACAATACTGTTTGTGATAAAGTGTATTTCGATGCCATGAGACAAGAGTTGCCATCAAGAAATTGTGATTCATGACGTGTGTAGCAACTATCATTTTGTTCAAGTAAATAACTGTGAACTTAATTCTTCTGGCTGTTTTAATTAAAACCAAGGACTGGGTACAGCACCTCTGAAAACATCCCCATAGATTCTGAGTGGAACTCAGGACTCTATGACTATAGCTAGTAACCTGTCTTACATATATTTATCATAATTATTATATTAATTACAAGAATTCGGACAGGTGAACGGGACATAAACAGTGTACTTCAAGAGATGGAGAAGAAGACAACAAATCAAGAGGTAGGTCGGTTGTAACTTGACACATCCATGGTAGTGCTAGTTCTTCTGTTCAGTCAGGTGAGTCATGCATTATTGTTTGTCTGTTTAAATTTTTTACATTTTCGTAGTTAGGTGCATCCATAAAACTTGCTACTTTCAGATTGAAGCTTGGCTGACTTGTGAAAAAGGCAGTGAGAAATATTTGTACAGATGGAACACAGCCATTTGTGAGGGAACTGCCTGCAGTTTTTAAGTGAATAGCCACTGGACCACAGCGTGCAAGTCATAAAGGAAGTTTCACAAGAACAGGAAAATTCCAAACATGTTAAAAACTTAAGATAAAGCCGTAAGATCTAGTAACTATATCACCACTTATTACATTGAAGACTTAACACAGCAAATATTGCAACAGATTAATAGTATTCTGCAACTCACAGAGCTGTCATAAGGTAAAATACAGCTCTATACATTTACACTATGGTTTGAAATGTTGGTATTTAGTACTAAACACCCCACTCAGTTTTTGTTGTTATCCAATTATGTATTAGTCCAGTCAACTGGCTTAAATTGAAGATATCTGTCAAATAATAAGCTTTGTCTATTACTTAATGGTGTGTCTACAGGAATTTTATCCAATTTGAAAAGAGCCATATCTACACAAGGCATTTTGGCTAATGTGTACAACACATTTTCTCTGAAATCATATCTTACTTGGTTTAGGGCATTGGCCTTCTCAAGGTCTGGGACTGTGGATTTGATACTGCTTTTGTGATATATATGTATACATGCACACACAAACTTTTGATTTAGAGGCACAGATTGTGCAACAAGTATTACTGAACATGGTGACATACAAAATGCTACACTGTTGAACTGTTGATTGAAGTGATAGAAGAGGGACAAGACAACAAACATTACTCACACATAGTGTTCATTTCCAGGCTATGCGGTATCAAGAATATTATGCATCTTACATGGTATTTGATACATAAAGTGACTGTTAAGTCAATTTAATGCATGTATTTTGTACAACAATACTCATCCACTAAGGGACCATTCAGGCATGTACAAAACACAATTGAAGAACATTCACAAAGGTCTGGACAAGCATAAGGAAGCTCTGTGGGAAGTCATGAGGTAAGAAAAGTGCTATTAGGTTTTCATGTGTTTGTGGATTAAGTAGCACAAAATATTAGCCTAACAGAATGCAAAGTGTGACTTGGAACTTAGGACTTCATGATACTGTCTGAAATTTGAAGGCACTTGTAGCAGAAAAGTAAGCTCAACCACCTTGTTTGGTAAGTACTCAATGAAACATTTTACAGATTTATTAGTTTACTGTGACAGGTACAAATGCAATTTATGTGAACCTTAGATTTGGTTATAAGGTATGTGTGTATATGTCCATAGTAAAGTAGTATATTACCAAAGTATTCCATGGAATGAAGTGTGAGAATTACTGCTGCATTATAGTTGTAATAAGTACTGTACTGTACAAGTCACATTCTGTAGTTGTTAGGGTAATTTGTGTATAGGATTTTTCGATGCAGTAAGGCATGCATCACTATTGGTTGCATTAATTGGTACCACTCAGTTCTTTTATTTTTGGCTTTTAGACCTCAACTGTGAAAAGTTTCCATTCATCTTGGCTCAAACTCACAAGTTGAAAGTGAAGTCACAACAATCCCTGCAAAGATTTAACAAATATAAACTTCTGAAAGTGACGTGGTGCGATAAACATAGGACAAACACTTTATCTGATCTGTAACTTGATCGCTTCACAAGTTCTTCAAATCTGCAGTGAGAGGGTCCATTGGTTGTACTTCAGTGCACTGCAGTCAATGTTAGGTTTTTACTCACCGCATTTAAAGGTGCTGGAAATGGTTTCCTTGCTGACATGCATCATATCTAATAAATGCAGTCATTTTAAGTTGCAGTTTGGCTGGTGAAAATGAAGTTGCTACATTCTGAGCCATTATCAGCACTACATCCCTTCATGAATGTTTTTTCAGACCATCTTCATCATTATCCAGTAATATGTCTCACAAGTAAGAATTACATACATTCTGGCAAATGAGGTTACAATCCTTTGCTTATTGTCACCAAAAACAACCTGTCACTAATGCATAGAATTTTTTTTAGAGTGAGCTGTTGCAATGTCTTGCTGAAAGTCATGGGGTACTGTCATAATTGCACAGGTATTCAGAAAATGGTGTCAGAACGTGTGTTCTGTAGAGTGTGAATTTATACCCCCAGAGAGAAAAATGGGAACAATAATCATAGTCTCACACAAACCACACAAGAACCTTGTTATTTAATGACACGTTTTGGATTAACATGGAATATTTCTCACACTGGTACCTATTATTTTGAGAGTTCATGTATGCACTTTTTTGCATCAAGCATCCCATGAGAGTACTACTACACAAAATGTGGTCTTGCTTCATTAGCTGTGTCATACAGTTGGTATACCACAGTTTTCTTACGTAAATATAGACAGTTTTGTTTCAGTATGTGATGATGCAGACACCTATTTCCTGTGCAGGTCAAACCAACAATTTTCTTGAAGGGCTCCACTTTAGTACCAGTTTTGACTAAGATGTCCTCAGCAGGCTGTTCTGTGTTCTCTTCCTAAGACAGGAGCTTATTGCTCAAAACCTTTTCATGTACTTATAATTGTTTTAGTATTTGGAACAGGCACATACCGGAACTTTCATCAGAATTTATTATGGCGCTTCTTGTAGGCTGTCTTATTCAGCATTTGTATTGTACAGTAAAATATATTGGTTCATTAGAATTTCCATTGCAGCTGATCACCTACTGTTGATAGCTAGAGACCAGACAAGCTGTTTTTGGTAATGTGCATATGGCCACGCTGCCAAGTGTGCTACAACTTATGCAATCGGTGAGCCAACAAGAGTAACCAATGATATGGATCAGATAAAACAGGTACCTTGTATTTAAGTGGAAAGAGTAAATCTGGATTAGAAAAACAGTCTGATAGAAAAATAAAGGCAGAGACAGCTTGCAGGGCTTAAAGAGTTTGGTTTTTGGTGACTTCTGGCAGAGCTAAAAACCACTAAAAAAACACAAGGAACATTGTAATGCACTACTTGTGAATTCAGTCACTCAAATTACAAAAAGACATTTGCATCTCCATGATGAAAACTCAAAAAAGGTACTATAAATACCAACAAAAGAGGAAAAACATTTACATTAAACAAATTTCCAATAACTGTGCACAATCACAACTTTATTTTGACAATTGTGAATGTAAGAAAACTGCCTGAAGCTAGTACTGTGAATGATGTTACTAATGATTTGCTATGAATGAAGTTTCATATTACTATTGGAAAATAAAATTATTCTTGATCACTGCCAATAAGTCTGTAATATTCATCATTATCAATTTCAATACGCAATGGTGACTTCTGCATTGGAGTATGCTGCCTCATAGTCTTCTTTAAGTTCAGCTTTGATCTAAGGTCTCCTCCTTCAAATTTTGAACTGGGTTTCTTTCCCTGCAATACCGAGTTTCTAAGATCAGCATAACTGTCTTCAAGATCATTGTTATCAGAATCACTATCACTGGTTTCTTTTTCCCAGTCAACTGTATCACCTGTACGATGGTGTTTCAGTCTTTCCCACACTGTTGAAGTAACAACACTCGCACCTTCGCTAGTTTTCCTTTTCCCATCCCTACCTAACCTACTCCGTAGATCATCATGATTCTTTGATCTTGAATCCCTCTTAAAGCTGTCAAATGTTTCACTTTTCTGTTGACTAATTTTTTTGTTGCCAGCTTGTGACCTGGATCTCTCTCGATGAACATTACTGCTGCTGCTTCTCCTGTGCTTCCTCCTATCTTCAGAACTTGAGATCTTCTCATGATAGGTTTTCATATCTCTGTCTATTTTTCTTTTTGACTGAGCTTGTACTTGAGCTTTGCGACGCTCTATGCGAACCTCTTCTTCATCGGCATACATTCTCATGCGAGGAATCTTGCTTCTCTTTGTCCATTGTGATTCCTCATCACTTGCATTTGTCTCAGAAGCCTCATCTGAATCTGACTGCAGCAGTGGAGCTGCTGCTGCCACCGTTTCGGTTCGGTGAAGAATGGACCTACCTTGCTGTTCATTAGAGCTTGGTTGTGTAATAGGAAATGTTCTTGGCTGAGATGATGATCTTGTATCATGTGAGTCTGCGGACAAAAAGTGACGATGAACACACTGTACAGTACATAAATTATAAAAATATGGAAAAAGAATACATTTCAAACAGCAACAACACACTCCATATTATAACTTTGTAACAGACTTCTATGTATATATCTCAATACTGCAACTACTATATCAAATCAAGTTCAAAACAGTTAACATCTACATACATACATATAAATGCGTTAGCAGAAGAGAAAAGGTAAAGTTATCCCTATGCATATCAGGAGGTACATTAGTATAACACCATGTATTCTTCATCTGGAGGAGAGTGCTAAGATTCACCCCTGACTTCCTGACTACTCGGGAAAGTGCTCCCAGTACCCATTGGATAGTACATGAGGTGCACACAAGAGCTAGTCTAGGTATTTTGGAGAGGAAAGAAAAATCTTATTCCTGCAAGGAAATATAACATTATTCCTTGGTTGTGCAGCCCATAGCCTATTTACTGTAGCAACTACACTACCCAAGCTTCAACAAAGTGTTGGTATACCACATGAAATTATCTGAAGTATCTTTGTTTACTGTATAATGATTGTAACTAAATCGGGTTCATTGTACCTGAATTTCTCCTGCTACGATTTTTGTCTAGGTTGCTCCATGATTTTGCCAAGTTACCCCATGGGTTCTTCCCATCACTGAAAACTTCAATGAAGTCTCTCTCATCACCTCTGTCATCTTCAAAAACTTTAACATTATGTTCACGCCACTGATATTGCCGCTTTCTGGATGATGTAATTAGACCTTTGATTCCTGGAATTATACAATATCAATGTGACAAAAGAAAAATTTCCAACAAATCAATAACACATGCAACAGCATTTAATTTTCTTGTATATTTAGTGGAAGCTGTTTCATCACTCTCCGACAAGGAAGAAGGCAGTTTGTGACCACACAAACAAAAAACAGTAGCAATGCTTATATCCCATTTAGTAGTTTTTTTTCAAAGTAAAAGACAAGAATGCCTTAAGTGAAGAACATGTCTCTCCATCTGTGGCTTAGTATCAGTGACTAAACCATTTGTCAGATTCTCATGAAATTTGGCACAGGGTTTTTTTTTTTAAACAAAATGTTATCCAGCACACTAACACTTCCAAATACTCTTTTATTTCATTGATAAAAGCAATGCTTATGACTATTGTGCTAATATAATAATAAGATATATCACTGTTACTGCCTCCTTCCTTCCTGCATCTTGTAGATTTCACACCGTACTGCATCAGGGTTTGCCAACAACTACAGAAACTCAAGTGACAATTGCCAAAATCCATAAAAACGTCATCCACGGAGATGAGTTTTCATATTAATGATAAATTCAAGTCAAGGATTCCAACATAAATACTACAAATTATATCCAACTATCTTGGGCTTCAACTTTTCATGTTAAATGTCCGAAACTCTATATTAGCAGACATGACAGATACAAATGATTATGTTAGCATATTTATTCCTAAATATTGCTCCTGTTAGGTAAGTAATAGTAGTTTGTTGTGTCAGTGTCAAAATAATTACAAGCTGATCATTCATTTTGTGCAAAAGTACAATGAATTATTTACCTCCATAATTAGGATTGCCATATTTTTTATAATATTCACTCATTTTCTCTGCCTGTGGCCGTTTTTTATCAGTTCGAGTTGAAAACCTCAAAAGAATGCATTTGGCTTTGGGGTGTGATATGCCTTTCCTCCATCTTCCAGGTGGAATTGGAATTGGAATATCAGATGCATGAACTACATCACTGTCCACGTCCATCTGAGTTTGTTCTGTGACCTGAAAGAGATACTAATTAATAATGAGAACTGACGTCTGTACTCTAGAACTACTGGGAACATCTCATTTCTTTCTACATACTGGTCTGCTTCTTTCCATAACCATGATAATGTCATCTCCGTCTGGCTCTTCAATCTCTTGCACAACCACCACCTCCTCCTTTTCATTCTCTTTATCACTTTCCTTTTCCCTTTCCTTAATAAATGGATTGGCCTTGGAATGAAATTCTTCCAAGCCTTTAACATGTTTAGAAAGTCCAATCATTGCTCTGGCTGCAGACAGATTGTCAATCCAAACTACATTGCCTGAAATGAAGGACTGGTACATAGCAGACAAACTCAGAAATAAGTAGTTTTCATTTTACTACTGTATTTATGTAAGAGAAACATACATGAGTAATCGTTAATCCATTCGATGGAAGCAGGCCCATAATCTTTGAAATAATTAAAAATATCCTTGGTGCTCATGTTTTCTGTACCTCTCACATGCAGTGTATTCAGTCGGAAATGCTTTTCAGTACCTTCTCCTTCCTTCATGCCCAAACTGCAACAAGTTCTCAATGTAAAATACATCTGCTGTTATTAATGCCACACGTAACTTTAGGAATTTTGTATTACCTTTTATACAACTCAGCAATTTGCTGTTCTGTTACGGGTTTTACATCTGACGGATCCAGACCAAACCTCTTTGCGCGTTCACCTAGTTTAATTTGTTCTTCCTTTGCAAAAATATTAACACCAGTCACAAATGCTCCGCCTTTGTTTTCATAGCGTTTCTCTCGGTCCTATGGAAAAAAAATAGGTACAAGGCAACATAAACCAAAATGCCTTACCAAACTATATGCGAACTAGAAGAATTTACAGTACATAACAGTACCCAGACTGGTTCACTGGTTGTTGACATTGCAAGTCCAAACAAGGAAGGTTTTTCTTCTGTGTCAGTATCCTTGGAGTCGCTCAATTCACCCTCTTCCGGACCATCTTCTTTGGAAACCTTATCCTCTATGTTATCGTCATCAATTACCATCGTTTCCTCCAAATCATTTTCTATTTCGATTTTTAAGTTCGGGAGCTCACTACCTCCCTTTGCAATCGCCATTTTGGACGTACATTCGTTTGCGGTCCTTGTCGACAGTTGTCGGAAACGTTCGTGCAGTAATCAACGGGTTCAAAGTAACCAACGTGAAAATTATGCTTACACACGTGTGCTAATATGCCATTTGAAATAAAGTATGCAAATTTTGGAGACATAATCGGGCTTGTTTGAAAAATGGAATAATGAAAGGGCACCTTAAAACTGAGTGTTTATGACGACACATAATTATTTTTGCATTAAATGTCTATATGTATCTGATACACTGCACCGATGATGTTGTCAGCCTGAGTGTATAAAGATGGTGACTGCAGGAGATACGTTGAGCGTAAGTGCACCTATAAGACAATTTTACATATATTACTGCGAAACGTCTTATTGTAAATTTGCAGCAGATTAAGTAACTATCATTTTAAGACTTCATTCCACATTTAGTATGCATACTGTCGTTTATGGAGAAGATGGTTGGGTTGCTCCGTACCTCATAACCTAGCACGTTGATGTTGAGTACAAGGTAAATGAAAAAAAGGCAAGTCCGTGAGCACTCGATGAAGGGATATGTGGAAGAGGAGAAATTAAAGTTCATCTTATTCTAAACCTTGACAGTGGATGGAAGTGAGATTCCTGTCGGGAGTTGTTTAAAAATTAGGAACTCTTTCCTCTACAATCTACAATTTTCGTTATTGTTTTTTGTTAAGAATTTTTTTATTTGAATTCCTTGTTTGTTACAATCTGTCCGGAGACATTTAGTAACCGTTGTGTAGATAGCGCTAGAAACATGTAGGAGATACTTCCAGTGAGGTTTTCCCTTCTATTCTCAATCGCAAGGATTGATGTTGTCTCAGGTGAATGTTGCTTAGTTAGTTAACGATTAGTGATGAGGTCAGTAGGATACAGTCTCTTAAGTCTGCGAGTTCCGAACTGCTCTTGAAATAATGTATTTGCTAGGTTGTTGGGGTCAGTGTCGAGTCGTTTTCGGTATTTTGCACTCAATTTTCGTGCTTCTTGTTTGACCGTTGGTATTTGTAGGTCACTTTTGATTATAGTATTAGGAACATACCATGGAGCATCTGTTATTATGCGTAGCACTTTTGACTGGAATCGCTCTAGTATCTCTAGATTTGAGTTCGATGCAGTTCCCCATAGTTGAATTCCGTAGGTCCAGACTGGTTTTAGGATTACTTT
>Ga0123352_10009628_pt1 | contig 15126 bp, 13 predicted proteins | sample TergutLab28metaG_FD_89700 | JGI IMG/M metagenome (GOLD analysis project Ga0123352, IMG submission 89700) | Labiotermes labralis P1 segment gut microbial communities from Petit-Saut dam, French Guiana - Lab288 P1 | ecosystem: Host-associated > Arthropoda: Insects > Digestive system > Gut ... | reverse complement strand
CGTTGGTGAAAGCGGCGAAAAAGAGCGCCCGGTGGTCATCCATCGCGGGCTGGCCTCTACCTACGAACGCCTACTTGCTTACTTAATTGAGCGCTACAAAGGTGCCTTCCCACTATGGTTAGCGCCAGTACAAGTAACGGCGATCCCAGTTAACAATAACTACCACTTAGACTACGCAACCGAGGTGCGCGACTTACTTAAAAAACACCGCATTCGCGTCAACCTAGACGATCGATCGGAAAAGCTTGGATACAAAATCCGCGAATCACAAACGAAGAAAATTCCGATTCAAATCGTTCTTGGAGACAAAGAGGTTCAGTCACGCACCATTACCATTAGAAGGTATGGATCAGAAGAAACCGAGACGGTGACGTTAGATGAATTTGTGGCGCTTGTACTGAATGAAATTGCCAGTAAAAGGAAACTTTAAGACTTGAAGGGGGACTGCCTTATGAAAGAAAAGTAAAAGAGTAAAACAGAAGTCGTTGCATCCGGTCCATTTCGGAAATTCAGCGACTTTTATCGCGTGTTTTCTGTTTCAAAGTAAACTCCCATTTTTTGAATTTAGCAACTTCTAGGCATACCAATTTGATTCCAAAATTTTCCAACCGGAAGAATGTAAGGCATTTGATTTAATTCACAGGGCTGTGGAAAACCCTGTGTATAAGGCTGTGAGTGTAGAAAAAAGTTGAAGATAAAGCAAAAAACTCTTGATTTATATCGCGGGAGGGTATATAATCAGAGTAACGTTATTCGCTCCAGTACGCATTACTAATTTGGTGTGTTCCTGTGTGCGGATACTATCATCCTTGGAGAAGGATTAAAATAAACTACAACAAATTCGATGTGAGGTAAACAAAAATGAGAAACAATAAATTTTTGAAATCGTTACTAGCAGGAGCTCTTTCGATTACAATGTTAGCTGGAGCCATTCCAGTATCAGCAGAAGAAACGACTGCGCCAGATACTGAGCCAGTAGCACCTAGAACGTTAATTGTAACGAAAAATTTAGAAACGACGCCAGGTACAACGTTACCGGCATTTACGTTTAATTTCCAGTTACAGTACGTGAGTGCAGAACTGCCAGAAGGAACGCCGTTAACACCTAATGGGTTAACCGTTGCTACACCAGCGCCAGCAGGATCTCATGGGGCTTGGGCACCAGGAGCTGAATGGAGAACGATGGGAAGTGCAGCCACACCAGCAACGTCAGGTGCAGACTTACCAGCAAACAACACCGTTACGGCAGATTCACAGAATCTACTAGCGGGAATTACGTTCCCGAATGCCGGTGAATTTACGTTCTTATTAAGAGAACAAGCAGATACGAATACGCTAGTTAATGACGGTGGCATTGAAGAAGATATGACTTACGATGGTACGATCTACGAAGTACGCGTATGGGTACACAGAGATGCAGCCGGTGATTTATTTGTAGCAGGTGTGCACGTCTGGTTGCAAGGAGATCGTGACACGACGAGTGAAACGACTCTAACAGCAGGTAAAGTAGACGACGTTGAATTCAACAACGAATTCGTTCGTGAAGTAGATGGAACTTACTGTCCAGAAGATGAATATCCTTGTGAGCCGGGAGACTTCGATACTGGTTTAAGAGTAAGCAAGACCATTGCTGGAGATGCAGCTAGCCCAACATCAAGCTTCGTATTTACTGGAACGTTGACGCATGCATCGGATTTAATTCCTGCAACAAGAACGTACAACGCCTTTATTTACAATGCGGATGGGACAAGAGTAACAACTGGACCAGGATCAACTGGAACGCCGATTGTTTTCTCATCTGGATCTAACACAACGTTTAACTTAGTGGGTGGTCAAGAATTAAGATTTGCAGCCCTTCCAGTTGGAACGCAATTCCAGATCTCTGAGGATCCAGGAGCCTATACGGCATCTCACGTATTACTCGTGAATGGAGGAACTGTAACTGGTGCAACGGGTCAAACGGCTAGCAACACTGGTGGACCACACCGCGTTGGTCAAGATGGTGCTAACTATGCAGCCTTTACCAACACAAGAACAACAGCACCTATCACAGGTTTATTAGCTGACAACCTACCATTCGTCTTAGTAGGTATCGCAGCAGTTGGATTCATCGGTCTACTTGCAGTAAGCAGAAGACGTAGAGCGTATGAAGCCTAATCAATTTGCAAAAAAAAGTATGAGAGCAGTGGATAGCATCGTAAATTTTACGGTGCTTATCTTCTTATTAAGCCTTCTTTTATACGGTGGCTATTCCATCTGGGATTCTAATGCGATGTATCGCTTAGCGGATTCAACCCAGTACGCGGCTTACCGTCCGAATCATCCTGAAGAGAGTTTAGGTTTTGAAGAGTTACGAGCCATCAACCCACATGTGTTTGGCTGGATTACTGTTTTCGGTACGAACATTGATTATCCACTACTACAAGGTGATGACAACCTGAGGTATGTGGATTTTAATGCAAGGGGAGAGCCTGCCTTAACGGGGGCTATTTTCTTGGACGTTAGAAACAATCGGAATTTTACGGATTTTAATAACATTATTTATGGTCATGACATGGCACGAGATGCCATGTTTGGCGAAATTGGTAATTTTGAGCATGAGCTTTATTTTAATGAACGTCAATTTGGAATGATTTTCACAGGGGAACGCAATTACGGGATTGAGTTTTTTGCTTTCTTGTTAGTTGACGCCCACGACATGGAAATTTACAATCCATTGCTAGCCGATTCGGCTGGGAAACAACGTTTGCTTGATCGCTTTGAGAGGGATGCCATTCAATTTCGAGACATTGATGTAACGGCTGATGATCGGCTAGTGGTGTTAAGTACGTGTACGCCTACGGCAACGAACGGTCGACACATTTTAGTTGGACGATTGACTGACCACGTAGAGGACGATCCATTTGCAGCGGAGGCGGTTCGTGGTGGTGGGATTGATGTTCTTGGTTTCGGGTGGTTAGGGCTTGCTGCTGGCTCTTTGCTTATCTTTGGGATCATCGGAAGTCTGATCTTCTTTGTCATGAAAAAGAAACGAAAGGAAGAACGACTGGAAGCTTTAAAGGAAGCAAAGGAGGCGGCCATTAAAGAAGCTGAGTCCTCAGGTGTCTCTCCTATAGAAGAGGAACCTGTGAAAAAGCGAAAGCCGCCAACGGCTACGGAAGACTTTATGTTCTTAATCTTAAAGATTTTCCTCGTTATTGGGTCTTTTATTGCCTTGATGTTCTTTGTTTTTGGTGTGACGCAAATATCCGACGATACCATGTCACCAGCTTTTCGTGAGGGCGACATTGTCTTTTTCCAACGCATGGGTGTCGATCTTGTTGCTGGTGATTTGGTGGTTATTAGACAGGACGGTGGGACGCAAGTTCGTCGCGTGGTCGCTGTTGCTGGTGATGAGGTAAACATCACGTATCATGGCTTAATGATTAATGGCTTGATGCAACAGGAAATGCATATTTTTGAAGACACAGCCCCATTTTCAGAAATAGGCGTTGAATTTCCGTTGGTTGTCCCTGAGGGGTATGTGTTTGTTTTGGGGGATAGTCGAACCCGTGCGACGGATAGTCGCATTTACGGTCCCGTCAGGCTTGACGACTTGTTAGGGAGTGTCGTGACGTTTATTCGGGGAAGAGATTTGTAGTCAATAACAAACAAATGAATGTGAAGATGTACTGCAACTAGTGGTGCATCTTTTTTGTGGTCATCCCTCATCCCGGCGGTTGTTATCAAAAAAATTTTCAAAAAAATTCAAAAAAAGATGCAACCCATTCAGACCTTTTCTTGTCTATATAAATGTAGGGGCTAAAAATGACTTACAGGTGCGATGTGCACAATATGCAACAAGGAGATGACCGCATGTTTAAAATAATTTCAGATGGTGGGTGCGACTTTACAAAGGAAGAAATCGTAGCTCACGACATCGACGTCATACCATTTTACGTGAGTTTTGATGATGAATTTTTGAAAGTCGGGACCGACATCACAGCAGAGGATTTCTACCAGCGACTAGCGTCTGATAAAGGTACCTTCCCAAAAACATCTCAGCCGAACCCACAGGATTACATCGACGTTTATACGCCACATCTTAAGGCTGGGTACAATTTACTGGTACTAACCGTTTCATCAAAGTTGAGTGGCTCGTATAATAGTGCTTCTATTGCGGCAGACTTATTAAAGGAAGAGTATCCAGATCGTGAAATTATCCTCATCGACTCCCTGAGCGGGAGTATCGCACAAGGACTCATTCTAAGAGAAGCGATCAAAATGCGTGACGCTGGCTATACGCTAGGCAAGACTGCCCAACTGACACGTAAGGTTCAAGCGACTACACAGGTCTACTTTACGTTGGATACGATTGAGTACTTAAAAAGAGGGGGGCGTGTAGGGTCAACTACCGCATTCGTAGGGAACATGCTCGGACTTCGACCGATTTTACATCTGGTAGAAGGTGAGGTTAAACAATTGGATAACGTCCGCGGCAAAAAAACCATTCTTCGTATGATGCAAGCGGCCTTAATTGAGGCGTTAACCGATGAAAAAGAAAACATTCAACTCAGCATCGGTCACATTTCAAGCGAAAAAGACGCCACCACGTTCAAAGAGAACACAGAAGGGGCGCTGGGGATTCAGATTAATAATCCGATCACGGACGTTGGAGCAGTGATTGGCGCTCACGCAGGACCAGGGGCACTCGCCTTTGCTTATTGTAAAAAATATGAAACGTTAGAAGGAGAGATCGCATAATGAATAACTGGTATATCGTTGCCCAAGCATTAGGTATCATTACCATTGCTTTAGAAATCGTTACTTATCAAATGAAAGAGAAAACAAAGTTTTTCATGGTTTCCTCTCTGAGTAGCTTCTTCTGGTTGCTTATGTTTATTGCAATTGGATTTGCCACTGGAATGGATACGCAACTTTCCCTTATTCTTGCGGCAGTTTACAGTACGCTTCGTAACGGTTTGTTCTACTGGATGTTTAAAAGGGACACACCAGAGACGAAAGAAAAAGGACTCAGAATTTTACTATTTATGGTCGCCTTGTCGTTGGTAGCAGGTGTGTTCACCGTTCTAAGTGCGCCACCGCAAGTCAGATGGCTACACGCATCGGGTGTCATCGCTTCGGTCTTCTTTGCGATTAGTCAGTACTTACCGGGTGTTCACTACGTTAGAGGTGGCGTTGTGATGGTTGCTGTGTTGATCGGACTAACCCAGACACCGATTAATATCCTAGAAGGTGACTTCCGTTGGAACATCATGGGAATTGCCATTGAGCTAGCAAAGGTGACTTCTGTTGTGGTTTTCTACGTACGCTACCTCTCAGAGCCGAAAAAGTCCCAGATTCAGCTGGCTAAACCATAAAGTTAAAAAAATAAGTCATAAATCAGATGACGCCAGGGTACCGATATGGTATAGTTATTAAAATTCTAAACCATGTAGGCGGAGGTGTTTCAAATGGAAGACCAAACCATCCTCGATCTCTATTTTGATCGCCACGAGCTGGCGCTAATCAAATCAGAAGAAAAATACGGGAAGCGAATGTATAAAACAGCCAACAACATTTTAAACAACGACGGCGATGCTAAGGAATGTGTCAACGACACGCTTCTAGCGAGCTGGAAGGCTATTCCACCAGAGCGACCTAAATTTCTAGGTGCCTTCCTATCAAAGATTACCCGTAACCTGGCCATTAACAAGTGGAAAGCTGATCGTACACAAAAACGTGGTGGCAACGAGACGGATTTGCTCCTTGATGAATTGCAAGACTGCATTCCGACGACCCATAGTTTGGAAACAACTTACGAATCGGGGCTGATTGTCTCAACGATTAACGCCTACTTAGCCGGGATCGAACAAGAAACACGAATCATGTTTACGTTGCGTTACTTTCATGGTGAGAGCATCAACGAGATCAGCCAACGCTTTGAAACCAGTGAAAACAACGTCAAATCAAAACTATTTAGACTACGGAAAAAATTAGGGGCACATTTAGAAAAGGAAGGGATCGCGCTATGAAGAAAGCAAACTTGGATCAAGCTGAAAAACTATGGATGTACTTAGGTCAACTCGACGATGCATTTGTCGAAGAAGCCCAGGTGACCATGTCGCAAAACGCCCACAATGTATACGGGCTCGGCCTTGTTGTTCCAGCTTCGCGTCAAATAGCGCGAGATCGGGCAGCGAAATACGGTGCAACTGTTGCAGGGCTTTCTAGTGTCGTTGCTGTGATTTACTTTCTAATGCGTCGACCTTCAAGTAAAAAAAGGGCGCGAGCTGCTTAAGTATTAACTCGATTGAGATAGGTTTTCAAGACTTTTTACTGAGATGAGAAAAAGACGACGCGCGTCTGACCAAGGTGAAACGTTAGTTGAACCGCTGGTCAAAACCGACAGTCACATGTTCCTCACGACGTAGAAGTGATTGGAACACACGACGAAGCCTACTGGGACAGTAGGTTAGAAGGGTAAAGCTGAGCTTAGTGAGGAACGAACTTAGCGCGCCAGTGAAGCTCGCAAACTTGTTTGCTTTAGCTGAACAAGTACCCTTGGGGTGATACTTATACCTTTAGGTGTTTGACGACATATCAGGGAAAAGGATGAAAAGATAGCCAATTGGAGTTTGTAGAGATACCCTTAACCAACATTTAATATGAATCAACATGAAATAGGGGTCACTTTGCCAAAAACAAAGGGTCCCTATTTTATTGTTGTCAAAAATCAAGGAATGCGAGGTTTTGACCATGAAGAAATTAAAGAAGATAACTTTACTAGTATTAGCCGCAACGCTCCTATTTAGCTCAACACCTGTTTCTGCCCAGGTGGAAGTGGAAGCTCCATCTGAAACCAACGAGTTCCCGCTTGTTTTTGTTCATGGATTAGGTGGATGGGGACCAGATGAGCTGTTTGGCATCAACTATTGGGGTGGGCTTTACAGCATTTTAGATAACCTAGAAGCACAAGGATTTACGACACTTCAAGCAACCGTTGGTCCCGTCTCCAGTAACCGTGACCGTGCCATTGAACTTTACTACTACTTGGCTGGTGGAACCGTTGATTACGGTGAGACCCATTCAGAGCGTCATGGCATAGAGCGTTTTGGTCGCACCTTCCCTGGTATTTTTCCAGAATGGAGTAGCGAACAACGCATTCACCTGATTGGACACAGCATGGGTGGGTTGACCATCCGTGAAGTGGCAAATCTGATCGCAAATGGTTGTGAAGACGAGCAAGCTCATTACGTGGCTAATCCAGAAGCTGAAATTTCCACATTGCTTGCAGGCGAGTCGGACCGTGGGATTCACAGCATTACTACCATTGCCACACCAAACAATGGAACCTCTTTTGCAGAAGACCAGAACGCCTTCGTTCCTTTTATGCAGCGATTAATCACCTACTTAGCGGCGATTGGGGGTGTTCCGAATCAAAACATTTACGACTTTAAACTGGATCAATTTGGTTTGCATCGCGCGTCAGGAGAGTCATTTAGCTCTTATGTAGAGCGTGTGTTCAACAGTTCCATCTGGGAAACAACCAACGTAGCTAATCACGACCTATCTGTGAGTGGTGTGGCGGCTAATAGCCGGAATCTACAAACCCTCCCAGATATTTACTACTTCTCTCATACGGGACAAAGCACTAACGTTTCATCCCTTACAGGGAACCATCGCACAACGGTAAGGATGAACCCACTCTTCATTTTGCCAGCTCATTTTATGTTTAACTACCGTGACCCATACAGCGTTCCAGCCATTGACGATGCGTGGGCAGCCAACGATGGTCTTGTCAATACGATCTCCAGTTTCTATCCCTTCGGTCATCCAGCAAATCCTTACGATGGAAACCCTGTGATTGGAACTTGGAATTACCACCCGGTGATGTATGGTTGGGATCACATGGTCTTTATGGGGATTGGTGCACGCACCCCTCGTGAAGTTAATCGTTTCTACTTAGAAATGGCTGAAAGACTTTGGAATTTGCCTCAATAACGATCCAAAAAGTAATGGCTACATCAAGAAAATGAAAACCGTTTTCTGGATAAAAACAGTCGATTCTAATAGAGAATTGATTGTTTTTTTACATAAATTGGCAAGTTTATCACCAATTTCTCCAAAAATATGATAGAATATACATGAAGCAATACATCTACTTTAAAAATTGACCAATGGGAGGATTCAAGATGGGATATACATTTTTAATTTTGGAGACAGAGGTCGCTATTCAAAACGATTTAAAGCGTATTATCGCGACCATGGATGAACAAAATAAAATTTTAATGACCGACAAAGCCGAAGTGGGATTGGTGATGTTTGGGAAATACACAGTGGATATACTTTTAGTCAACACACAACTCACTGGTGATACCACAGGATGGCAATTCATTGCAGAGGCGAGAGAAGCAAATCCTTTCATACCAATCGTTGTTATCAGTACTGATAGCAGTGTGGAAGACATGCTAGCAGGCTTCAAAAAATACAACCTCATGGATGTCATCGCTCTACCTTACGAAGAAAATGAAATCGAGCAAGCGATCAAGAAGTCGAAAGCATTCTTGGAAAAAATTGACGACGAAGTCATTACCGTTAAAGGGCATGGCATTAGCAAGAGGTATCAGGCACGGGATATCTATTGTGCAGAACGACCGAAAAGATCTAGCAACAACCGCTGTATCATTATTACGGCTTATGACCATGGAACGGGAGAAGTCGTTGAAACGGAGCTTCCTCTCAGAGGGAGTATCATGGAATTGGTTGATAAATTCAGACATAAAAAAACATTACTAAGATGCCACCAAAGTCATCTGGTTAATCCACGTCACATTGACAAAATCGACTGGCGTCACAGTAAAGTGATTTTAACAACCGGAAGGGAGCTTCCAATCGGTGGCGAGAAATACAAACAAGAACTTGATCCCTTTGTCAGCTCCACAGCAGAAATTTAGATGGAAGGTCCAGCCCTTAGTGGTTGGATTTTTTTGTGGATCAGGTTGGAAAAGACTCAGATCTAAAGAAACTGAAATTTTGAGTCCCCCATTTCAGAATTCTTGGTCAAAAGGGACTCTATTATAAAATGAATTGCATTTTTGAGTCTCTTTCCTCGGATTTTTTGTGGTTGGATATTGAAATCATCGTTAAACGGGGTATTTTCGTGAATTAACGATAATATTAGCGAGTTTTAAACTGAAAATCATCGGTTGAAGGGATCATTTTAATCGTTTGACGATAATTTAGCACTCATTTTAAAGGAAAATCATCGTTAGAACGCTCTTTTCTATGAAATAACGATGATTTCAAAGCCTTCCTTAAGAAAGGGTGTGTTTTTGGGAGAAGGCCACCCGTCAATGGGGTGCTTTCGCAATAATCTAAAGAAAATCGTCACCACAAAAAAAGCCTGCCAAGGCAGACTTAAACGGCGCCACATGCGCCTCTACATTTATATTTGGTGGAGATGGCGGGATTTGAACCCGCGTCCGAAAGCACGAACCTCTCAGATTTCTACAAGCTTAGTCTTTGATTGATTTAACAAGCCGTCCCTCCAAAGACAAAAGTTGACAACTTGCGATTCCTAAATCTCTTCCCACTGTATCGGTCCGCAACAGTAGTCGTATCCCACTTTATATGTGAGCTATGACGCCATAACGTGGGCAATTAAAATGCACCATAGCGGCTGCGCTAAATTAGGCAGCTAGTCTTAAATTATTATTGTTTCCGGTTATTATAACCTCGGCCTTTTTACGTGGACAAACACGGCTTGCTTACCAAGGGCGATATACTCCCGTCGAATCCAAAACATCCCCGATTTTGGGTACCTTTATTGCACCTATCGTGCTCAACCAGATGGTTCATATTCTAGTAGCACAAAGAAGAGCTATGTCAAACTAACGTTTGAAGCCCTACTATTATACCGTATTTCTCTCTAATTATCAAACCATTTTTTCTTTTTGATGACCTTTTGTAGAAAAAGCTCTTCGATTTTGACATCAGTCTGATGTCAACCGATAAAGGAAGATGACCTATAATGACAATAGCTTAATGTCAAAAGGTGATGGCCATGTATAAAAATCGTCCAGAAGGGGGAAGAAATAACATTTCGGGAACTAACATCAAAAGATTGAGACAAAACTTGTACCATCAACCCTCTCAGCGTCAATTTGCTGAAATGTTGCAACGGGAAGGGCTCGATCTAGAAAAGAACGCCATTCAACGCATTGAATCTGGAAGCAGGTTTATCACGGATGTGGAGCTAAAGATCTTGGCAAAAGTGCTGCGTGTGACGTGCGATGAGTTGCTAAAAGAAGAGAGGGACATCCTCTTAGAGGAAGAAGATAGACTGTTATAGCGAGCAACTTTTTCGACAGCCAAAAGGCACGAAAATGCGTTGCTTTTTTTATATAAAAAAGTTGGCCAATATGATATACTATCAGATAGTTATATTACGTTAGAGAGGTTATGATAATGGCGCATCTTGCTTTATATCGTACCTATCGTCCCCAAGATTTCAATGGGGTCGTAGGACAAAAACACATCGTTCAAACGATTCAAAACCAGATCAACCACGACTTATTGGCTCACGCCTACGTTTTTACAGGGCCAAGAGGAACAGGAAAGACGTCCATTGCCCGCATTGCGGCTAAAGCCATTAATTGTGAAGCTCTGACAGAGGATGGCAATCCTTGTGCTTGTTGTGAAAGTTGTCAGGCGGTCGTAGGCGGCAATCATCCAGATGTGATCGAGCTGGATGGGGCTTCCAACAATGGGGTAGATGACATTCGGGACATTCGGGAGCGGGCGAAATATTCCACGTCGCTATCGCCTTATAAAGTGTACATCATTGATGAGGTTCACATGTTATCCACAGGTGCTTTTAACGCGCTTTTAAAAACCTTGGAAGAACCACCGGCACATGTGATTTTCATGTTGGCAACGACAGAAGTCCACAAAGTACCTGAAACCATCCTTTCTCGTGTTCAACGCTTTGATTTAAAGCAGATTGCAACGACTGAAATGTCGGCTCATTTAGAGAAAATTCTAACCGAATTAGACGTCTCCTTCGAGGCTGGTGTGCCTGATCTTGTGGCACAACTCGCCGCAGGCGGATTGCGCGACGCTCTATCAATGCTCGACCAAGCCATCGCTTATAAAAACGGCCAGCTCACTTTACAAGACGTTCATGATCTTAACGGAAGCGTCGCTGAGGCGGCCCTCGTGGATTTGATGACAGCCATCAATGCAGGTGATTATGCGACGATTGCTCAGTCCACACGAGGGCTCCTTGCCGCAGGCAAACTGCCTGCCCGTATTATAGACGGCCTACTGGGTATGTTACGGGACGTTCTAAAAATACAAAAGATAGGTGGCAAGCATGCCCAGGACCTGGATCAATTGCTCCCCTCGAATCAAGTCATCAACCACATCAGAGGGTTGAATAAATTAGGGGCCGATTTAAAGATCGCGACCGACGGGGAGCTCATGCTGGAAGTCGGATTATTGGAACTTGCCTTTGGACCAGAGGAGGCGGCAGACGTTCGTCTGCCGGGACCTGTGGCTCCTGTAGGAGAACCTGCGGCTAATTACGAAGAGGAATTGTCCCGATTAAAGGTGCAAATTGAGCAATTGGAAGCACAGGTCCGTGCATTGTGCGAAGCACCACGCACGCCACCGCAACCCGTGGTAGAGGCGGAAGTTTACGCGACCTCAGCGGAGGAAACCATGGATGCTCCTGTGGAGGAAGAAGTCTCGCTAGAGGTGGTCAACCCAGGAACCCTTAAAATCGAGGACGTTCTTTCTGAGGCTACTCTAAAGGATAAGACGGCGTTGCAAAGCAAAATTGAGGCGACTAGTCCATTCTCGAAGCTCGAGAACAAGGAAGTGGTCATGTTGTTGAAGGATGCTGATATTGCGGCGGCATCACCAGTGGGTTGCGTCTTGGTGTACGATTACGAGACCACGGTTCAGAAAATATTAACGGTAGAAAGTCGCGCGAAGGCACATCAATTGTTGGCTGACATGCAAGGTAGATCTTACGGTTTCTTGGCTTTGCCAAAAGCGTTCTGGCTATCTCAGCGGGAAAGTTACGTTAACCAGTCTAAGCAAGGGATGGACCCGATTCTCGAACAGTATTCACAGGAAAGTGTGGTAGAGGCCACCTGCTCGCAAGAGGAGAAAAAAGAGATTCCATTTTATCAAGAGATCGCTGATTTATATGGCGATGTGGTTGAAGTAGAGGAGTAATTGCGTTTTACTGACAGACTCTTTTGGGATGAAATTTGATATTTTGTGTCGCTCGAGAGACGCAGTTTTGGAAGAGTTTAGAGTATCTGAGTCGCTCATTGACCTATTTCTAATCGAAAGGGACCTAATTCTACCGTGATCAATGAAATTAGGTTTCTTTTAATGGCAAGGGGGTGGAACTAGGATGGTTTTTTGGAGGAGATGCGTGTGATTTCACCCATTGTAAATGCTTTGGCGATTGTGGCGGGAAGTTTCATTGGCTTATTGTTGAAAAGAGGAATTCCAGCGCGGTTGACCGATGGGACGATGAAGGCACTTGGTTTATGTGTGGTTTTTATTGGGGTGAAAGGTTTATCAAGTGGAGAGAATACGTTAGTACTCATTATATCGATGGTGGTGGGAACCTTAATGGGGGAGGTCGCAGACCTTGATTTACGTATTCGTCATTTGGGAGACTGGGTGGAAGGACGCTTCAAAAAAGAAGAAGGTCAGAAGTTAGGAATTGCAGAAGGCTTTGTGACGGCCACGCTCCTATTTTGTGTGGGTGCCATGGCCATTGTGGGTTCTTTACAAAGTGGGTTAACCGGCAATCACGAGACGATTTTTACCAAGTCCATTCTTGACTTCGTCGCCGCCATTATTTTTACGACCACCAAAGGGATTGGCGTCGCTTTTTCAGCGGTTGCGGTTCTGGTTTATCAAGGAAGCCTTGTGTTGCTCGCAACGTGGATTGCTCCTTTTTTGAACGATGCCGTGATTGGTGAGATGACAGCGGTAGGGTCCTTGATCATTCTGGCCCTTGGTCTCAACCTGTTAGGTGTTACCAAAATTAAGGTGATGAACTTGGTTCCAGCGATCTTCCTCCCTGTTTTGCTCCTGCTATTTCTATAAGTCGTTTAAATTTTGTAGGCTTTGTGATAAAATTAAAGCACGACCCAGATTGCACACCAAGTGCACTGGTTCAACTAATGCAAATAAATTTGCAAGTTTCACTGGCGTACGAGCCGTAAAGCGAAGTAGAATCTGTAAGGTCGCACTTAGGCACAGCGTCTTTGCGAGGAACGAGCAATTAGAAGCCACTGCCACAGTAAGTGATAACAATAAAAAATAAGGGTATAGGTGAATAATTATGAACATGGCAATGATTAAAAAAATGCAAAACGATATGATGAAGGCACAGGCTGAAATTGAGGCATCAACCTTTATAGGGAAAGCATCAGGCGGCTCTGTACAAGTAGAAATTAACGGTAAGAAAGAAGTGTCAAAAGTGACCATCGATCCATCCATTGTTGACCCTGAGGACATCAGCTTCTTAGAAGATTTAGTGATGATCGCGATTAACGATGCGAACAACCAGGCAGATGCTAAGAGTGAAGCGACCATGGGTAAGTTGACAGGTGGAATGAAGATTCCGGGACTGTTTTAGGTAGCTTGGTTAGAGAAAAAGCCAAGTAAATACCTGAAATGAGGAATCACTTGTCTTTTTAGAGGCTACTTTCATGTTAGAAAGCCAAGCAGATACCTAAAATCCGAGATTACTTGTCTTTTCCCATTTAAAATGGCCTTCTAAAAGTCAAGTGAATATCTAAAATTCAGTTTTACTTGTCTTTTCTAGATTGCTCATCCCATAGAAAGGAATACATTTATGCAATATCCAAAGCCCATTACAAAATTAATTGAGTCCTTCTCAAAACTGCCAGGAATCGGACATAAAACCGCAGAGCGCCTGGCTTTTTATGCCATTACTGATATGAAAGAAGACGATGCATTAGCTTTCGCCCGTGCTCTGATCGATGCGAAGCGGGAGTTATTTAAATGCAAGGTTTGCGGTTTCATTACGGACACGGATCCTTGTTCCATTTGTGCAGATTCTCATCGTGATAACGCTTTGATGGCAGTGGTTGAAACATCAAAAGATGTCTTATCCTTAGAGAAAATGAGAAGTTTCCAAGGTCGATACCACGTCCTTGGTGGCGTTCTGTCTCCTCTTGATGGCGTTGGGCCGGAAGACATCGGGATTGCTCCTCTGATTGAGCGTCTAAAAGACGAAGGGATTGGGGAAGTGATTTTAGCCCTTGGGGCGACTTTAGAAGGTGATGCGACCAGCCAGTATTTAGCTAAGCTTCTAAAAGGGTCGGGGATTAAAATTACGCGGATTGCCCGCGGCTTGGAAATGGGTCGCTCCATTGATTATGCCGATGAAGTTACGCTTATCAGAGCCCTTGAAGGGCGTGTCGAATTAACTTAATCGCATCGAAGATGCAACATTAAATGCTAGTGAGGGCTAGCATTTTTTTAATGCCTTTTCAACACATAAATCGACATTTTCCACAAGTTTTCCACAACTTTTGAGCATCCCTTTTTTGCTTTTATTTCAAAAGCTGGGTATAATATGATCAAAATTTGCTTCATTTAGCAAGCGGATCGAAATCAAAGTAAGGAGGGTCGACCATGAGTAAAATGAAAAAGGAAACGTCACAGAGCATTTACCTGTCTAACGAAGAAGCCGTCACACACTTCAGTGATACGGTCTATCGGGTCGCCTTTGACATCATCAAAGACGAAGCCGATGCAAAAGACGTTTTCCAAGAAGTGTTTTTACGCTTCATGAAATATCGAAAAGAGCGAGCCTTTAACTCCATGGAACATGCAAGGGCGTGGTTTATTCGTGTGACCATTAACTGTAGCCGTAACCTATTTACGAAAAAGAGAAAACAATACGAAATGGAAGCCGAAGCGGGGAAGGAAAGTCTGTCAGAGGAAGCCGTTGATCGCTATGACATATTAGCTAGTGTTAGTGAACTCGATGAAAAATACCGGATTGCCATTCACTTGTTCTATTACGAGGGTTATAAAATAAAAGAAATGGCAACGATCTTAGGCGAAAAAGAAAATACCATT
>Ga0123352_10009627_pt1 | contig 15126 bp, 7 predicted proteins | sample TergutLab28metaG_FD_89700 | JGI IMG/M metagenome (GOLD analysis project Ga0123352, IMG submission 89700) | Labiotermes labralis P1 segment gut microbial communities from Petit-Saut dam, French Guiana - Lab288 P1 | ecosystem: Host-associated > Arthropoda: Insects > Digestive system > Gut ... | reverse complement strand
CAGAGTTGCTGAATGGGGTGTGGAAGTGCAGCGTTGTTGAAAGGAGTGTGGAAGTGCAGCGTTATTGAATGGAGTGTGGAAGTGCAGCGTTGTTGAATGGAGTGTGGAAGTGCAGCGTTTTTGAATGGGGTGTGGAAGTGCAGCGTTGTTGAAAGTGGTGTGGAAGTGCAGCGTTTTTGAGTGGAGTGTGGAAGTGCAGCGTTGTTGAGTAGAGTGTGGAATTGCAGTGTTGTTCAATAGGGTGTGGAAGTGCAGAGTTGTTGACAGGAGTGTGGAAGTGCAGTGTTGTTGAATGGAGTGTGGAAGTGCAGCGTTGTTGAATGGAGTGTGGAAGTGCAGCGTTGTTGAGTGGACTTTGGAAATATAGCGTTGTTCAATAGGGTGTGGAAGTGCAGAGTTGTTGACTGGAGTGTGGAAGTGCAGTGTTGGTGAATGGAGTGTGGAAGTGCAGCGTTGTTGAGTAGAGTGTGGAAGTGCAGCGTTGTTGAATACGAGTGTGGAAGTGCAGCGTTGTTGAGTAGAGTGTGTAAGTACAGCGTTGTCGAATTGAGTGTGGAAGTGCAGCGTTGTTGAATGGAGTGTGGAAGTGCAGCGTTTTTAAATGGGGCGTGGAAGTGCAGCCATGTTGATTGGATTTTGGAAGTGCAGCGTTTTTTAATGGGGTGTAGAAGTGCAGCGTTTTTGAATGGAGTGTGGAAGTGCAGCGTTATAGAATGGAGTGTCGAAGTGCAGCGTTGTTGAGTACAGTGTGGAAATGCAGCCATGTTGAATGGAGTGTGGAAGTGCAGCGTTTTTAAATGGGGTGTGGAAGTGCAGCGATGTTGAGTGGAGTGTGGAAGTGCAGCGTTGTTGAATGGGGTATGGAAGTGCAGCGTTTTTTAATGGAGTGTGAAAACGCAGCGTTGTTAATTGGAGTGTGGAAGTACAGCGTTGTTGAAAGGAGTGTGGAAGTGCAGCGTTGTTAATTGGAGTGTGGAAGTACAGCGTTGTTAATTGGAGTGTGGAAGTACAGCGTTGTTGAATGGAGTGTGGAAGTGCAGCATTGTTGAGAGGAGTGTGGAAGTGCATCGTTATTGAATGGAGTATGGAAGTGTACCGTTGTTGATTGGAGTGTGGTAGTGCAGCGTTGTTGAGTGGAGTTTGGAAGTGCAGCGTTGTTGAATGGAGTGTGGAAGTGCAGCGTTGTTGAATGTAGTGTAGAAGTGCAGCGTTGTTCATTGCGGTGTGGAAGTGCAGCGTTGTTGAATGGAGTGTGGAAGTGCAGCGTTTTTAAATAAGGTGTGGAAGTGCAGCGATATTGAGTGAAGTGTGGAATTGCAGCGTTGTTGAATGGGGTATGGAAGTGCAGCGTTTTTTAATGGAGTGTGGAAGTGTAGCGTTGTTGATTGGAGTGTGGAAGCGCAGCGTTGTTGAGTGGAGTGTGGAAGTGCAACGTTGTTGAATGGAGTGTGGAAGTGCAGCGTTTTCGAATGTAGTGTAGAAGTGCAGCGTTGTTGATTGCGGTGTGGAAGTGCAGCGTTATTGATTAGAGTGTGGAAGTGCAGCGTTGTTGACAGGAGTTGGAAGTGAATCGTTATTGAATGGAGTATGGAAGTGCAGCGTTGTTGATAGGAGTGTGGAAATGCAGCGTTTTTGAGTGGAATGTGGAAGTGCAGCGTTGTTGAATGGGGTGTGGAAGTGCAGTGTTGTTGAATGTAGTGTATAAGTGCAGCGTTGTTGAATGCGGTGTGGAGGTGCAGCGTTGTTGAATGGGGTGTGGAAGTGCAGCTTTGCTGAATGGGGTGTGGAAGTGCAGCGTTGTTGATTGGATTGTGGAAGTGCAGCGTTATTGATTAGAGTGTGGAAATACAGCGTTTTTGAATGGGGTGTTGAAGTGCAACGTTATTGATTAGAGTGTGGAAATGCAGCTTTGTTGATTGCGGTGTGGAAGTGCAGCGTTGTTGAATGTAGTGTGGAAGTGCAGCGTTCTTGAATGGAGTGTGGAAGTGTAGCGGTGTTGAATGGAGTGCGGAAGTGCAGCGTTGTTGAATGGGGTATGGAAGTGCAGCGTTTTTGAATGGAGTGTGGAAGTGCAGCGTTGTTGATTGGAGTGTGGGAGTGCAGCGTTTTGAGTGGAGTGTGGAAGCGCAGCGTTGATGAGTGGTGTGTGGAAGTGCAGCGTTTTTGAATGGAGTGTGGAAGTGCAGCGTTTTTGAATGGGGTGTGTATGTGCAGCGTTGTTGAATGTAGTGTAGAAGTGCAGCGTTGTTGATTGCGGTGTGGAAGTGCAGCGTTTTTGAATGGGGTGTGGAAGTGCGGCATTGTTGAATGTAGTGTAGAAGTGCAGCGTTGTTGATTGCAGTGTGGAAGTGCAGAGTTTTTGAATGGGTTGTGGAAGTACAGCGTTTTTTAATGGGGTTTAGAAGTGCAGCGTTTTTGAAAGATTTGTGGAAGTGCAGCGTTTTTGAATGGAGTGTGGAAGTGCAGCGTTTTTGAATGGAGTGTGGAAGTGCACCGTTTTTGAGTGGAATAATGAAGTGCAGCGTTTTTGAATGGAGTGCGGAAGTACAGCGTTTTTTAATGCGGCGTGGAAGTGCAGCGTTTTTGAAAGGTTTGTGGAAGTGCAGCGTTTTTGAATCGAGTGTGAAGGAGCAGCTTTTTTGAATGGAGTGTGGAAGTGCGGCATTGTTGAATGTAGTGTAGAAGTGCAGCGTTGTTGAGTGGAATGTTGAAGTGCAGCGTTTTTGAATGAAGTGCGGAAGTGCAGCGTTTTTGAATGGTGTGCGGAAGTGCAGCGTTTTTTAATGGAGTGTGGAAGTGCAGCGTTTTTTAGTGGAGTGTGGAAGGGCAGCGTTGTTGAATGGAGTGTGGAATTGCGGCGTTGTTGAGTGGAGTAATGAAGTGCAGCGTTTTTGATTGGAGTGCGGAAGTGCAGCGTTTTTGAATGGGGCGTGGAAGTGCAGCGTTTTTAAAGATTTGTGGAAGTGCAGCGTTTTTGAATGGAGTGTGGAGGAGCAGCGTTTTTGAAAGGAGTGTGGAAATGCAGCGTTTTTGAATGGAGTGTGGAAGTGCAGCGTTGTTGATTGGAGTACTGAATTGCAGCGTTTTTGAATGGAGTGCGGAAGTGCAGCGTTTTTTAATGGAGTGTGGAAGTGCAGCGTTTTTTAATGGGGTTAGGAAGTGCAGCGTTGTTGAGTGGAGTGTTGAAGTGCAGCGTTTTTGAATGGAGTGCGGAAGTGCAGCGTTTTTTAATGGAGTGCGGAAGTGCAGCGTTTTTTAATGGAGTGTGGAAGTGCAGCGTTTTTTAATGGAGTGTGGAAGTACAGCGTTGTTGAATGGAGTGTGGAATTGCGGCGTTGTCGAATGGAATGTGGAAATGCACCGTTTTTGAATGGAGTGTGGAAGTGCATCGTTTTTGAGTGGAGTGTGGAAGTGCAGCATTATTGAATGGAGTGTTGAAGTGCAGCGTTGTTGAATGGAGTGTAGAAATGCGGCGTTATTGAATGGGGTTTGGAAGTGCAGCGTTGTTGAATGGGGTGTTTGAGTGAAAATTCTTTGCCTCGTAGTATTGCCTTTGAAACGTCCTTTTTCTCATTTCTAAGCGCTTTCGCGAAAATCGACTACTAGCTTCGTCTTGTCTGTCTCTACGTCCGTCCGTCCGCATGAAAAATCTCCACTTACGCTTAAAGAGGTTCTATGAAATTTTATATTTAATGATTTTTCGAAAGTCCCTCAAAAAATTTCAAGTTTCCCTGAATCCTGACAAAATGACAGGAACTTCACATGAAGACCTCTATACTTTTATGATAATATCTCGTCAAATTCTTCTAAAATAGAGAAGTGTTTCACCACACGTTTTAGAGAAAATAAGAACACATTTTATATTTTCAATAACGTTTCTTCCAAAAATAGTGCCGTTTGTGAGACAAAAATGTGATAGAACCGGGTAGGCCCAAAAATGACAATATGGTGCATGCGCTTTGCATGCTGGATAAATGAGGCTATAAACATACCCTCTGAATATGTAATAGTTATTGCTTTTCGACTGCAAAAATGATTATTCGAACGCGCCATGTTGTTACGTTATACGTACTTTGCATATCTTGTTTTTTGTTACAGAAAATCCCAGTCCATTGAAGCCAGAGTTCGGGCAAAGACGGAATATTGTGCCAATATATGCCGCATTACAAGATGTGGTCTTGTCTTTTACTAGTGGCAGTTTGAAGGATGGCGTTACTTTAATATTTGTTCCCCTCACCGCCATGCATGTCTCATAATTACGAAAATATTTCCTGTTGTTATATGGGTGTTAAACTTGGTCTCTCACATTGCGGGAGGAACAAAGGCTGAAGGTGTTGGAGAGTAGGCCTCAGAGGGACGAGGTAACGGGTGACTGGAGAAGATTACATAGCAAGGAGATTTATGATCTGTACTCTTTTACAAATATTATTAGTACGAACAAATCAAGAATAATGAGATAGGTGGGGCATGTGGCGCGTGTGGTGGACAACAGAAGTGCATACAGGGTTTTGGTGGAGAAATCTGAAGGAAACAGCCTACTTTGAGTATGTGAACATAAATGAGGGGATAATATTAAAACGGATCTTCAAGTAATGGTATGGCTAGGCGTGGACTGGATTGATCTGGCTCAGTACGGGGACAGTTGGCAGGCGCTTGTGAATGCGGTAATGAACTTTGGGTTCCATAAAATGCGGGTAATTTCTTGACTAGCTGAGGACCTGTTAGCTTCTAAGGAATAACTCTGCTTCATGGAATTCTTATGTTAATTACGAAAATATAAACGTAGAACAAAGTTATTTCTGTTCCCGCCATGAAGGCGTATGTGGAAGCGAAGGTAACAGCTCCACTTATTCTTCACTTTCGCAGTAGACGAAGGTACGTGGTCAGCTTCACGTTCTGTCCTCTTTAACCCCGGGAAAGAGCCCCACGGTGCCTGTTGAATAGAAGGCTGGGTGCACTGCAGAGCCGGTTTAGACGCTCTGGAGTAAAGACAACTATTTTGCACCTGCCGGTAGACTAACCTTGACTCTTTGGTTGTCGAGCCAACAGCCCAGTCAATTTACCGACAGCGCTAACCCGAATGTCTAAAAAATACACCACTTTGAAAATCCGACTCTGTTTCGCTGACATTATTAATTGTCATACGGAAATGTCATCGTATTTCAATTTCGAAAGTGATATTGAGAAAGTAAAAAAAAAAAAAAGCCGTTGTGTTGAGACAGGCCCCATCAGGAGCCAGACAGGCCCCATCAGGAGCCAGACCAACATTTAATGGCGGTGAGCCTTACAAAATGTACAGAATGAAGCAATATCACTTTATACGGCCTTCCTGTCTATTAACATCAAGTGTCGAGTGACTTTTGCCCCACTCTGTACTAACATAATTCTTCGATGAATAATTCAGACAGTTGATTGTTATTCCCACTACCACACGACTGTTGCATAGAACGACTCATCTCTCACTCACACACAGCGCTGTTGTGCACCGACTTTCTCCTGTACCTCATACTCGTATAAACCTAAGAGCAAGTTCCATATTCGTGCCCGCGCAACACGATAAATTTTCTACGCTACTGATAAAACATCATGAAATAATGTGATAACGTGATAAAAACAATGCTGTGTCAATGCTGTAGTTGTCTTGTTACCCCTATCATTATGGGTAGTACGAATGCTGTGCATAATTACAACACTCATTGCTGCTAGGTGAAGGAACACAAAAAGGACACGGAGAAAAATTAAGTTTAGGAGTAATTATCTGCATGAGCTTCTTGTTGTACATCTGAATATGCTCACCAATTATATGGCTGCAGAATTTCGTTATATCTCTGAATTATAATATCTGGGGCATAGAATATAAGCTACGTTCAATTTCAGTGCATCATCACAGCGAGTCTTTCAAACGCATGCCCAGGATTATTCAGACTCTTTACAAATATCTTACTTACATTCCGTCGGGATGTAAGTTTTGGAGCTTAGAATTTTGACCCTAAAATGTGACTAATCGCGTCGTGGAGAGAGTATATACTATTTATATTCCCTGTATTGTTGCCAATATTGATGGAATTTAATTCTTGATCAGAATCGCAAAATATGTGATTACACCGTGACTAATTAATAAATTACGGATTTGAGACTTGGCAACGCAGCATAAATGTGGGTGATAGATAGCAGTGGATCACGCTTGCAGTCATGTCTTAAAGTGAATTTAATTTTACGTGATATACAGACGTCGCAAAGATCCCTGTTCTCACTCTCACAGTAACTAAGGCTGCTGTACTTTGCGTTGAACATGAAGAAAATGTGACGTATTGTGAACTTAACCATCACGTCCTCTTCTTATTACCATCGACGTAAAGCAACTGAAGTGCCCTAATTAGCACAAATGTCTTGAATCACCGAATAAATAAGAGCAGAATCGAAGAACGAGAGTGTAAACATTTTCCAAAAAACTTGGAGGCACCTCAAAAATCTAGGCGCCAGAAGGGTAATAATGAAGCAAGTTCCATGCTGAGAACCCACAAAAAATATTAGGTGCACCCATACTCCGTTTAGTGGTCCAGGGGACCTAGCGCCCGGACTTGTGTAATCATAAAACATCCACCAGAATTGCTGGATGATGGATGTCACAGATAACACTGCTCACAGAAATGTTTAACTTTTTTAGAACAAATTTGTAAGTATGAGTGTCTTAGGATAATGAGAATAAATAGCATTGAAAAATTGGACTTAATAAAGCAGACGCCCTGTGTTTTCTGTTGGATGGGAATGGGCATTTTATATTTAATTTAGACGGATTTCATTCTTCGTGCCCGTTCCATAGGCAAGGTAATATGAACCTGGCCTCAGCGACCTGAGTTCGAGCTCGGGTCTGATCAGATTTAATGTTTGTGATAGACTTAGTGGCCCGCGGACAGGTTGCCCTCCGAGTACGTCAGTTTATCTTGGTCAGTATCAGTCCACTATTACTCCACCGGAAATCTAATACGACGGGATGGACACAGGCGAAGCTTGGAACCTTAATTCAGAAACGATGCTCCTTCGGCAATCTGGGAGCGTCAAGAAGTAAACCTATTTTCATTTTTTCTTGTCTTCAAAGAGTCAATAATGTTCTGCTGTGTAAATTACTTCGTAATATATGTACAATTACATTTACATTTTATGGAATACTTTCACTTTAAGCACAAATAAAACGAAGCTCTTAAAAATTTCGTACAAACTTCCTGCAGCATTATACGAAGTGTGGAAGGAAGACGGCCGTTGAACACTTTCAACACACAATCAAAAGCAAATTTCGCTAACTACCGAGAACGTCAAAAAGTGCTTTTCGCACATTGTCACTCTGTCTAGAAATGACTGCCTTCTGTCACGCAGCTTCAAAACAAAGCCCCTGCTGTCGACGCTGCTTCGTTCAATAACTCATTCATTAAACACTTTTATATACGTTTTTCAGGTTTTCAGCACAATCATTGTTCAAGTTACGGTCTTCTGGGCTCTTAAACATGTAACGTAATAAATTCATTCCGACGTTTCGGAGGAAAGTTATGCCCCCTTCTTCGGGTGACTGAATTCGTTTCAGGTGGACGTTGAAGTGAGTATAAAGAGGAAATGTGTCCACATATAATAACATCGAAATAAACTTATTCCAAAGTTGTAAGAACCAGAAAAGCCATCCCTTGAGAAAGAAACTGTACTTTGTCTAGAATATATGTCCAGGTGTATAAAGAAATTAATCCCCATGAAACCCAGTCCCAAATGTTCGTGACAAGTACAGGACGTAAAACTGTAACAGATAATGCCCTCCCAGTAACATTTATCCTAATGTTTCTGTACTCAGAGCAGAAATGTTCGCATACTGCTTAGAACGTTGACGCGAAGCTGTGAAGTGTGGTTGTCCGATGTGTGTTGGGAAAACTTGATTCGCTGTGGCTCACACAGAAGCATTTCTTTAACCCTCCCACTAGGTTTTGCAAGCGAAGTCACTAATCAACAGTAATAACACCGCCATTGCACAACGGTATGAGATGGTACAGTGTTGTTAAGTCTGTGAATTAACCTTTCACGTAGTTACCGTTCAAAGATGTTACATCATTGAATACTGAATCCCGCAGTTCAATAGATTTTCGTTTCAGCTATGTCTAGACTTTTTGTGGAATAAGCTAATACTAATGCTACATCCAAAGTCTTTAATCAAACATTATCTACGAATTTATTACGCAATATTTTATCTCCTAAATTACAAGGCCTTGCGTACTAGGAAAAAAAATTTCATGTGTAATTTTTTTAAACTACTGTGATAGTGAGAATAACACTGAGACATGCGGTAAGAACTTCTGAACATTTCCTGTGACGACGCATTAAATATTCTAGTGATAAGAAAGGCAGAAATCAGAAAAGATTGTGTGTTTACTCAGGAGTAGCCAGTGCCTTGGAATAGAAATGCATTTCATTTGCTTTCATATAGCCCACGATATAATCTGATAACCCTGTATATGGTGCACATATTCTGTACGCAGTTGCCACGCATACGGACGTAGAAACAAAACCAAAACTTAAAATTTCAAATCGAGACCAGCTGAAAACGTCTTAGCTTGACACTAAGTCACCGCAGCCGTCTCAAGGCGCATTTCCTTTCACTTTAACCCGCTTTACAGTATACCTGCCTCAAAAAACTAACTTTGCTGTCCAATCTTACTGTATAAAAATAAATATAATAATAAAATACGTTTTTTAACTTCTCACTGGTTTTAAAGAAACGAGTCTATTTCATTACAAGCTTTTTTGCTAAGTTACGGACATGTCGTTCAAGTTGCACCCCCCCCCTCTTCACCCCGATTGACTCTTATTCCTAGATGTTGTGTGGCCGTCAATATATTTAGCAAATTCTGACTGTTTCGCAAGGCACACGAGGGCCAAATGCGGTGGATGGCAGTATGAGGGGAAAATATTTGTCAATAGGTCAGAAATAATGTTCTTGATTTTCTTCAACCTCTCTACCGACAGCGTCTTCACACGCTGTCATAGTATCGATATCGCATGTCCATGGTTAATGTCTTTCGCAATCACGAAACGTTAAAACATGGCGCCTTTTCTGCGCCGATATTGGTATGACCGCCGTGTGATTTTCTAGTAACAGACCGGTAATTTAAAACTCGTCCGAAACGTTATGTTCCCGGCGTCACGACAACAATGCAAAGGACAACTTGCTGGAGGCGCTCACTTTATCGGTACAGGAGAGAGAATACGCGTCCTTTTTAATTCGTATTTACAAAAACGAGAAAGTGAAGACTGAATTTTTATTTCGTAAAAATAAGAGGCTTTGTAGATGAAAGATTTTAGTGCTTGTGTGTGGCTTGTTCAATACGTGAGTGCGTCTGTAATAGACACAGCCCGAATATGATTTATTTGTACAAGAATATCACTTCATTCCAAATGGAGCCGAATTTATGGTTTCAGTTTGTTTCATTTCCTAGCCTTCAGCACTTAACAATGAAACTACTTCAGCTCGGAATGAAAATTACTGCCAGAAATTAAAAGCCATTTGCTCAGCTCAAACCACAGTTATGAAGATATTTTCTGGCGAACTATTTTATTGGTCAAAATATTACTTACATATCAAGTTTCAGATTTATCAGGTGTTGCAAAAGAAGGGTCTGTTGAATGATGAATGATAGAGTGAAGTCGAAATTTTGTTCTCTTTTAGTACTAAATCAGTATTCTGTTCACAGTCTTGTGAAATTTGATGGACTTCAAACATGGTTCTTAGCATTCGTATAATCGTCATTATTGCATTCAGTTTTGAAGTAGGTAAGCGGCTTTTAAATTTTGCCGTACAAAAAAGAAAATAAAGCAAAATCATTACCAGTGTATAAGACAGCCTTCAGTGGGCACTTGGTACCGTAACTCCGAAGATTACGGAAGTAGCAAAAATTAAACAAACGCAAATTTATTCCAAATGTGAGACGGCTAGGCCTATATGCCGTTCCAATGTTTGTATAATCTCCATCACTACTGGAAAATAATTGTTTTTCTTGTTTATAAATGTACAGATTTCAAAAAAAAAATTGTGAAATATTTCGTATTTTAGCTGGGGTTGGGGCTAGTAACACATTCGAAAATCATAGCCGCTGCCAAAACAGTTTGCCATATATGTGATACTGTAAAAGGTGTAATAAGCGAAGTATTTTCTCAACAGTCGTGCAAAAGTTTTGTCTGGTATAATGAACACAGCGAAATAATTGCAATGTGCCGCGTGATTTAAAAGCGATTTCTCAGATGAGCGAGACCGACACCGATCATGCTGGGTCGTGTGAAAGCGCCTGTTAACTCTCTCACTCCGATCCGATCATACTCTCGACGCAGCAACGAATGTCGAGATTTAGCCAGTGCTCGTGTACGTGCCTACAAGGTTTTATTTTATGAAACAGTAAACATCCTTCCGGGGCAACCAATCACCTTTCAGCTAGATAAAACTTCCCCCGAGGTTCATGGAATCCGAAAGTTCATTACCATATACGCAAGAGCACGTTACCCCATTTTATTCCAAACCCGATAAATCACCATTTCATTACATCACATTGCCTGTCCCATACGTCTATGCCAATATTATCTCCCCATCTTCGCGTAAGCCTCCCAAGTAACAAAGCCCCCTTCAGGTTTCCGACCAAAATTTTGTATCCAACTCACATCTCTCCCAAAACTCTGCTACATCTCCCACCCATCTTTTTGAAGAGCACGAACTGTGAACCGCGTGAGAGATTTTAGGTTCTCACAGCGGTGTTTCAAAAGATTAAAGTGTTCTGAGATTTGACGCCGTGTCTACTGGCAAATAACTTTTCGAAGGATCGCAATGATTTCGTCTTCAGGATTAAGCAGTCAAAGAATAGCCACGCTGAAAATATGTTTGTGTTACACAGGTAGGACTTTTGGGGTTGCGAGTCCTTACTTCTGACGCCGCAGTTTTTCTTGGATTGCTTAACCCTGAAGATGGAGGCATAAAAGCCCTTCGAAACATCAGGAACTATTTACGAATCGATATGGTGTAATGTTCAAGAATATTTGAACCTTATGTGCCTCATCACTGTGCAATTTTCCCTGCCGTCCTACCTTTCTGTCTCTCATCGTAATGTTCTACAAGGTACGTACATTATTAGTGCAGCTTCTTCCCTAGGGCAATGGTAGTGACTGGAAATCAATCCAGGGACAGAAATGAATTTTCAGTGCGCTGGATCGGCTCGCAGCTTGTATATGACGACAATGCAATTGAAAAATGAGAAAAAATCTACAAAATTTGTAATATAAATGAAACTGGAAATTAAATATGCCATAAAATATATTTCTCTCTGAAATTTCTTTGCTGAAAAATTAAGAACGTGTTTTATAGTAAAACTGTGTTTCTGAGGCAAAAGCTTTACTTTGCCTGTTGCGTAAAGAGGAGTGACTGATTTGTTCGGTCCATAGTTACGTGACTTGTGACTGATGCTTGGAAATGTTACGACCTTATGGAAGTAGTCTCTTTGATAGTTGCTTTTATACAGAAAATCGGCGAAGATAATGCAGACACATAAGTGTGAGTCTGATTCTCTTTTTTAAAGTGGCAAAATTGTGTTGGTCTACCCGCGCAATTAAACTTTTGTTGACTAACACAACCTTTGGAAGGAGTTATTGTCTGCCAACCCCCATAAATATTTGTCAGATTATCGGTGCTCATGCCAGATTATATTAAGATTATTGTCTTTTGGGATGTGACACCGTGTAGTCTTGTAGCCACTTGCTAGTGTATCGGAGGAACCTGCTGTCTTCATTTTCAGGGAGGTATGTGATAAATGTAGTAAGACAGCTAGTCGCGAACTATTCAGGGATTAATCCCTGAAGATGGGAGCATCAAGATCTTCCAAAAATTTGTTAACTGACAGTCTCAGGTGTTAGTCGCTGGCTGTTCATAGTGCAGGACCAAGTTCGATCCCAGATTATTTCGTGTGGGATTTGTGATAGAAAAAGTGGCACCGGTACATGTTTTTCTTCGAGTACGTCTGTCTTCCCCTGTCAGGTTTATGACACCAACTCCCGGTACGTCTACCACATGTTGTTTTTCTACCACCGACAAAATAGAATCTTATCTTTGACGGATTTGACATTCAGAGGACCGTGCATCGTGATATATTATTATAATAAAACCAGTGAGGTACACTAATTTCTCAAATTTATTTTTGGACTAGATTTCTACATGTTTCGGACAGGTTTTCTGTCCATCATCAGGAGTCTAATACTGCATACACAGCAATAGGTATATGTCATACAGGTTATTCTGACTGCTTGCTAGCAAGCAGTCAGAATAACCTGTGTGTATTGTGTATACAGTACTAGACTCCTGATGATGGACAGTAAACCTGTTTGAAACATGTAGAGTTATATTCCAAAAATAAATTTGAGAAATTAGTGCATCTCGTTGGTTTTATTATAAGAATAGAATCTTATCGTTATATAAACAATTAAATAGTATCACCTCGTAAGATAGTGATTCACGTAAGAGATAATTCCGAGCTATTACGTCAGCGGAAACGGCGCAGAAAAGTATTGCTTGCACATTCATACAAACTGTGGGAAACGATTCAACCATTCGCCATGCCCAATCACTTAATCTGTTGGCGACACTTAAACACTTGCAGGTTTCCAAAATATCCGACAGTCAACACCTGTGTTCAGTTTCTCTCAAGATGATCACCTCTCCTCGGCGACCTCATGACCTGCATCTTTTCAGTAAGACTTGTTCTCTCCCCTCCTACCCATTCCGGCTTCATTATAATACCTGCTAGCTCAGAGATAAACTGGCATAAACACCAACAACTCTATATCGACTTCACATACGCAAGTGTAGGGAAAACCTCTTCCACGCATTGTGGGGAATAGGATAGATATTCCTCGCGGAATGTACCGTTAGGAAGGGAGTTAACGATGGTTTTAAAACCGGGTCGTATTACAGGGATTTTCACGACTATTAAAATGTAATTGGGCCATATGTCGCAATTGATTTTACTTGTGAATTCGTGCATTGTGAATGAAAATTCATGACCTCATTTGGCAGCATTGATACAGATGGTAGCACAATCAAACACCTACTCAAAATCCTCATCAGCCATCCTTGCCTAACAATCAGATGGCATTGAGCTATCGTACTGTTAATATAAAGCTCATCGCCATCACAGTAGATGGCAGCACCTACAGAAGTTGCGTGGATCTACAGTCACGAGGCGCATCTATAGCATTCTAAAGGATTTTCATCAAGTTGCCCATCAGAAATACAAAACACGGCAAGGCTTTGGTATCCCTACGCGTCACTTGACAGGAAGGCGATGCAGTAGGACGTCGATGTTGCCTTTTACCTTGACCTCGCGTGGGGCTCCATGTCCCGGACGCCCCCAGAATTGCTGCCAGGTTTCGAAGTGGCGCCTGCTGCTCTCCATTTCCTCCTGGCGGGCTTGCTGTGACACAGAGGAAAATGTATTTAGTTGCCACCATAACTGTGATATACACCAATCATGTCACCTTTCTGTATTCATTCAGCACCAATTTTTGTTCTACGACTTTTTTGTATTTTTTTAGCACTTTTAGCATTGTTCTACCGCCAAGGAGAGAAAGAAAGACGGTGTTATTACAGACATAAAAAATTCAGTTCTGAGCAGGTTATACCTAAATTATGAAAGGGAAATTCAGTAGTACTAAAAGGGAAAAATATTTCGCCATAATTCCTTTTTCTTAGAGGAAATTGTCGAAGTTTTAAAGTGCTTCAGGAGTTAGACTTCTGTGCAGAAGGAATAGAAATTAGTTGTGCTATGAAACCATACGAAACTCCTCTTGTTGAGCCGCGACCAGTTTTTGATCTACCTGAAGGCGTTGTTGCTTGCTAAACACTTGCTTGGATAACTCCTTTACATATTCGTGATTTCCCGCCGCTCGGTGGCAGTCTGCTGGCCTGCAACAAAAACAAAGGGTCACTGATGCACAGACATTCTTATCCGACAAGCGCATTATATACAGTTTGTTACTGCTACATCCTATAAGAAACTTGATCACAATTTTGGAATGGCCACACCTACGTCATCGGCGCACATAACATGCACATTCAGCAATAAAGTACCGATTCCTGGTAACGCCCGCGCGGGTGACACACGCACTTCCTGCGAAGGTTAGTTCTATTCTGTGTGTGAGGGGAACGTGTGTGCTTTGTAGTACGGTGTCGTACGTTTTTCTCCTTCGTTGTAGTCGTTAAAGATGAATACAAAATCGAAAATCCCGCTACTATGAAGTGCGGTTGATTATACGATTTTTAAACCTACATTCTTCCGACGAAAATTCACAGGCTTACAATTGAAGTGTATGTTGAAGGTGCGGTGAACGAAGGAAATGCGAGGAAATGGTGTCGGTTGCTGAAGGAGGCAGCACTAATCTGTATGACAAAGAATAAAATGGGCGCCCGTCTTTGGTCACGGATAATTTGAGAGAAGAAATGAATGCAAAAATTCGGGAAAGCAGATGATTCGCAATTTCTGAATTATACGAATATTTTCGAAACGTACTTCGCTTTATAATCCAAGAATTTGTTACGGACTGGCTGAAAGACTTGGCGTCGGCCTTTTTCGACGGTGGCTTAAAAAAGCTGATCCACGTTGAAAAGTGCCTTAATTTACATGTCGGCCACATGGAGCACTTACGAACCGTGTACTGCTTCAATTAGCTTACCAGAAGCCGCAGCGTTTTTTCTGTTCATTTTTCACTGCCGTTATTTACACCTATATTTATATACATATTATTCATTTCACTAGTTCCATAAAGTACATATTTATAGAAATTGGTTACAGGAACAATTTTGTAATTTATATTTGTACACCTTGTATATACTGTCTGTGCAATAAATCTCTTTAAAAAATTGAGTAGTATTTTAGTGTAGGTACCACCATGTTGCAAATATTGCATTTTTTAAATTTTATAAACTTTTTTTTACACGCAACCGATACTTAAACCTTTTGGCGCCGGAATTATTTTTTTTAAATTTTAGCACATTCTGTATATAAAATGTGAATAATACAGGAACCAAATACATTAGAATTATGAAACAAACTGCATTTT
>Ga0123352_10009626_pt1 | contig 15126 bp, 10 predicted proteins | sample TergutLab28metaG_FD_89700 | JGI IMG/M metagenome (GOLD analysis project Ga0123352, IMG submission 89700) | Labiotermes labralis P1 segment gut microbial communities from Petit-Saut dam, French Guiana - Lab288 P1 | ecosystem: Host-associated > Arthropoda: Insects > Digestive system > Gut ... | reverse complement strand
TCATTGGTGAACGGCTAATTGTGCCGAATATCTTCCGAGTGGTGTGGCGTCATTGGTGACCAGCTAATTGTGCCGAATATCTTCCGTGTGGTGTGGCGTCATTGGTGACCAGCTAATTGTGCCGAATATCTTCCGTGTGGTGTGGCGTCATTGGTGAACGGCTAATTGTGCCGAATATCTTCCGAGTGGTGTGGCGTCATTGGTGACCAGCTAATTGTGCCGAATATCTTCCGTGTGGTGTGGCGTCATTGGTGACCAGCTCATTGTACCCTATATCTTCCCGCATGGTCTGACAGGTGATATTTATTCCCACGTTTGGCGACATGAACTTCCAGCTCTCCTAGGGAATGTCTCTCTGCAAACATGACGCCGGTTATAATACAAGCATGACGGAGCGTCCGCTTATTGCAGGCAGGTCGTCAGGTATTATATGAATCAGCAATTCCCAAATTAATTGGATCGGTCTTGGTGGTGCACTAAATTTGCCACCACGATCACCGAATCTGAGTCCATTATGTTACCATGTGTGGGATTATGTGAAATCTATATTACAGGCACAAAAGTTGAACACCCGATAAGAACTGCTCCAATGAATTCTCAGCACTGCAAGAAGCATCAATAACTGTACAGTGCTTTGTAATTGTGCAAATTGTTTCGTCACGTGGATCAACAAATTTAGTTGAGAATGTGGTGGACACTTTGAACAACTTGCATTGGCAGTTAACTACAAATTTATAACTGTAAATTTAACAGCCAAATTCAATAAATGCAAAACTCACTTCCTTCGTGTATAATTTATTTAACGTACTGTGAATGTTTTTGGCTTGACTCAGAATTAGTTCTGGTTTGAAATCCTGAAGAACTGACTTTAACTCCGGGGAAATCCCACATTTAGAACACTTTGGAATTTGTTAACTGTCGTTATGAAACTTGTACTATCTTCTCACGACCGTGACGAAAATGTGCCCAATGAGTGTCGTAGGCGCATATCACATATTCTGAGAATGAATTGTGTTAAATATGATACGTAAATATTCAGTACCTTAGATTCGAAGAAATTAACTGCACTAGTAAAGTACGTGTGACTTTATAAATCTGTAGCAATGGGTTTGCAGTTTCGGATCGAATTGTCAGCGAGGATTACTTTTTTCGTCCTTTTCTGTCTTCGCGATGTGCCGAACCCGTCCAAGGCTTCTAACAAAAGCGCTTAATTTTTACAATTTATGGCTTGTTCTTAAAGTAAATATACCAGGCAGCTTATATCGTTGGAACAGGAGAAGAAAATTTGAGAAATTCAATTCCAGAACCGTTTGTTCAGTTTGCAACATAGTCAGTAAAATTTCTAATGTTTCTGTAATGTTCAGGAGTCTTCAGAATTATTCTGCCTTTATGTGAAATTCATGTATGAAACGCCTGACGTGACAAAAACATTGAAAGTTTCTGGCCATAAACTGGCGAAATTACAGCATCTTCTGTGTTTATGGAAGTCACAGAACAGGTCGTAAAACGTAGGTCGTGATTCAGTGTCACTAGTTTAGTTTCATGCATTGAAGTATTATGCTTTTATTACAGCATCTGTTGAAGAAACGCCTATAAATTTCAAGTAATACTTTAAATTCACTTCGTTTATTCGCAGAAATAGGCTGCTAATCTATTCACTCAGCAGAGATCAAAACAAGGACACCATTCCTAAAGACGTCCCAGTCATTTTGCTCAAAGGCGCAATCAAGGGGTTTGTCAGGTTTGTCAAAGTTATACACATTTGTCTATGTACAGTTCGAGTCCTTGAATTGCCAGTTTATACAAATAACAATTTCACAGCCTCTAAGTTTAATTTGTTACATATAACATAAAAAAACATTAAACAGAACGTAATGCATTCCTCCTGGTATATTCAAAATACTAATAACACTGGACAGCAAACTTAAAAAATATTTTTGTATCTGTGATGATTATGTTATTAATTTATTTGTTTGCATCTATGAAGTTAGAAAAGGGACACAAAAATATTCCTTGGCTCTAGTTTTAAAATTATACCACACTATGATTTTGTATGAAATAGGCTGAAATATTGTACGGAACGGTGGTTTAAATAAAAAACTAAATACTATTCATTGGAAAAGAATGTGCTTAGTAGACTTATTCTCTTTAGAGGTAATATTTACAACGTAAATTGAACATCTGCACAGTCTTTTTCATGTAAGTTCATTATTTAACACAAACAAAATCATGCTTTTTTTCGTTTTGCCTGTTGTTTGCATTCCACGGTAGGGGCATCCCTTGCCAAAGTCCAACAGCAGTCGGCGAGCATAGCACAGTTCCATTTCCCTTGATATCTCTTCTCCATTGAAGAAATGTGTTGATCGAAACTTTCTCCATGTTCATCACTCACTGCACCACAATTCTCCGGGAAAAAAATCCAAATGCGAGTGAAGGAAGTTTATTTTTAGTGACTTTTATGAGCCTAAATTCTGGTAGCTCTGCAAAAGGTTGTTTAAAAGCTCTTCACAGTTTTGAGCCCTTCTGTTTCCCAAAAATCCTTTTACTACAAATTTAAAACTGTCCCAAGCGGCCTTTTCATCGCCTTGAAGGAGAGTGTCGAAGTATTCGTCCTTGATAAGGTCTCATATTTTTGGACCAATGAAAACACTTTCTTTCAATTTTGCCTCACCTAGTCTGGGGAACTTTTCTCATATTGAAGTAAAGGCAACTTCTTCATGGTTCATGGCCTTTACAAAATTTTTCATCAGACTAAGCTTTAAATGCATGGATGGCAACAAAATTTTCCTCGGTTCTACTAGAGGTTGATTTTCCACATTGCTGATTCCTGGTTCCAGAGATTTTCTGGCTGGCCAATCCTTTCTTTTTATTTGAAGAGACTGAGCTCTGCTGTCCCATTCACAAATGAAGCAGCAATAATTTTTTAATCTTTACTGTAGTCCAAGTAGTAAGGCAATCACTTTTAGGTCACCACAGATTTGCCATTTGATTTATCGTAATTAATGGCGTCAATCAGAATGTTTATGTTCTCATACGACTCCTTATTATGCGTTGAATAACCAACAGGAACAACAGAAATAGAAGGTAGGGTGTTGCCATTGCGAAGGAGAACTGCTTTGAGACTCAACTTAGACGAGTCTGTAAATAGTCGCCAGTCCAGAGGATTGTGATTAATATTGAGTGTTTGCATAAGGCCATCAATATCATTGCAAGCAACAAGGCCCCTTTCCATTTTAAAAAATGAACTAGTTCTTCGTGCCTTTTGCGATACATATAAATCATTACTCATCACCAGGGAACCCAGTGCTGACACCTGTATCCCTTCCCAAGTAACTATTTTACGCATTAAGCCACACTTCATGTATCATGAAAACTAGAGCCAAGAATTGAATTCTAAGGCAATATTTGGTTTCAGCACATTGAATTGAAGAGGAATCAAGTATTTTGGTTACGGATGCATTTTGTGCGTTGGCCAGTGTAATTTCGCACCGTAGGTAGCGAATGAAATGTATTCTGGTGATACAGTAGTTAACATGTAAAATGACACATGATTTTCTTTTGAAATGTACGTGCATTATTTCGAGCTTTATATATATTTAAGCTGCACGGCCCTGAGCGGAGAGTAGCGGTTTGTTGGCACTGTACAAAGTGATGTGCTAAGAACCACTTTTCATTAAATATGTAATTTATAAAGCACATTCTCATTATTTTTTTTTAAACAAGAGTTTGAAGACGTAAGTTCTAGAAAAATAAGTCAGGTGGAAAAAGCAGGCATAGCGTTACAAGTCTATTTTTTTCGCTCCTATATTGCCTTTGCACTTTAATCTGTAACGTCCTGTACTCTATTCACAACAGTCACCACTAGTTTTTATTCTGATATACATGGATCCTCCCATTATCTTTCTTTACATTCCAATACTATATTATTTTCCCACCTACGCTTAGTCTTCCATGTTGTCTCTTTCCTTCATTTATCCAATAAAACTTCATACATACGTCACATTTCCTCCATGTGTGTTGCAGTTACGAGCCATTTCCTCTTTCAGTTAATCACACAACACGTATATAGGATGTACTGACCCTGTCACATACACTATTACTTGGCGACTCCCCATAATTTCAGCAGCCGATAATATTTGTCTTAATTTCGTTATTGAGTAGTAGAGGCTCAGATTTAACTTAAAAACAGAGAAATATTAAAGTTTTACAAAATCTTACACATTCTTTAATTGTAAATAAATTATAGAAAAGTGTCTTCTGTGATAGGATTCCATATCGATCGATAATTTGTAACAGGTGTTTCGGATGATTTTGTGCCTCCTTATTAAGTGTATGGTAAGAAGCGTAGGTTGCATGCAACCGTTTTCACATGTAATTTACTGTTCTTGTATTAACCAGAGAAGGAGGAGAGGTAACTCCCTCCAAGTGTCAACCGCAATTTACCATACCACAGGACGTTTCAACCTCAAAAGATTCAATTCTTATCAAGAACAATGTTTAAAATTCAAATAACGCTTCAAATATGGTAGTTCTGAAAAATTTGTTTAACATCTAAATTTTTAGGTGATTCAAATCTCAAAATTGTGTTTAGGGTACTGATAAATCTGTGTGAACAGGTCGACATAAGTTTAAAACTTATTTTGGATGTGTGTTAAGAGACTTTTAGTAATGTATTATTATTATTATTATTATTATTATTGACTTCAGTATATAATTATAATTTCCGATTGCAATCAGCACCATGAAAATGCGACCCAGTGGTCATTGAATAAAGAAGCGTTGTACACTAAATACAGTCTGGCGTTTACAGTGCTTTACACTCCACCTTCCTTAAAATGCTTGGAATTAAACTTCATAAGGAATTTTATGACTACTGGACCGTGCATCGTTGTGATAGTTGAAGAATAAAAGACGAACTTGATGTCACTTGCTATTTTATTTAACTTCTTATGTGCTCAACATGTTTCGGACATTAATATATCCATCATCAGGAGCTGGCGACTATTCTGTTGAATTACCACATTGGTCGTATTGTTCTTGGTTCCATGTGTGTTGGAGTTTCGGTGTGGTTCGGTTGGAACCAAGAACAATACGACCAATGTGGTAATTCAACAGAATAGTCGCCAGCTCCTGATAATGTGTATATTAATGTCCGAAACATGTTGAGTACATAAGAAGTGAAATAAAATAGCAAGTGACATGAAGTTGGTCTTTATTCTTCATAAGGAATTACTGTGTACATTTTAGCTGAAAAAGAAGTGGGTCTTAACATGGTAAACGTACAATTGAAAATTCTGACAGCATTTCTGAATGAACATAGGAGAAAGGGCGAACTAACATAGGCCGATTTCTTTGCGGTCATCATGCGTACTATCATTTCGCATGGCATCTTTATTTAATAATATCTCCAACGTGTAATTTGAGATAGCATTCATTTCGTTGTTCAAATGATCATTGTGGAATTATATAAGAAATGCCAGGCATGGTGTGGTACATGACGACCAGTCTTATCTGTTACCTCACACCCAAATGAACATCACATCACCAGCCTCAATCAGGTGTTCATAATTCAGCAAGAAAATATTTGGCGGAGACACGCATGCATTTTCGGCAACTTGCAGTGATCAAATCACTTGTTAAAGAAGAAATCCATTATTCTGATATTAGTACACGAATCAAACACATGTGTTTAGACACCTGTATGGGCTCTAGCAGGGGCAGTTGATGGGTCGGCTTACGGCACGTAAAAGAATGAAACAGACATCCTCGATCAGCTCCGTAGTGGTCGCTGTCTAACGACAAACCGCTATATCATCAACTTGATCCGGAAACAAAACGACAGTTCAAGGACTGACATCACACAATATCGGAAATCAATGCTGTTCCATACCTCTAAGACGACGCGAACTGTCTTTTGGTTTCCTGAAGAACGCATTTTGGTCGAGTTTTGTCACAAGAAGAAAGGATCAATATTGTTCGTTATTAACTTCTGACACTCCAGAAATTTTGTTGTCCACTGCGTGAACAAAAGCCAGGGAAGAAAAGGATCATCTTGCAAAGCCACAATTCACGGCCAAACTCTACTACTGTGTGCATGGAGAGGATTCTGAAGAACGGCTGACAGGTTCTCCTCCTCCCATCCTACAGTCTGTACCTAGCCCCTCGACCTAATATCCTTTGGGGTCCTAAGTATAAGATGCGAGGCCAGCACTATGCGACTAATACGGCAGTCCGTATTTGTTGACGAAGGGCTGAAAAGAAATTTTGCCGCAAGGGAATTTTCATACTTCTGGAAGTTTGACAAAAATTCATTGATTTGGGTGGGGATTTTCTACAAAATTGAATATAGGGACAAGACTAGACTGACGCATGTTGTTTCCTATTCATTCTTTTACTTTATCGTGGCACGATCCCCGTACTTCGTTAATTGATGCTCGAATTGCTACACAATGAGCTGGCTAACCTTCTAAAGGCCTTAGAAATTTTAACAAGAACATCCCTTGCTCTCAATAAATCTTCCTTAACACTGTCAGAGATTTGTTGGCCACGGCCTTCCTGCGCCAGATCCATAATTTTAATTGAAATATTAGAGTAGTCACAGGATAATTATCCTGTGACTACACTACAGACGCGCCCCCAAGAATTCATCAACTCGAAATAGTGAAATTGTTATTTTTTGTTTTTCCTTTTACTCCACTGCTTTTGAGTTTATTTGAATACACCTAGTTAATTAAATAAAATGTAATTTATTTTAATCCTCCACTAATCCTAATTTTTTCCAAACATACCCTTTATTGTCGCTTAATTCTGAAATTAAATGAAATATGAATTAAAAATAACGTAAAACCGCCTTAACGCGAAACTCTTGTCAATCTGGAGATGCTGACGTTGCAGAGGTTACATCGTAAAGCTGATGAAGTAACACTCGAAAATTTTGTGTGAAGAATGACTCTTATCTTGTTGCACTGCACATTAATCATGATTGCGTCTTGAGCACACAGGGGCTCAGCCCTACTTCAGGACTTCTAAAGCACAATGGGTAACTGCTTTGTTCCCTCTTTGTTCTACTGATCTGTCTCCTCTTTCTAATACACTTCTTTTTCAGACAAACCCACTTCTAGTTATACTACTTCAGATAGGCTGTCACATTAAGAAGACTGGTGAAACACTGAATGTTTTTCTTTTCGTGTTCATTTGTAAATTTTGTGAAAGGTATCTCAGCAATTGCTAGTTCTCAACTCACACACACAACACACACACACAAACACACACAAACACACACTCACACACACACACACACACACACACTCTCTCTCTCTCTCTCACACACACACACACTCACACACTCTCACTCACTCACACAATCACACACACTCTCACTCACACACTGTCAATCACACACTGTCACTCACACACACTCACACACTATCACTCACACACACTCACACACTGTCACTCACACACACTCACACACTGTCACTCACACACACACACTCTCTCTCTCTCACACACACACACTCACACACTCTCACTCGCTCACACAATCACTCACACACACACTCTCACTCACACACTGTCACTCACACACACACACTTACACACACACACACACACATGTGATCTCCAAATTATTGATTAGCATTGATCTGTAGTCTGCAATTTTTATTTAAGTTTATACGAGCAACTATATGGTGAGGTAGATTCAGCCAAAACACAAATATAAATATACGGTTGAATTATGGTGTTTATTAGCAATGTAAATACTACAAGTTTTGGCCTATAGCGGCCATCTTCAGGTTTTGACAATTTTCTTGCTAAAAGAGTTTTATATAATATGCATATTATATAAACCTCTTTTAGCATGTAGTTTTTACGTTGTTAATAAACACCATCATTTAACCGTATATTATATTTGTGTTTTAGACTGAATCTACCTCACCATATATTTTAAACACACAACGGGGATGGCACACCTCAGTATTATACGAGAAACATTCCGGTAGACACGCTACTGGAAATTTTAAAATCCCCAAAATAAAATGGCGAAAAAGATCGAAATGCATGCCTAGCTTAAATACTCTATAATGCTTAACGACACTTTTTTAACTCGGCAGATTATGATTATACAGTATCGAATGCACTGAGCCATTTATATTGTGCGAAGTGTATTTAAGAATCTTGGAGCGCGGTAGTGGAGTATGTCACTGTATTAATTTTGACATGATTGGGAGTGATAAGACTACGACAGTTTACACCACGATACACATGTTTCGAATCACGTGCGTCCAGAATGCCTGTCCTGATGCTATCAGACAATGGAGGGGAGGGCGGAATAATGATAACTAGTAATATTTACTGCGTGCGTATTTCTTTGTCCGATTGTAAATAATTAACGGGTGCAAGAAACACGAAAAGTACAGTGCTGTCAGTAGATTTTACGTTTAGTTGCGCACGATTTACCTAAACACGGGCCTACGAGTGTACACGGTGGGACCTTGGTCTAACGACATCGATTTAAACGACACCTCGACCATAGCGTCAGATATTCTGTGGTATCAATCAATTCCTCACTGGATAACCATTATCTTATACTAATCTGCTAGAACAACACGAGTTTATAACGACACAAAACATTGTATCCATATTATGACGTGATAACCGAGTATGACGGTATTAAATTATGTAAAACAGGGCTGACCAACATGTGGCCTTCGGTCTCTAGAACATACTTAGGATAGAGTTTAACAAATACAACAGATCTACGCCATATGATATATCAAATTTATTAGTAGAGAAGATGTGTACAAATTAAAACTCGTCACTTTTAAGACAACATAGTGTAAACCAATAATTATTTGTGTTTTATCACGTTAATAAGACCTGCTATCTTATCATTTAATCTTACTTTCAGCGTTAATTTATTGTCTGCAAATAACGGCCTTCTGGTGGATTCAATCCCCTCCCCCCCTTTGCGACACATGTGCACAGAAATGAGGCCCTCAGGTGAGTCCTTAACGAATTATGTGGCCCTCCTGTGGGTTAAACTTGGCCCGCTCTATTGTCCAGGTTCCCAAGTTCGCACACGGGAACGTGTGTTGTGAACAGAGGAAACTAATCTCGTAGACAGTGGTGCGCCCCAGTTACAGTTACCGCTGATTAGCCTTCAACGTCAACAGAGTGAATTAAGCGATGTGTTCGAATCTGTATAATATAGATCCATAAACCTCAAGGTGGGAGTATAAAACTAACTTTAAAAAAAATAATGGGTCATATTCAAACACACACGGGCGTGATATACAATCAGGAACGCTTTCAAGCGTCGCACGTAACGGTCTCGGTACATAACATTCCTCTCAAGTCGTGTCTTGTAGCTGTTGTGGAAAGCACCGCCAGGGTAAACCTCGTCACGAATTCTTGAAACTCTATTTCATGTTGCAAGTTCAGTTGCAAGTTTGTGTCTTCTCCTTCATCGTATTTGGCACACGTCCCACAATTTACACCACTTCAAAAGTTCTTTGCATTACTCGAATGGCACGATATCCACCTGCCACATTGTCTTAAGTTCTGCAACGTGAGAAAAGAAATTGCTCTTCTAATTATTACTAAGGCCTTCTCTTAACTGCACGTCACGTTATTTAGTGGCTTATTACAAAATGGTTCCACTATGTATGCCTCAAAACATTTCTTTATTAGGAAGTGCACTTTGTGTATTGGACACTGTCGATTTTTCTTTGGTTACAGCAAAAGACTCTTTGCGAAACCAGATCTGTTTCTGTCGTGAGACGAAAACGGAAACATACCAATTTGGATTCGTTAGAGTCAGGTAACTCGCATCTCCAGAGACCGTAATTAGCTGCACGTAATGGACCCAGGTAATTGGATTTTGTGTTATATCTGGTGACATAGATATTTTCTGAATCTTCGCGATTTTTTAATTTTTAAATGAAATGTATATAACCTTACTGTAGCGTACCTGTCTGAAAGAAAGTGAAAACTACTAATCAGAGCATTTTAAAATAATTATTTTCCCTGTAGCAAAGATCCGGTTTCGTGGTACAGTATTTATCCCCTGGTTTGTACCGAGGACGCAAGGAACTTCTTTTATTAAAAAGAACGAAGTCCCTCAAGTAGTCAAGAAATTCCGTTCCAATTTTGTAACTGAAATTTTTATTAACGTTTCACTAATCTCCGTCACAACGTATTTTCAGGAGTTTATATCCATTCCACATGCTCATATTTTTAGAAAACTTTAACTATAGGTTAAGTTCAAGCTTGCCAAGTGACATTCTTCCGTGACGTTTTCCCACATAAAAGTTCTATGAATTTCTAATATCTGCCCTATGAGTCGACGTCCTCTTTTATTGGATGCGTTTGCGTAAAAAGCGAAAAGCGACTATTAGCTTCATGTCCGTCCATCATTCTGTCTCTTCGCTTATATCGAGGTGGCTCCCACTGGACTGATTTGTATAAAGCTTGATATTGGGACTTCCAGGAAAATCTGCCGAGAAAATCGTAATTTGTTTCATATCGGAAAATATCATGCTCTTTACACGAAGACTTAAGTATTTACTTTGTTTTATTCTACAGAATAAGAAAAGAATATTATAAATTACGATCAGTGGTTTTAGGTTCATTCTGTAAGTCATGAAAGGCCCTATTAATTTTGCTATGGTCTCTCCGTCCGTCGGCACACAGCAACGCGGCTTCCCCTGGACGGATTTTCGTTATGTTTTGTATTGAGGAACTTAAGGAAATCTGTCGAGATACTCCACATTTGTACAAAACCGGACAGAAATGTCGGGCACATCCGAGGGAGACCTAAATGTGCTTCATGTTGAGGGCAGTGACATATATAGCGCCACCATAATGGCGACGGTTCTGTGATTTATGGTAACGCATTCAATATTTAATAAAGCGTAAAGAAATAAACCGTCAGTCATAACAAATCTTTTCACTTTGTCAGAAATGTGGTGTAATTTAAAACATATTTCGACCATCTGAGCCAAATCGAGGCAATATAACTAATTACGTACGAAATACTTGGTAGGAAATTGTATCTAGTTTATTAGAAAGAGAAAGAGATTTCTTCCCAGAGGATACTGGAAATTGAAAGAGGAAACCCAAAATCGTCTTCTTTGGAGATATCGTTTTGGAAGAGACTCTCTACCTGCTGTAATAAAGGCTCCGAAAGTAAGGATAGATAAACGACAAAATAATGAAATCACACTATGCCCCATGACGTTAAATTTCACTTAAACACTGTAACACTGTAAACTCGCATAAAGAACCCCGCGTAGTTTCAAGAAAACGAAAGAATAAATACGTAACTCTCTCCCAAACACCAACGCATTGACAATGATCCAGCGGATCCCCACCGAAAGAGAATTTAGTACCACCGTTCCGGATCCCGATTCAGGAACGAAGTCGACTCTGGAACGAGAAGATTCAAGTCACGGAGAAAAAAATTCGAAAACAGGGGAGAACGATAGGAAGACATGTGCCATCTGCAGGAAGGATCGGTAGGTACGACACATTGTAACCGCGGCAGTGGACGGTCGTGTTACATAAAGTAAGAGAAATTTCTTGACTAGGTAAGCAAAACTGCGCCGTGGATGTAGGTGGTAAATACGTGCCAAAATGCTTGTAATTAATAGTGTTGTTACAATATTACTTTCGTTTGCAAAACTTCAGATGTATGCCAAATGTTTTATTACGTCATGAACAAGAAATGAGAGCAATATTGTTCACAGTTGAAATTTTCGTTTTGCGTAACAAGGCAAACTATTATAGCAGAAATAGTCGCCAGGAATCGAAGAAACAAATAAATAGAAACGCTGATTAATTTGTCACTCTACGATTTCGAAGTAGCTGTTGCAGTATGAAGCTCTGTATCTATCCTGAAAATAGTCTTGCATATTGTTTTATAGCTACCATGTAGCCTCTGGAGCATAGAGGCATACGTGTGAGTGAAGGTGCTAATACGTTACACGAATACGTAATATCTTCCTGCAAATCTTTGCAGGACTGTACCTTGTGCTTCCTCGTTATTCGCTGTGGCTTCTGTAAAGAAACGGCAAGTGGTGTGGAGTATTGACTGACTTTATTACGAATCCTAATAGACAGTGTTAAATAAACACCAACGCTCTTGACATAATTAAAATCTCTTCGTCTTTTATAGTTTGTTTCATTTTCTCCTCAGCACCAGCCATAAACTGAAGCCTACAAAAAGCCACAAAATAAATATTTCATGCAGTACGTAACGATAATTGACTCCATATGAAATATTACAAGTATGAAATTTGATATTTCATGCATGTCCAATTGTTGCCGTTTATACACACACATATAAACATTGCATATTTGTAATCCAGTTTATGAATGTCATATTATGCACGTGCAAACTAGCCAGAGTGAAAGACTGGTAAGTGTGCAACACATAATATGCGGGATTAAAATATCTTAGTAATTAACCAACTTAATGCACAAATTCTTGTTTTATAATAAGTTTATTTTATGCCTGTACATGTTTCGAGCACCATGTGCTCATCATCAGTACGTCAAAATTTATTATACAGTATCTGGTATCGTCACACCTGTAGGTGGCCGTCCGGTGCACAGGCTGAGAGAGTCCTCTCTCAGCCTGTGCACCGGACGGCCACCTAAATGTATGATGATACCAGATGCTGTATAATACAATTTTTACCTCCTGATGATGAGCACATGTTGCTCGAAATATGTACAGGCATAAAATAAACTTATTATAAAACAAGAATTTGTGCATTAAGTTGGTTAATTACTAAGATTATACTGAGATACACGGTCAGCAAAGCATCAGAATTAAAATATCTGTTCTTTCAATTATCGCTCTACTTTTGGTGGTATAAATTATCGTATATTAATGTATCGTGTATTTAAAAACAGTTAATCTTATAATAACACGATTTATTTGAAAGCTGTCCTCTCGGGACACAGTTATTTAGAAGAGGGTATCTATTGACATTGATAACAGCATGGAGAGAATTTATTCGTTTCTTGTTAACGTGTGACAAAGTTTAATGCTTCAATTATTCTTTTACTTTAAACTAAACTTGTCAAACTATTTAATGTTAGTATATCGATCTACCGAGCAATTCAACAGGTATGTTAAGACTCTACAGATAACATCTCCCGTTAAGATTTGAGAATTTCGCAACGTTTCGATTAATGTTTAGGTCTTCTGGAATCTTCCGCCGTGTAAACTGGCAAATATTTACGGACATTTTGAAGTACCTTTTGCTTTCAAATTGATAGTTAGATATTCCAAGTAGAGTGATAATACTTGGTCCTGGATTTGAAGGCGTTACAATCGATATCTGCTCAACAGTCGACAGCATTCCTAGAAGGCTTGCTTCTTCAGTATTCGCGGCTATGATATCGTTTCGTTAGTATGTCGTAGAGCTCTTTTGTTCGTAAGGGATTCGTAGCCCCTGTAATATACCGCAGATTAACAAGCACTTGACACAAATAAAAATAACCTTCAAAATTATTATATAAATCATTGAGGAAACACAAAGATTTTGACACTGTGTGCTTCTTCGTCTCTCAGATAATTGTAAATGATAAAATCAGAATCGTCATCCTACAGTTTCTTCCGCGATTGCAGATCTAAACATTTCCTTCAGTGCCTGTTGTCAAAAAATTTTCACGCTATAATCTTCATTAAAATTAAGATGCCTCTTATATCGTTTTCCGATTTTATTTCACTTTTTTACTACTTCTTCACCGAAGCTTTTGGCAATGACTACTCCGTATTGACACTGTGAGATTAGAATCCCTATTATTACAGAGACGGTGCGAAAGCTTGAAGCATTCTCTAAAACTGCTTTTTTCTTGTAGATAAACAGCCTCATGTGTATAGCCGAACTCAAATAAAATATCTAAATAGTAACGAAAGGACAGAATTTGACTGTAGATAATGTGTTACATTGGTTGTGAAACTGTATATTCTTGCCTGTGAACCACCACGTATCAGAGTAATATGACTCCTCCATATTTATCATTGAAAAATATGCTTGAAGACATAAAGACAAATATTCCCGGGAAGCGCAAACATTTATCTAAAATTTTATATCATATTACGCATCAGAAGTTCAAACAATGAACGATGAAGATTCTGAAAACCACAGTGCTTATATTGAAACGTGGAAACTGCTATCCAAGGACTTAAAACTCCAACCTGCTATATCTATGAATTTAACTTTTCTCTACTCCTTTAATATACGATAATAAAGTTTAACACAATTTAAAAAAATATAATATAGAGGAATTTGATAAACTGGCTCTCAATGAGAGACGAATTACTCTAACAATTACATGTAAAAAATTTATGGGTATCTGCAGAAATTTTCTGGCCCCGTTAGCTAGATCTCCATTTGTCTTCACAATTCCTACGTCAAACTGGTTTTCTTGAACTCGCACTCTGCTTGGAGATGTTGGTGAAATTCTAAAGAAATGACGTCGTTACAAATTTTATTCCACAAATCAAAGCGTATGGGGCAGCAAGGAAGTGCTTATTCTATCTCTCCTTTCGAACATCTCTAATTAATGTTCCAGGACATGGCGTCATTTTTCCAGAAGTACAAATTTGATGTTGTTTTATAAAATACACGAATATTATGTAGTTTTTTGGTAGTTATCTGAATCAAAGTTCAAATGATTTGCAAGAGAATACCTCGAACACTAGAGACCAGGCATTTGTTTTACTCTTCATGAGCTGCAGGTTACGGCGCTGCATTGTTACAAGTGAATTTTAACAATTTAAAAGTATATACTACAACCGGTCGGAACAATTATTTGGTTAGAAGGTACAAAATTATTTTCTGAAATGTAGGAATACATATTTTCCGAATAAGGGAGGTCAGAAGCATCTGGTAAGGGATGCAAAAGGTCAGTGGTATAGCAAAGAGAAGGATGGTAACAGGGCAGAGAGTGAGAAAGAGTCATGTGTGAAGTAGGATAGACAGGTAACTGAAGAAAGAGACAAATAGAGGTTAGAATAGGATAGAAGTTGCGGTAAGCATTTACAAAAGAGAATTCTGGTTGTTACGTATTTGTCAACGTCAAGTTTAATTGAGTTTTGAAGTCTGT
>Ga0123352_10009625_pt1 | contig 15127 bp, 12 predicted proteins | sample TergutLab28metaG_FD_89700 | JGI IMG/M metagenome (GOLD analysis project Ga0123352, IMG submission 89700) | Labiotermes labralis P1 segment gut microbial communities from Petit-Saut dam, French Guiana - Lab288 P1 | ecosystem: Host-associated > Arthropoda: Insects > Digestive system > Gut ... | reverse complement strand
GGAGAGTATATACCACGTTTAAAATATTCAGTACCTATATTTGTTGAATAAACATATAAAATGCAACTTTAGAGGTTAGCGGTGCGGTACGACCACTATAGTTGACATTAGGCGTCAAAAGGTGTGTAGATCTATACATGTAATGGTACAGGAGTTTGTACAGCAGACAACGACGGCTACAGGCGGTGAAAGAAATAAACGGATTGTCTGCACTCGTATGTTACATTTGCAACTCATAATGCAGCTTTCTTCTTTTAGATCTGTTATCGCATATAATATACGATTATTTGTACCTGAAGTATCTGACAAAATGAAATGCTACTTATGGTCATGCATCACAAGAGAAGGTAACTGAATGAAGAGACACCATTAGAAATAGCGTAGCGGTAGGTAAACTGAGGTCTTGTCGTCGTGATCAAGTTATTTGAATTACAGATGGCAGCACACGTTGCTGGAATGTGTAATGTGCAGCAGAAACCCGTTCATGAGCAGTACAATTAACACGCTTCCTACAGCCACTGTTAGTTGTCTCGTCCACATGAAACTCACCGTAACCTCTTCTTTAGACTGGCCATAGTGTCAAAACGTTAAGGGCGAGTTGTTAACTTTTTCCACGAATAAAACAGCTCCAAAATGAAAAAGTACCTTGTCACGTCACAGGTTTAGTAAATTAGTGAAAAGTAGCATTGTCCCTGTACAAGCCATGAGCACGTATGAGAGAGTGGAGATATTGCTCCGCACATTCTTACATTTACCCATATACGGAGGTAAGTTGCCAGCTTCCTGCACCAGCCGCTTTATCCCCGGGAAAAGCTTTCCCTCTGCTAACTCAGCAGAAGGCGGCGTGTGCCCCAAAACCGGTCTGGAAGCTTTGGAAAAGAGAAAAATCTGTTATGGGTTTAGTACTAGAAGGAATAACTGATTTTTCTCAGCTAAGTGTAGTGATAGCTGAACTAATTTTGTTATTATAGCGGCTAAGTTACAGTCATGACGATTAGCGAATTAGAGTCCAATTGCTTTCGGGGGCCGCCTGAAATCTGATATATTTATCCTTTCACCGTAGGCTTACTCTTTCTGAAGTCAGCTTTCTGTTATCCAGTGCCTACTGAAGTACAATGCCTACATCCGAAACATGTTGAACATTAAATAATGAAATAAAAAAGCAAGTGACATCAAGTTGGCCTCTCTTTATTCAACTATCAAGATAATGCACGGTCCAATAAACATAAAATTCTTCAGAGGTGTTGCTTAATGAAGGATTGGGACAACTTTTCCTACCCATGCCGAGGTGTCCTGTACAGCACTCCTCGGATGTGTTAGAGAAGTCATCAATTCACGTCAGATATTTCGAAAAACTTCATGGTAAGGTGACATCGTTTAAGAATGAGGCGCTTTGGACTAAGTGCCCATCCTTATCTCTGTTCAGGAAATCCGAATGTTCGACATCTCCATTACTATAAGTACTGAAGTCACTCAGTGGACACTATTCTGAGCTAGTTCCGTTCAACACCTGTCTTTAGAACGTTTCCCCAAATGTTATTCTCCAGTATCATTCTGTCTTCCACACTGCTGTTTTGCAGTGCGTTCTCCACGGATTGCTTATCACTTTCATTTTTGACTCACGTGGATATATCGTATTAGAAGGGATCTGAGAGTGATATTGTTTTGACGAGAACTGAGCGGAAGTGGCTATTTATACTTGCTACGAAGTGTTTTGTGACACCTGTGATTTCTTGAACTTCGGGTAATGTCAAATACTCAGGTAAATTTCTTCCAACACCAAATTAGCTGTTTTGTTCGACGCCCTCCCGTCTTACCCAGTGTCGGCCTCCCTTTGGTCGTGCTGAAGAGCAGTCCGGTATTGTCATTCCTATTTAAGTGTCTCAACGACGATTTTTCATTTCTTTTAACATTTATTGACTGTATAATTTTAATCATTTTTGCGTTTCTTCGTTTTGTAAATTTTATTTTATATATTTTAGGTCATTCCATGAGACTTCGAATAAGTATAATTTCTAATACAGACGTATTTCATCAGGACCTTATCGAGAATATTAAAAAGATATCGGGTGTCCCACTCGCTACCGAACCCGGCATTTCTTTAATAATTTTACCACTAATGAACAATTAGGCGCACTACAGACACACACTACAGACATATTCCTCTTCATTTCTCACACAACGAACGTACTTCTGTTCAAATTTCGTTGCAATATCTTCGTTGGTGTTAGAATTATTAAAGAAATGCCGGGTTCGGTAGTGAGTGGAACACACTGTGCTTGACACCGCAATAGGCGCGAGCTCTCCAACCTACAATATGATGATTACTTAATCAGCCGAAACATTTTGCATGTGTTATCCTACCTTATATGTTGTGTGCGACTGATTTAGAGAAAATGTATTTGTAACTGAAAACAATGGGGATGTGTTATCTAAATATATTTAGCTATTTGATATTTTAACGTAAAGAAGTGTTTTGTTCTGAAGTTACATATTACTTAACTATTCTGTTTTAGTACTTGATTTAGTTAGTTATTAAATAAAAGTAAGGTAAAGTGTACCCTTGTACAGGCACTGCGGCTCTGTACAGGCCAAACGGCCCATAGGGGGAGTAGAGGTGTAGCTCTACTCTTTCTTGTCCCTAGAAGGGGATGAGGGGTCTGCGTTACGCCCCGACCGCTCTTTGCCCCTGGGAAAGGCCCTTGTGACCATTGTACAGGAGGCTGGGTGGGCCCCAGGACCGGTCTGGACAGGTGCCAAAAATGTCGCCCCCACCGGGATTCGATCCCCGGCCCGTCCAGCCCGTAGCCAGTCGCTATACCGACTACGCTACCCGGCCCACAGTTAGTTATTACTCACTCCTTTATTCTGTCTGTTGGTCAGTGTGTTTGGTTAGTGAGCGAGTGTGTTAATTATATTCACTTTGTGCAGACACTGGGATATTCATCATGTTGTTGGACTAGAAGTGTTGAGTAAGGATGATCAGCTTCTTTAAAACAGACAGTCATTTTAAAGGAACCGCGGTGCAGCCGTCTGCAGCTAAACATAAAACAGAATTCATTGCTGTAACAAAGGACCAACGTCGTTTGTTTGTGGTGAATGTGAAAACGATGGAAGTTGACACAATGCCATTGTATACAAAATGAAAATCTTACGAAGAGCGAATTGCGTTGATACAGAACTGACTGTTGATCAGACACGCATCGCAGGACGGTGCGAACATGGTTCGGAGTCTTGCAAGCTTGCAAATACCATCTCTTATTGAAGGTTCAGGTCAGGGTCGGGGGGGAGTGGAGGGAGACATTTTATGACGTGAGCGAAGAATTTCAAGGAACACTCCGGATGTGGTAATTAGTAATTGTTTCGGGGGCTTTATTTGACTACGATGACTCAGCTGTCGGTTTGTATAGCATGGAATAGAAAGAATAATAATTCGCGCGACGAATTGCATTACGAAAGGACGTTCTCGTACCTGTGTTTAGGTACCATCTCAGTATTTGCGTCACTGAACTTAGAGAAAATGCAGAAGACCTCACGATACGGACCCCAGGTGAGAAAATTTAACCTTGTATTACGTCACTACAAATGTACCACTACACCATGACGATCAGCGATAATCAGGAGATTGGGCATATGAACACACAAGCACCGCGGCTGGCCTATGCTCCACACATTCTGACTGAACACTAGATACGGGTGATTGGTCAGATTCACGCTCCCACTGCATTATACCTTCGGAAGTAGATAGCTAGGTTACTAGCCCTTTTGGTTTACTGCTCTGGCAGCTACTTCGCAGACATTTAACCGTTTTAAGACAGACTGCTCTGGACAATGTGGAATACTTTTGTTCCCATTGCTCCCCGATGTCTGAATTTGTTTTGTAGGAAGGTTGCCACATTGAGAAGAATATGATGAATTGGTGGAATGATTATGCACACGAGAAAGGCACATTACTGGGAGAAAACCCTGTTCCAGTGCCACTTTGTCCACTATAAATCTGTCGTTGGACTGTTAAGGAATTTAAAAATGGAAAATTAAGGTCACAAACTCCGTAGTTTAGGGCAGTTTACGTTTATTTTTAAGACACTATGGTTAAATGTTTAGTGACCTCTCGAAGGTCCTGGAGTTAATTGTATGATGTGTTAGATTTGCCAGCGGACAGAACAATGGAGAAACGTTATAGAGTGGTTTTGTTGTGTTCAGAAGTAAAGAGCACTGCTGACTGAATCTAGTTGTGTCAGGATGTGCCAGGGTTGGCCATAGGACGACTTGAGACTGTGCGTGGCCTGAAGTTCATGCTGTGTGTAGCGAACTGCTCTGTGGAAGCTGGGCGATGCACGTTAAAAGGAACGTTTACACGGGAAGTTGCTGTGTTATTACCATTCGTGTCTGTTGATATTCTGGGCTGGAATATCGCTCCGAAAAAGCCTGTTCTGTCTGTTTTGCATGAACTTGTTCAGTCTGTTCATAAAATATTTACATTTTAAAGTGGGATTGCATGCGCGTGAGATCAGTCTATCGAAGTCCTTTAGTCTACAAAGATAATACCCAACTGGTATTCGAACATGCGATATCATGTTTTAAGTATGTCCTAAAATAATTCATGTCGTAAATTGTACGATTACCGGGGTCGGTTGGACGGTTGAGTCGCCAGTGATTTCCATGCTGGTTTACAATTAAAGAACGTTCTTTCTTGAGCGTCTGTATATGTTAAATTATATATATATTATATATATATATATATATGCGTCGCTTAACGACGGGGATGCGTTCTGAGAAATGCGTCGTTGGGGGATTTCATTGTTGTGCGTATGTGTACTTACACAAACCTAGATAGTATAGCCTACTTCACACCTAGGCCATATGGTATGGCCTATTGCTCTTAGGCTACAAACCTGTACAGCATGTTACTGTACTGAATACTGTAGGCAGCTGTAATACAATGGTATTATAATATTGTATTGTAATATTATAATCTTATGAGACCACCGTCGTATATACGGTCCGTCGTTGACCGAAACGTCGTTATCCGAAGCATAACTCTCTCTCTCTCTCTCTCTATATATATATATATGTGTGTGTGTGTGTGTGTGTGTGTGTGTGTGTTCATGTGAGGGCTGGGGAGACATGTTGACATTAGTGCTTCATCAAAGAAGCACAACAAAGGATTGAATCGAACATCTCGTATCACGAATGTCACCCGATAGAACTGAACGAGTAAGAAGAGAAGCTCAGGTGCAGAGAGAACTAACTCTTCAAGAACGCGCAAAAGATGGCGAGGTCTAGTCTTGTGGCTGAAAGAAGAGAAAAGGAAGTGGATGAAAGGAAGCAGAGGAACTCTTTGCCCTACCTGAAGAGAAGCGGAGACTTTTATTTCACAGCTTCTCATACATTAAATATGCATTCTTTAAGGACTAGAACTGTGAATGGACAGATGTCGTGTAACATGACGAATTACCCCGGAAGAGTCGAGAATATCTTGTCTAGCACAAATACGAGGGCGAGTCTTTAATTGTGCATACAGCAAGTCACATCACTGGGATAAAGGTTGACTTCCCGGATACTACAAATTAATATTATCGGCACGACTAGCGTTGCTGTTTCTTGCGCAACTAGGCACGGGCCTCAATATGTCAGCAGTAGTATTATTTCATAACCACTTGAAAGAATTAATCTCTGCGGGGAAAGAATTTATTCGACATTAAAATGGTTTCTTAGAGATTAATTGAAGTGTTGTTGACCAGGTTGGTTTATACTCTATTCCTATAAATAATAGCGGTAAATTCTGTCATCTACACGCCACTGATGTCGTAGGCAGGCAGATAGAGCACGCTCCGTGACTTCGTGCAACGAAGCGGCGCCCACCCCTGTTTGATCGTGACAAGGAAAGGGATGAGCACGGGCAAGGAATGTGGCTGGAATGCTTTGCCGGCAGGAATTTGGACCCCAGGCCCGGTGACTCACTCTCCTGCATGGTTGCCCACCCCATCTATCATCTTGAACTTTGTAATGCCTCGTCAGTGGCGTAACTACTGTTATTTCCACCACAGTTTATGAACTGAGTAAACAATTGCTTTAAAACTACTGTTCGTGAACCACTTGGGGGATAGCCGGCGATTCCGTTAACAGTAAGAGCAGAAATTTCTCGTTGACAGCTCCCAGACCGACTCTGGAATCTATCCAACCTCCTGTCTAGATGGGTAGCCTGTGCCTTTCCCCCGGGGTAAAGCAGCCGAGGCATGAGTCTGTCTACTCACTTCGAATACCGAGGTTAAGATGACGTGGATCTGTATCTCTATTCGCCCGCATATTTGAAATAGGCGATGCTAAACTATGTACGCAGATTTTACCTTTAGGCCTCCCTTTACTTCTTTAACTTATACGAGCAGAGCGTAGAATTTTCGTGTGACTCTGATTAATGAATTGGGACATCGACGTAACTTGGGGGGGGGCGGGGGTAGGGAAAATGCACCTCCAGTATTTTTTATGCCTAAGACTAGTTTCTTTTTTGGCTACTAAGTTGAAGAGGGGCAAAAAATTGGGGGAGAGTGGAGGAAGAAATCTCCCCTCTCTGTCTAACTTAACTCCGTCTTAAAGTTCATCTTACCTCCTCCCCAGTGTTACTAACCAAGTTATGCTTATGAATTGGGAAGTATATCTGTGTGGAATAATCTGCCACGAGATACAGAGCGTGATTTTGAGATGCTAATATTTGTCTGGGGTTTTCGTCTTCTGCAGGTTTTTGAGAAACTCTGACGGGGGAGCCAAACTGACTTTTTGAGCAATGAAAGACGGTTGAAGCTTGGACAGAAGTCTACCAGGCTACGGCCCTCCGTCGTTGCTGAAAAGTCAGCCTTATTGCCTTGTCAGTGCTTCAAAAACAAAGACTCCTGTAGAAGGACCACACCAATACAAATATTGACGTTTTCGTAAATTACCGTTTGTAGAGTATTACAGTGATGGAGGAAAACGACAAGAAACCTCAGAATAAATGACCTCCGAGTCGAGAATCGAACCATTGACATTCAAAACACAGCCGTACAGGCGATCTGTTTAAGTGGTACGTTCCTCGTAGTGGAATTACCGGAACTGCCCAGTGATTTCTCTGTCTCTTATTGTTTAGGCCTATATAATGCCACAGGAATGAGACCACGTGACTTCTGTTCTTGCAAATATCCCTTCAGTTAGCAGTGCCTACGAACACTGCAGATGCGCCTCATTGCACGGAGGGAACGTTTCGGAAGAACCTTCTGCCGTCATCTTCAGGATAACAGATGTCTCTTCTGTCCTGTGGATGGAGGTACCAGGTTCTTGTGAAATGGTTGTAACTGCCTAATAGACTACACGGCATCACACCTCATAAGACCGTAGTTAAGAATTTTATATCGTTTTGTCCATTTTCTCAGTATACTGAAAATAGTGACAGCATGCAGTATCGCTGTCGTTGAGATCTGCATGTTTGAGACATTTTTATTAATATAGACCGTTTGTAAAACTAAGCAGGCGTAGTGCCAAGCAACATTGAGCAGAGTCCTCGAGAAACTGAAAGGTACGCAGGTCGCCTTGATATTGTCCGCATTTTGTGCATCCCGACGTTTCGTTACCCTAGCCACAAGACCTAAAAGAATCAGTAACACACCTTCCCCACCCGTTTCTTTAGAATCACTTAATATTAACTATACGCATATCTCTGGGCCGGGATATCATAGTCAGTATAGCGACTCCCAAAGCCTGAACGGCCCGGGATTGAAACCCCGATGGAGGATACAGATTTTCTCTTCTCAAAACCCGTCCTGGCCTACCCTGGGACCCACCCAGTCTCCTCTACAATGAGCACCGGTGATCCTCGGGTGTCAAGCGGCCGGCGCGTGGCGTTGACCTTATACCCCAATACAGCGCGGAGGTTAAAAATTGGTGGAGCGCTGCATGTTACGAAGTGACCTTTACCTTTAAACGTATAGCTAATAATCGTATCTTATGTCGGAGCTGGTAATTTCTGTGTCACCAACACATTTGTATTGAACATGCGCAACAGTAAGGTAAATACCACGCGTTTCCAAGCGAATCCCGCCAGGTTGTATTATGCCCTCCGCGGCCACATTTGTAAATTCTGAATACGATATATAAATAACGGAATAGTTAGGATAATACGTAAACTACATTATTAGTTTTACATGTGCGGACCACGAACCAACCCACAGTTACGGGTGTGGCCCTGTGCCATAAGCTCGGAAGCCCGTGGTTTATGACCTCTCAGCGGACACACTGCGAAATGTGGGTAATCCTGCTGCTTCACTTGAAGTGCGTTATCCACTCGTTATAGCGTGCAAGTAGACGGGCGTAATGACGCTGCATCCAGTAGTTCGGGCCGTCAGTAGCAAACAGGTGGCAGGCAGTTTGTGGTTAAAGCGATTTGCGGAATCGTTTCAACAGCTTGCTTGCAGGAAACGGGCCGGAAAGGAACGTCACTGTGGCTGGCTGCCTGGTTGGCTGGCAGACTGTAAGCCAGCTGCGTCAATTGATTCACGCGGACATACGATTTCCGCGCATTGCGTTGATTTGTGTTACATGCGATCTGTATGAAAGAATTCCACCGTTCTGTAGTGTATGATAATTATTCCTTTCAAGAGATTTCCTGCCATCTAATGCGAAGGTTCATAACATCATTCACAAAATACCGCCATTGGTTCACATTAATAGCCAGTTCAAAACTCACATTTTCCGAGTAACATTTTGTTCAGATGCGTACTGCATGTTCAGCCAACATAGTTGTCTGTGATTTTAGCACACAATGTCAGGTGAAGCACAGTGCCGGACCGTCTTTATCGTTTAATTTTGTAAGTCCTCTTTCTATCTCCTGCAGACCCAAAATCTCTCATCGTATCTGTACAGAACAACACGTTTATGTAGGTAGGTTTTCAACCTTTTTATAGGCCACTAAGGCCCTTAGGGTGAGTAGAGGTATAGCTCTACTCTTTCTAGGACCTCGGCACACTAGATGGGTGTGGGGGGTCAGCCCCACGCCCTGGCCGCCTCTACCCCCGGGAAAGACCCGGTACCCATTGTACAGGAGGCTGGGTGGGCCCCAGGGCCGGTCTGACCGGGCGGAAAATTTCGTCCCCACCGGGATTCGATCCCGGACCGTCCAGCCCGTAGTCAGTCGCTATACCGACTGAGTTATCCGGCCCATAACACGTTTATGTAAGTTACTTATATACTTGTGTTTTTTAACGAAGCCCTCAGGTCTCATGCCGTATCTGTTGTGCCAAATGGTAAGTTTACTGCCTTCCGTCACAAGAATATTTTTTATTTCGTACCTATTTCTCAAGAAAACTCAGGAATCGTAATGAGATTTACGAGTGTGGTTGATGTTAAGTACCAGTTCGTTATGCAGACTCTCCCTAACTTGCACAAGTCGCACTGGAGTAGCTATGCATACGGTAAAATACACATGTGTTTAACTAACAAGTGAGTCGAACTGAAATCCCAAATCAGACACGCTGGAGCTTGATCGATCGCAGCATGAATGTCCTGCCACCTCTGTTATCAGTATTCTTCCGCCAACTTCGTCTTATTACGCTTTCGTTCCAGGCAGGAAATTTTCGGCGCATTTAAAAAATTATATTATTTCAGTTTTTTTTTTAACCTTTTAAAAATTTTATAATCCTGAAATTGCAAAATTAAAATGGCGTTAAGTCTGGTAGTGTTTGTAGGTCGAACCGATCTTTTAGATATAAAATTGTAAATTTCGATTTTAGCGTCATTTATGTATAAAGGACCGGGGTGTGTCGGTAACATTCATTCAGTTGTAGCCTACCTTGTAAAGGCACCGACCAGACCGGCCGCAGAGCCCACCCACGCTCTAGTGCGATGGATATCGGGGCTGGGAAGAAGAACCACAGAATGAAGCCGTCCATTAATCTGCATCTAGTCTCAAATTTAAATGCATGGAGCTATCTCTCCACTATTTCGTATGTATTTTCAGCGTGATGCTGATTAAGCTCACCACCGTCGCAATGTAACCTATCGTGTTACTGGTGCAGCGTCGTTATGGAGGGACATTTGAGTAGCAAGAATTCTGTGGAAAGCTGCAAATCCCGAATCCCGGGCAGTGTATTATTTATAGGTATGTTATGGTTCAAAAGTTAATTAACCAAAACAAATCTTTTTTTGATAGAGAGAGAGAGGCCATCCCGTTGTTTATTACCAAATTTGTGTAATATATTATGCACCGCCAATACACAACATACGTCAAACAAGATGCAACAATTACAATTAGGTAATATTTGGTTACATGTTTCGGCCGTGACCGGCCATCTTAAGGCCATCTAAGAACAACAAAGTACAGTAAAAATATTACTCAATGGGGTCCCATTTCATTCACATTAAACCTTGATAAAATCTGAAAATTCTTACTTAAGATTAAAACCATACTATTCCACTGTTTTAATCTTAGGTAAGAATTTTCGGATTTTATCAAGGTTTGATGTGAACGAAATGGGATCCCATTGAGTACTATTTTTACTGTACCTTAATTGGTGTTCTTAGTTGGCCTGAAGATGGCCGGTCATGGCCGAATCATGTAGCCAAATATTACCTAATTGCAATTATTGCATCTTGTCTGATATATGTTGTGTATTGACCTTGCATAATGTATTATGCAAAAACATTTCATGCATTAGCGGGAATGCCAGTGCAGAGTTATGCCAGTCGGTTTGTAAAATGGTATCGGAGAGTTGTCAATTGTGCACTGAACATGGAGGACATAAATTATCACAGTTTTGCAAATTCGGCAAGTATAAACTTACAGCGTGTTTTGGTGCACATTTTACCGATTGGCTAACTGACTTCTGGGCCACTCAGTTAACTGAAATTAGTATTATTAACATGAATGTTCCAAAAAATAAACATCTGGTTGGGCTCTTTGAATGCGTAACATAGAGCTGTTTAACGGTGGGATATTTGTAACCCTACGCCCAGACCCGAAGCTGAGAAATAGCCGTTGTTACGTGAATACATCATGGGTGCATTTTCCAATCTCCAGTGTAGTAGAAGTGTCAGTATGCTTCATTGAAGTAAAGAAAACTAAACAACGATGAGAAAGCCGACAACGCTGTCCTAATTGCTTGGCACATGCGAGTTTGTCAATGAGTTTCCAGTATAATGAAGAGGCAGCCAACCGCAGCACACATTAGCACAGTAGAGCGACTGGCCAGCACCCGACACACAAGTAATATCGCTGTAATTAAACGCCGGCAGCTCTTGTATATAGGTCTGACACGTATTTAAGAAACAAACTGTTCGAACCCCGGCTAGCGGCCGGATATCCTGCATGATTTTTAGTTACTTCTTTTACAACCAAATTCTGAGTCATCGAATTCCTGATTTATGATTGACAACACCGTAAGACACTATGTGCCAGGCCTGTTGCTTCTGCACTGTCTGCACTGAATGTGGGAGACTTTTACGGCTGTAGCTGTTACTTCTGCTTACTTTGGTTTGTTTTACGACACGCTGTAACTAAGTAATTGATTTTAATAATTGTCCAACAAGGTGCGACTTATTCAGTTTATTACATATCTGTAGGCAGCTCTACATGTTTCGGGTGTTGACACCCATCATCAGGAGCTTGTACTGTACAACTGTAATTACAGCTTCGGGTATTGATTAACCGGATCTTCTACCATCCGCTCTCGTTGTTGAGTTGGAACTGATTCTTGTGTATCGTACGGTAGGTACCTCCTGATGATGGGTGTCAGCACCCGAAACATGTAGAGCTACCTACAGAAATGTAATAAACTGAGTAAGTCTCATCTTGTTGGACATTTATTAAATTCTATTCACGATGCACGGACCCATGTATATAAAATTAAGTAACTGAGATTACTCATGAATTGTAATGTATTTGGGAGGAAGGGTTCATAGTCTGATGGAGGTACTATTGCGACATTTTTCTGGTGTGACTCTGGAACACCACGGAAAACCTCAGTGGTTGATCCGACCATTATTCTATTCAGAAGTTCTTCAAATAGAAGTCCAGAGAGTATTCCTTATTATTATGCCAAATCGATGGGTTCATGATGGGCGGAGTATTTAGTGTGTGGACGAAGGAAACAGTGCACACAGTACGTCATTAACGTAGTTCTGTTGCCATCTGACGACGCACTGGAAGTGGATGTTACTGCCTTCACATGACTTGACATGGTGTGGGTTGTAGGAAGCTAGTGTCAACCCCACACTAATCGCTACCATCCGCATTCGGGACTCAGTATACCAGTATCATAATTTTATTGAATAATCGACACGTAGGTGGGATGATAATATTAAAATCGTATTAAAAATGCCAACGATCTATTAAGAAGGTTGTAAGGATGGATAACTCAACGAACCGGCCCGGGACATCGTCTAATACTTCAGTCTGCATATATTTTTTAAAACTTTTTTTCCTGTTTTACTTAGAGCGTCCTTATTAAGCGCGTTGTTTATTTATTGCAGATACAAATCTGCCGTTATCAATTTAATGGCAGTTAACATTGTCAAGCGGTCAAAAATCGTGTTTTCTCATTTGAAGTTATGTATTCGATATACTGAATTGAAGAATATTTATCTCAGTAATTAACCAACTTTTTGCACAAAATGTTTGTTTTACAATAATTTTATTTCATGCCTCTAAATGTTTCGAGCACATGTGCTCGAAACATGTAGAGGCAACGAGACGGCCACCTATAGGTGTGATGATACCAGAGGCTGTGTAATGTAATTTTGACCTCCTGATGATGAGCACATGTGCTCGAAACATGCAGAGGCATGAAATAAAACTTATTGTAAAACAAAATTTGTGCATCAAGTTGGTTAAATACTGAGATAAATTGCGTCTTAAGTTTGGTGCCTTCTATAATCGATACCAAAACCCACGTGCGTAGCTAAAGCTATTCATGTTGATGGGTCTAAGTCATGGGGACAGATAGTAAAAACTGATATGACACAAAATTTCCGAAGCATTACGGCATCTTTTCTGTTCTCTGAAGTGTCGTAACGGGTGACACTGCATAAAGCATCTCAAGATGGTTTGGAGGCTGAAAATACCAAGTCGCTTTAATATTAGTTGTTAATCTGCCATCGATTTCAGTCAGCATTCATTGTTTCACCTATGTTCATTGTTGTCTTGTTAAAAAATTTCTCACTATCAAAACTCAATAAAGAAATTTGGGGGTGCGAATAGTTGGTATTTATTTACCTCCTCAGTTCTCTGTTGGACACGTTTTGTGCTACAAGCGAGTATATTTTAACCTTAACACAAAACTTGAAAACTCAAATATCATAACTGCCGCTATTCAGCGTCTTCGACAACTGCTCCGTTATGACGCGTCATCAAAATAAACAGCCATTGTTTAAGGAGCAGAGTGGACGTCTGTAATGATTCAAAAAGCGATTTAGAACATCCTGCAAACCACCTTTGTGAGACTGGATGCAAATGTGAAGAACACAACGAATATATATGTGTGTGTTTGTGTGTGTGTGTGTGTGTGTAATGCAGATTTTCAGTTATGTGTTTTGGTTAAAACAAAGATGTGTTGTTTGAATACTGAGATTTTCTTTTGCAAAACGCTTTTTAAATACACAAAAAAAATTAAAGAGTACGTCGTACAATCGATAGTGTTTTGGACTCGACGACAGATGGTAGGAAGTAAGAAACAGAGACTAAAATTTTGTGTCGTAGTCAACGACAATCAATGCATAAAACAATGGAAAAGCTGGGATTCACTGTTGCTTTCCATAACATAAACTAATACTTCGAAATATTATTTAGTGACTATATAAAATTTGTTTTTAAAGATAAATTCCCCTTCTTATTAGGTTGGTAAAAAGCAAGTTTGTCTTTGTGCAAATCCAGAAAGCATATCGGGGATTGGATGTAGAGTTCTACGCCACATAAACCACGACAGTAGTTGGAGGTGATTAGTCAGATGTACGTTCCCGTTCCTTTGCCCTTAGACGGGCTCCAGATACATCCAGGATACTTCAGAGAGAGAGCGAGAGAAAAAATTATTTAAGCCTGCCAGGAAACGAAACACGATTCAACTGTCTTCAGGCCCGTTTTTTAGGTAGAACTCGTTAAAACTGAATAGTAACATGTGAGATTTTGGACTGGATTCAATTGGCTCAAGACAGTGTCCAGTTGCAGGTTCTTGTTAATTCGGGGGGATAAAAAAAGATGGGATTATTGACTGGGTGAGTCACTATCAATTGTAACTCTCCTCCTTGGAGTAAGTGCAACTCATTAGATCACGAATAAGCGTAGCTCCTTTTGCTCCCGACAATACTTGCAAGGGCATTTATATCCCTCTCTTTAAAGACTCCATGGTGGAGTCTGAGAGGGCCTCCACATACAGATGGGCGTGACAGGCCTGTGAATGACAATCTTCTGTCCCATGGAACAACAAGGACAGAAAATTCATTTGAACTTCTGGTTGACTGAATTCTGAAGGAGTCTGCTAAACATAATGCCAGGGTTTTCATTCAAGGAATGAATGTGGGGGGTCGGTGTTCTGTGTTCAGTTCCAGGGGGGCGCACGACAGAAGTCAAGAGGGCGTGATGTTTCCTTCCCCGTCTTGGCATTTTCTTTTGGTTTATGAGGGTTCTACAGACTTCTTTCAGAGAAGCGTTGCTTGGTAAAAGTCCTGCATAGGAAAACGTTGTCCAGCTTTCAAAAACACTAGAAAAATGTTATCAATCGTGTTATCTCTTACTATCTGATAAACGCAACTATTTACAAGATCTACATAGCTGTGTTAATCGGACAGTAAAAAGTAACGCTTGATTGATATAAGATACGCAACAGGACGACGTCACCTACGAAAAGTGTTAAGTACAAAACTTTTAATTTTTCAAACAAAACAGGAGAAGTACCAATGAGGGGAAATAACCAGTCTGCCAATGCTATCTGCGAAAATAATTAACTGGTTCCGACTAAATTCAGTAATGTATTCAACACTAAAGCTTCTAGAGCATCTGCGTTTCATACAGCCTAAGAACGAGCAAAACTTTATAAATTTCTCTTGCAAATTTGTTAACTTGCGAAGTATTACCACAGAACAAAAATGTATTATTATTATTATTATTATT
>Ga0123352_10009624_pt1 | contig 15127 bp, 9 predicted proteins | sample TergutLab28metaG_FD_89700 | JGI IMG/M metagenome (GOLD analysis project Ga0123352, IMG submission 89700) | Labiotermes labralis P1 segment gut microbial communities from Petit-Saut dam, French Guiana - Lab288 P1 | ecosystem: Host-associated > Arthropoda: Insects > Digestive system > Gut ... | reverse complement strand
GCCGTGCATCTCAGTATATTTATCTCAGTATTTAACCAACTTGATGCACAAAATTTGTTTCACAATAAGTTTTATTTCATGCCTCTACATGTTTCGAGCACATGTGCTCGAAACATGTAGAGGTATGAAATAAAACTTATTGCGAAACAAATTTTGTGCATCAAGTTGGTTAAATACTGAAAAGTAAAGTGATAAGAAATATCTGTGTAATCATAGTCCTTTAAAGACACAAGAATTTTCAATTCCCGAATCTTCTCTTACATAAGTTTATGTCTACCTCAGTTAGTGGAAGAGACCAACACACTTTTCGTATAAACAAAGGTTTTTCCTGAATAAGGTGGAAGTTGCGAAATAATTCAAGGCGGAACAGAATGAAAGAAAGGATATCGACAGAAAAGCTCCATGGAGAGGCGACGTCAACGTTTGTTATTACGAAACAACAAAAGGCCAGGTTGTAGTCAAGTCCCTGGGGGAATTCGTGTATATCCTGTTAGAGGAGTTCATATTTAATTGCGTTTTATTTGAAGATCGTTGACGGAAATTTTTCGGCCTGTAGCTGAACAAGTTTGTGCGAATTTTTACAAGAATTTTTATGCGATTTCTTAAAGAAAGGCGCAGAGGGTTGGAAAGTGGTCGTGTGTTTTTTTCCATAACTTGACATGAATGAGACAGAAGACGTAGAAAAATACAATGATGAAGGAACGTAGATTAAATTTCTTTCTTCCTTGAAAGAAAGAGGTTTTAAAAATGTCTGAATTCTGAAATGATTTACAAATTTGAACTGAGAAACATATCTGCGTAAAAAAAACTCATGTTGTAATTGACAACGCTCATTTTGAAAGACCACTTCACAAACAACACGAGTGGGACATCAAGAGTTCATTTTCAAAAAAAGGGAACCTGGAAAATGGGAAAATTTAAAAGACTGCAGCTAGGATTTTGCATTTGTGCGAGTAAATAAAACATTGATACACTGCCTTGGGTTCACTGACACCTAGGTTAGAGCGCGACAGTGCAGATCGCAGTGGAAATTAGAGGAACAGTGCATTATTTAGTGGAGAAGCATGGAACACCAGTCTTTCATCCAAATGTGGAGGGAGGGAAATTGGCAGAAGTGTGCCTGTTTATTTACCCCCCACCCCCCCCCCCAGAATCTAAATGTATATGATTTATTGATACTCCAGTTCCGCCAGTCTGCAACACTGAACATTGTCGTTATCAGTAACAGAGCTATAGATCGAAAGATGAGGATGAAAGTTATAGTCCTATATTCTGTGCATAATTTCGTAGTTACAAATGGTTTCAACATTGTTTCCTTCAAGTATAGTTCTAGAGAGCAAGCTTAAATTTTTTTATTTTTTCGAATACGGTTTTTTGTGAATTTACGCCAAGATATGCACACGTTGTGTTCGTTGTACTTGTCATTCATATGAATTCTTGGTTTTCCGAGGAAAAGATTAAGTGGACTGAATAATTACAATATGTGTCTCTATAAGCAGAACAGAATGAATTGTTCTCTATCACATTGTACCTAGAAGCATACAAGAATCAACAAAGCTCAACGCACCAACGATCTGTACTTGCACAAGAAAATGACTTGAAGCTTTTGGAACTGAAGTTTAAAGCAAGGCGAATGTACAGTTTATGGCCTTGTGGCTTGCGAAGCCGCGCAATTTGGTAAAGGACGGCCTGGGTTTCAGAGGCTAACCCCGTCTTATTATATTGCCCTGTAGAATGACAGTAGGCAGTTCGGAGTAACAGGTACATTCGCATCAGGTTGCAGCGTGTCATATCGCAGAAAAGCTTAATAAAAAAGTCAATTTAAAAACCAGTCTACTATTTTTTCTACGAAAAATTAAAAGTAATTAATTCGGAAAAGTTTGGGTATAAAATAGTGTAATTAAAAAAATCTTTCAAAGAAAATCCTTTCTCCCTCGGAATTGACCACTGAAAATAAATTCGTAATAAAACGCTGAATAATTTCGTTACGAAACAAAATGTTTGTCAGTGAAACTGACTTTTGGGATCCAGCGCATTTATTTTACTTACTGGCACTTTGCAGCTCTCGCGTGCGCACTGGCTACGGTTCGTTCATACATTCCCTCCGTAGTCTGTATTACGATAGGTCCGTAGCCTCTTCCAAAGCGAAATACCCACAGAGCGCGATATAGTGTTCTCTTTTTAAATTTCGAGTATCCTATCTTTTCCTTAACGTTATCCAGTAGCTGTTTATGTCTTCTTCCTCTTCCTCCGGTTATTTATATCCTTCCATCTCCCCTACAATAACATGTATTAGCAGGCAGTTCTTATGCAAGATGTGACATATCCAGGTTAGCTTTCCTTCCTTTATTATATATAAGGTATTCCTCTCCTTTGGGTAGGGTGGCTCAGTCGGTATAACGACTGACTACGGCCTGAACGGTCCGGGATCGAATTCCGGTGGGGACGAGATTTTCCGCCCGTCCAGACCGGTCCTGGGATCCACCCAGCCTCCTGTACAATGGATACGGTTCTTTCCCGGGGGTAAAGTGCGACCGGGGCGTGCTGCTGACCACTCACCACCTTCTAGTGCCGCAGTCATGGAAGAGTAGAGCTATACCTCTACCCAACCTCTGCGCCACACCGGGTCTATAACGGGATCACTTTACCTTTACCTTTACCTTTTTTTACTCCTCTCCTACTTGACACAGTATATTACGTACCAATTTCTCACACGAATGGTCCAGTGATCTCCTCCATCAATTTCTAGCACCACACTTCAAAACTTTCCAGGTATATTTGAACTACATTCTGAAGTACCCAATTTTCGGCGCCATACAAAGCTATAAGCTAGATTGGCACTTTAATAGTTGGTTCTTAAATTCAAATAAAGATTCTTCTCCTTCTTGTTGAATGCTGCTCTTCAAGGTCCTTACTTTCCAAGTTCCAAATTTGTAGTTGCGATGTATTGTCTCCAGAGGAAGCCTCTTGCATTTGTCTCAGTTTTTGGAAAGAGACTAAACAGGAAAAAGTAATGTGATAATTTTCCCATTTGAAAGGTTTGCTGAAAAAAAAACGCACGTACTCGGCGATAAGCCGGTTGTTACTGACGTCTATCCATTACGACATCCTGATTCTCTAAAATGAAAGTCTGCGCTAGAAAAGTAAATAAGATAGTCAGAAGGAAGTCTGATAAGGCCGAAAGAGGAATGAACGGAAGTTTCTATTTTTTTGAGAATTTTTTATTTGGCTCAATAACAGAGTGGAAAGCAACAATGTCTACGCCCCATCTGAAGTGGCTGTTCCTTGTACAGCGCTCTAAAACTGGTACTTTAGGTATGAATCATAATAGTGCAGTATACACTCTGTTAGTGTTGATCTCTTACGACGGGCCAATTCGCTGCCAAAGGAAACCTTCAATTCTGTGCACGAAATTATAATTCACAAATTCCGACTATAATTCTAAATTTGGACAAGTTCGAAAGCGTTTTCAACAATAGCGTTGGAAGAATTATCACTATGCGTGAAACATTAAGTTAAATTGGCAAATGCGTGTGTTATACAAGTGTGCCGAACACACGAAAGGCGTACACACACACACACACACACGCAGATGACACACAGTATCTCTCAGGTGTACTGATGATTAAAGTGGAACTTAAAAATTGGACTTGGGCAGGCTGTAGGTTACGGGGATAACATTCTGGCTTATGTAGAGACGTATAAAGAATTCACCCCTTGGACAGGCGCTGATGAGCACAGCCACTACATGAAGAGCGGTTAGGAACACCTCCAGCTCATGAAAAGTTAACAGCGAGGTCACTTCCAAACTAGCCAGCAGCAATTCGGCTCACCTCGCGCTCGGATGGGTAGTCATTGGAACGAATATTTGGAATGGTTATTGAATGACCAAGTCGAGCCATCAGGCAGAGAGGACGAAGTGAGTGACAATTACGTGTTCAGTAACATGCCAGAAGTGCCATGTGGGCAGCTTTTAAATGCATTTAGGCATTCAAAATTCACACTGAACCGGAAATTAGTGAAGTGGAAATACGGCTAAAAGAGTTTAAAAATAGTATTTCCTTATGTTTGTCTAGCCTATTGGACGTTCCTGTCCTGACCATACCGAGGAGAAACTTTAATAAATGTGGGCTCTTCTTTTTCGATTCTTCTGAAGTAGGAAGAATTTACAGAATATTTGCAGCTTTACGAAGAGGAGTGTAAAGTATTTTCAAATGTAACACTAAGTGTGACGAAATTAGAGTTAGCAAAATATAAAAGTCATCAAACAAAAATTTAAGTTTGTGCATTGGATGGCTGTATTTTCTTTTAGTGTTGTGGAAAATATCAACGGCACGGAAACAAAAGTCTGCATGTAATTAAACCTTCAGATAGTGACATTTATTGTAATTTAAGTTGATTACGTCAAAAACCATTCCAGGTGGCATTATATGGATATCATGTTTATTATCCTACCTGTAAAAATAAAATCATTTGCTCATATATCCTAGGCATTGTTCGGTGATGGACACCTATTATGTTAGACTATTCTATTTTTAAAATATTAATCCCAACAACTGTACAAAAATCACAAATTTATACAACCAGTAGTGTTGAAGAATAAACAAAGGCAATTTAACAATCGTCAAAACAAAACTTTATAAAAATAATAAGTTAACCGGATACATGTTTCGACCCTCTAGGGGTCATCTTCAGGCTGATACTTGAAATACACTAGGAAGTATATAGATCATGTCCGGAAGGGAGATCTCGCTTTTTACAGGCTTTACATACAAGCCTGGCTTTTACATATAATTTGATTTAGAGATTAAAATTAAACAGAAATTAAATTAGCGAAATCAGTTATTAAAACTTCCAGTTTTTAAAAATTAGCGGTTGTTGAAAGTGGAATTTTGCTGGTAGATGTCAAGTGGTTTCCTATAACGGTACACAGTACGTTATAAACATTGTGACTGACTATGTGTCTCTGTAGGAAACCACACGACATCTATCAGCAAAATTCCACTTTCAACAACCGCTAATTTTTAAAAACTGAAGATTTTAATAACAGTTTTCAATAATTTAATTTCAATGTAATTTTCAGCTCGTAATTTTAATCTTACATTTTAATCTCGAAATCAAATTATATTTAAAGAGAGGACTTGTAACCAAAACCTGTAGACAGCGGGATCTTCTTTCCGCACATGACCTGTATTATTCCTAGTATATTTCAAGTATCAGCCCGAATATGATCCCTAGAAGGTCGAAGTATATAGCTGGATAACTAATTATTTTCATAAAGTTGTGTTTTTGACTATTGTTAAACTGCCTTTTTGAAATGTACAAGGCACAAAATTCTATGATCACATAGCAAACCTCCTGCATGTTTCGGCCTTATTCGGCTATATTCTGGGAGGTATTCGACAGCTGATTGATTTTGAACATCCTGTTATTCCACATGACCACACTGCTTTAATATAATTTCTTATTTGCGTGTGAATAGTAGTGAACAGATTTTACCTGTTGTTCTTTTGTGCATTTAATATTATCCAAGTTTCGTGCAGTAATATAATTTTACAATGATTATCCCAAAACCGCACAACAGGAGATACAAAACTGTAAAAACGTACAGCAAGTATCCTATATGTTTTGGATCTTCCGGTCATCTTTCGGGGTTGGGGCGATATCACACTTTAAAACTGAATTCTTTATAATTGTGCTTCTTCCAGTGGAAAAAGGAGAATCCTAATGACTTGTGTCTGATTCACCGTTAAACAGCACAGATTATTTACACTCTTATAATTTAAAATGTGATGAAATATAAGATGCGGTGGGTGGCTGATTTGTCCCCGAGATATAAAATAAGAACTCACGCACCACGGATAGCAATTTTCTGGTATTACCATTACATCTCTTAATTTTTCTGCTTAAAATTTGTTACCTTATTTCTATGGGACATTATTTTATCTGACAACTTTAACTGGTCCTTTATCAACGGCTGACTTAAGTTATAAATACCGGCAAAATCTGAAGTGTGATGAGAAGCCTGTTTGTAAGTTGTGACGCTGTTCCTTGAGCTGAGAGGACAAATTTGGGGCAGCTTATTTAAATATTATAAGAAGCTAATATTAATGTCATTCCTTGAACTGAAACGCGCGGAACCCTATGAAAAAAAATTGAAACAACCATTATCGCTGCGAAGACTGACGTCACGAAAAAGGGTGTTGTAGAAGAGTGATGCGAGTTGTCAGATAAAATAATATTAAGTAGTAGCACTCTATTCTGTATGATCTCAAATATAAAAATATATTCAATACATACCAAATAAACATATAACATTTCTGGCTACATTTACCACAGCCTACCCTCCACTGATCGACCTTTAAAATTTAAATTACCACTTCAGTGTATATGCACGCTACGGATAACGGAATTGTAAAATAAATACTTTATCTCTCTGCAACAGAATTTTACTGCCATTAAATTATTAATTTTTCAAGTACATTTAGGAACAGGGTTTTATTGGTTAATATTATTTTAATAACATTTAATCGATAGTGACCTGGAATTTAGTTAATACATATTTTAGTGTTTGTTGCATTTTTTATTTCAAGTAAGGGGAATTACAGAATAGCCTATCAGTGTAACCGCTGTGCGGAGAGGGAATTGAATCGAACAGGTCGAAAAAGAGACACCCCCTTTCAGCGGCAGCTTTCTTCATAAGCCGGAAATGCTGTAGATCACTATATGGTAAATATGTAAACCAAAATATGAAAACATGTCCTTCGTATTTATTTAGCCATCGTTTCAGAGTGGGTTAGCTATTTAGATTCCGGAACTTCTATGTAATAATTACTGCCTTGTGTCTTGCCGAAAAATTAATTTTACTATTGTGTGGTCCCTTATATGTGAAAGGTGAATGTTCCTATCTCTGTACTCCAATAGACAGCGAGTTGGGTTGCCTTGTCTGTTATTATTTCACTGCTTTCACAAATATATGAAGTAATGTGAAGGAATGTCCCGAAAATTAAATTGTTGTTGTCTGGTTGAGTTTTCACTTAGTTCATTAGATTTTTGATAAAGTTGGGCAGAGTAGAGTGACAAACTTTGACCAGCTTGGACCCGCGTGTGCTAGTGAGGACATATCTTTTGTCTTGTAATAACGGCGGAAATATACTTCCAGAAGGAAAATGATTTAAACGTGTACAGACATTAGGTTTTGAAACTTCCAACAAATTCAGTACTAAGTTTCGTGCGGTATTGTTTCAATTTACATGGTATCGTTGAAAGCTATGTTCCGCGGTTGCCTCTAGTGGTTAACCACTGTATTGCAGTTGGCACAAAATCAATGTCAATCACTCGGATGCTACTGAAAGCTTCCCCAGGTTGTTGATGTAACAATTTCCCTTTCTCAGTATCGCTACCAATTTGATGTAAACATTACGTGAAAGGCAATGGGTTTGAATTAGTTTAATGTCAGTTAAAGGGTGTCTTTTCGCCAGACGTCTCCAGGATAATGAAATCGAGATTTTGAGTTGTGTCGCGATCTGGCACCCTCGGAAGGGATGAGACTTGCCTACGCTACTTGGAAATTTGTCACATTCATCGTGCAAAAACGTACAACGATAATTAAAGAATACAAACAAAGTATTACAGAATATTGTACTAATGTTCTTTTATTTGTTCGTTATGTTATTTTCTTCAAGTTTCAGCCTGTGCTAGAACATTGTTGGGAAAATCGATCATATAAAATACTTGTACAATAATACAATCATCTGTTACAGTGAAATGGTATTTTATTGATTACCATGGCATACTAAAATTTTATCAGAAGCCCGAACATAGGAACCAGATTAAGGGATACAAGCTACGATGGAAAATGATAGGTTATAAGGGAGTATCTTAGACAAATACATTTATGTGAAATTTGGTTACGTTTTTCTGGTCTGTACAAGAGATCAGTGTCGGACTTCTGTCAATGGGGTAAAGCACCCTAATTTCCATGAAGGGTGGATAATTTATTAAGCACGTATGTAGCGGTAGGGTCCCCAGAAAGACTTCCTACTCCACGAAGCGCTTCGAAAAAGGTTCACTGAGAGGACTCACATATATTGTAGATATGTACTTTAATGTTGTCCATTCAACACTTACTGTATTATGATGAAGCAAGTTTAAGTTAAACGGACTTAAATTTTATAGGCACAGCCTGTATTACAAGGAACTGCTTTTGCACATATCCAAAAACTCCAAATTTTTATCCTGGATTTTCTTCATTTGTGAAGTGACTTGTTGATTGCGTAAGAAAATGATCGAATTTAACTGTCAAAGCCAGGTGACGCACAATTGCGTTACTTCTTAATCTCAGAGCTACATAGAAGTAATTTGTCAGATTCGCTCTCCGGCCATTTTAGCTCAAGAAAAGGAGCTTCGGTATTTATTGCCTAAGAGAATGTGTGAGCAACACTGCCGTTGTGGGCGCTTTGGAGAAGAGACAAATTTCTTGGCCTGCCAAGAATCGAAAGATAATTTCCAGGTTATGTAGCCCGTAGACTAGTCATTTTACCGACCTACGATATTCCGGCTTATCGTCGGTTATTATTCTGTCAAGAAAACCAAACAAGTTAAAGAAATGTAATAAAGACACAATATCTGTGTCACTGTGCAGTACCTGTGTTCCCCAAGACACTAATTTGCAAAATATGAATTTCGTAGCTCCACTTTAAACAGCGTAAGACATCTTATGTATATTGGACCGTGCATCATTGTGATAGTTGAAGAATGAGGCCAACTTGATGTCACTAGTTATTATGTTTCATTTCACTTCTTCTATGCTCTACATGTTTCGGACATTAATACATCCATCATAAGGAGCCTGCGACTTTTCTATTGAATCACCACATTGGTCATGTGTTCTTGTTTTGGTGTGTGTTGGAGTTTCGGTGCGTCTGAAGCCTGCTGCACGGATACCACCCCAAACCAGCCACACCGAAACTCCAAAACACATCGAAACAAAAGGACACGACCAATGCAACTGCAGTTCCCGTCCAGTCACGTTCACGACAGGTTGCAATTACGTTTGTACTGAAGCCAGATGCTGTGGATACAGTGACATGAGCTCCTGATGATAGGTGGAGATACCACCCGAAACATGTAGAGCGGTTTACAGATATAAATAAACTGTATATAGTTGCATCTTGTTGGACAACTGTTGGCATATATTTCACGATGCACGGACCCTTGAATGTAAAAAAGTCTACGGATCGCTGTGTTTAGAATAAATATATATTTCCTTCTCTCATGTAATTTCGTTTTTGAGAAGGGGAGAGTTTATGGGATTATTCTGTTCCCTTAAAATACGCCCCATAACACACATAGATTCCTCTCTTTTGTGTCTACACATTTTTTATTGTTTAAAAATATGACATATGTCTAATTATTTGTATAAATATGTAATGCTGAAATTCTATCCAACGATATGAAGAATCTGATGGTTACATCTTCCCTGTAGAATTGTTGCGAAAGAGAAAAATATTTGAGTAGCATCTTTTTCGTTGGAAGATATTATTTTACTGGGAAAATAAATAAAAATAATATTACGTTGGGATAAGAATAAATTATTTCATATAAAATACTATATTTGATATTAATATTTTGATATGTAAGCGCTATACGTTACCAATATTAAGTCCGTCTCTTTTAACTCAAATACTTCAGGCATGCCAATCTGATCTAGACGTTCATATTTGACCCAAGGGCCATAGCCTGTACATTGCAGGTTGACACAACGGGAGCACAACGTTACATGTCAGGTACCGCTCAATGACAGACATTAGAACACTTCCTCAACCATATCTTAATAAACCGATACACAGAAAATATATTTTAGTAACTTCTATATTAAGGGAAGTGTATATTTTTGTTCCTCATTATCTGTGTATTCTTTCTCATACTGAAGAACGCAGCTTGATGGCAAAAGTGAAACCAATAACTATTGCTGCTTAATGTATAAAGAACTAAAAACATGATTTGTAAAACTATGCGATGTTCTCCTACCAAAAAATTATTTCCTTTCCACAGCGTTTGCATCATCATCATCATCATCATCATCATCATCATCATCATCATCATCATCATCATCATCACCACCACCACCACCACCACCACCATCATCATCGTCGTCATAATCATCGTCATCGTCATCATCATCATAATCATCATCATCATCATCACGGCGTCGTTACTTTCCGAAACTTTAACATGTAAATATTGTAGCATAATATTGCATTGTAATTTCTCAGTAACTAAGAAAATTAAAAACGTAAACCTTTACAAATGCAATCTAACGTCAGGCATATTTTCTGTGTGTCTCTACATGAAAGCAAATCGTAACAGATACAGTGTCAAAACTGAGAAGCATTTTTCCGCGCACCGTACTTCAATGCTGTTGTACATTTTAACATATTCGTTTAAATAAATTTTTAAGGCCTTAAAAGAGAAAATGAAAGAGACTTAAATGCACTGCAAATGTTAATACAAATACTTGGTGATTACGAATACTTTGAATTTCATTTCAATAGACTGCAAAACCTACCTGCCCCTCCGTCACGTGTTCTGCCAATCAGGCCTACGGCTTCAAAACTTGAATGTTCAAAGAAACAAAACCGAATCAAGAGCAGTGTCTTGAAAGAAAGCAGTGCCTACAGCTGACGCGTTTTCGGTCATCCATGGCTTCATTTGAATAGTCTTAATATTCGCTCCTGCACGATTTAGTTCGTGGTGGAAAGCAACCATAGGACATCAGTTCACTCTTGTCTACGCTACGTCTAGTGGCTCTTGATGGGAAAAAAATTCCATTAATATAACTGAACACAGACGTCCGTATTTTCAACACACTTTTTAAAAGAAGTGCGAACAAATGTGCAATTAGTAGACAACACTTTGAAAGTCAGTAACATTTTAACTATATAAACGAAATTAGTAGTTGCAGTTGGTGGTTGGGATAATTTCAGTTCCGTCCGGCTGTGTAACACTCTATTTGTTCGTAATTAGCGGGTGATGGTGTAGAGGTGAGAAAATAGTATTTTTGCTGCTCAAAACATTTCAATCACACTAAAGCTAATTGTGCTTCAAAACCAGATTTAATTATCAGCTATACGTGTATGGCTATTTCGCACAAACGTGCATACAATTTCAGAGAAAATCCCCTATTTTATAAAGTAGGATTAAATAGCATTACTCGGTAGAATACACACTGCAGACCTACACACAGCTTTAGAGATAAAATATTGAAAATTAAACTATATATATACGTAATCGCTTTAAACGAATGCATTAAACCGAGAAGATCCACCAATAACGTCATCAAACAAATCCCAACTGTTCTTGTTAACATCACCATTAGAATTAGGTAATAATAGGGTTGCATTAGGGTAGCGTGCGTGGTCTTGTGGCTAGAATTGTGATCCTCACATATCGGACGAGAATTCAACGTCCTGATACACTGGACGCCTGCTGGTGTACATGCAACAGTCGATTATAAACCGGACTCTGAGTGCATGAAGTTCGTCATTAAATGGCTACCTGAAGAACTTCGCGTTTTTATAGGAATTGTTAAAGCGTGTATGAAAATGGGTTTAGGGTTTTGCAACGGGAAGTTCATGTAAATTATCTTCACATATTCAGATTCTCGTTCAAAGGGAACACACGGCCCTTCTATTACAAAAAAAAAGCAGGCAATTTTTAGGTTCTTGTGACCGTGCATCGTGAACATAAGGTGAAGAGAGAGAACCAACAAGATGCAACTAATTCGATGTTTATTATCAAACTTTCTATCTCAACATGTTTCGGGCATCAATATGCCCATCATCAGGAGAATAAAACCGTGACCTACTGCATGCGGTGTTCTGCCTGGGCGTGTAGGCTGTGGTTGGCTGTGGTCTTGTATAGCTGCTCACGACGCATCTCCACAAGACCACAGCCAACCACAGCCTACACACCCAGGCAGAACATCGCATGCAGTAGGACACGGTCTTACTCTCCTGATGATGGGCATAATGATGCCCGAAATATGTTGAGATAGAAAGTTTGATAGTACGCATCGAATTAGTAGTATCTTGTTGTTTTTCTCTCTTCACCTTAAGGCAGGCAATGTACGTATAACATAACTTTGAGGCGCGTTCCTTTAACCATTTTTGCAGTGGCAAATCAATATTATTTCGTAACCTGAGTGTGTATTTATAGTCTTTGGTATCTAGCATGCAATGCGCATGTACCATATTGTCAACTGTGGCCTGCCCGGCTCTACATTATATTTCTATATTATCTCACTAACGGCGCAATTAAAAGAAGTTATTGAAAAAAGTGCGTTTAGATTTTCTCTACAAATTTGTCTGAAACATTTCACATTCTACGAAAAAAATGAGAAAGATATGATCAAAAAATGTGTATTGCTCTTTACAAAGTACCCGCTATTATTGTCAGATTTTAATTAAATTTGATTTTCCGCGAAATTTTCGAAAAATACTCAAATATCAGATGTCATGAAAATCATTCCAATGGGAGCCGAGGAGTTCCATGCGGATTGACGGACGGACGGACATGACGCAAATAATAGTAGCTTTTCGCAATTTTGCGAGAGCTCCTAAAACAGTTGGTAACGTTTTCATTGAAACAGTCTCTGTCCGTTCTGAGAATCATTAGTAGAGATTTTACCCACAGTGTTCTTGCCTATTAAAATTCAAAGTTCAGCCACGTCTGACGCTGAGATAGGATGGTAAATAAAGCGCTGAAATTCGTACGTTGCATTACATTAGGAAAACAAATTAATACTCCTACACGTTACATTCATCAGATTATCATTTTCATAATTCTGTTTTTTTTATGTCCATCTTTCTTGCCTGCACGTAAGAAAATAAGAGAAAGAAATGCGGTTTTTAACGTAGACTGTAATTTAAATTGGATTAAAAAAACAATTCTGCTGAAGCTTACACTTTAATTTTTTTTATTTTTATGTACATACCGTGCATTTATATTAAATTATATTACAAACGTTCCTACATGTTTCGGTGCTTCTTCACCACCTTTAGGGAGCTTTGATTTTGCGTTCGCTTACTTACTTACATCATGGTGCAGAGTCCTTCTTGAGAAGCTAACTGGTTTGCAGCTAGTGAAGAAATTCCCCGCATTTCACGGAACCCGAAAGTTCATTACCGCACTCACAAGCCTCCGCCATCTGTCTCTATCCTGGGCCAGCCCAATCCAGTCCATATACCCACATCCCACCTCCTGGAGATCCATACTAATATTATCCACCCATCTACGCCTAGATCTCCCCAGTGGTCTCTTTCCCTCCGGTTTCCTCACCAAGACCCTATACACCGCCCTCTCCTCACCCATAAGCGTCACATGCCCAGCCCATCTCATTCTTCTCGATTGCGTTCGCTAAAGTTACAAAATATTAAAATTATGTGAAACATCATTATATGGTAAAATCTGTGCTGTTGATGAAATGTGGTAGTAGCTGCATATGCAATTAAAAAGTCCTGTTCTTGTGCGTCAAGTTATTTATTTATTTATTTATTTCCATCAGCGGATGTATGCCATGTCCGTTACAATTATCAGTTTTTCTCTTTTATCTTCGCCGCCCAAAGAAATGTTGGCCTGTCTTGTTCCAATGATATATTTTCATGAAGAAATGCAGCTTCCGTTGTTGAAGTTCTTGTGACTTACACGTTTTCAACACATATATTTCAAGCATAATAAGAGAAAATATTAAACAACCATATGAAACACCTGGTAAAATACTAACATTTATTGTCTTTGAACTACAAATGAAAATTGAAATTCCTAACACTTTGAGTAGCCCGGTTGATGAGGCTTATTGTCGTTACATAGTTTAACAACTGAATAGTGGGTATCCCTGGCATATATTACAATCATATGTCTGTGCCCCGTCATAAAACAGCCACTGTGGCGTAGCAAACCATAACTTACACGTTCGGCTGTTGATCTGGAACCAAAGTTAATTCTGCACCAACTGTGTCTTACAGTCGAATATTGTCACATAACGCGACGTTGTCGTATAATCCACAGACATTCAATCAATTAACCAATCAGTCAATCAGTCAATGTGTGTACTGCCGTTAATTGCTGCAGATGTCACGAATAATTTGCTAAGTTCGGCTGCTGGTTCCAATAGCATCATGCCATCTGTCCATATTTCCAACCACAACTATCAAGGGATAGTATCAGGGTTGGGTGAAAGGGAACATAATTAAATCAGCATTAATTAGAACCCTGTTTAATACATCGCTTCAGTTATTCCCAGTGGTGTTTATACGGCGAGAACAGAAGGAATAACAGGAAGCGTGATGCGACGTACGTTCCTTGGGAATATTTCGATGTTAAAATCTAAGGAACCGCTTGTTTTTTTTAAAGCGTTCGCAGTTCTCACTATATTCCAAATAACACTTCGAAATAAAAAGCTTAAGAAGAAAATTTTATAGAACTTACAGCATCCTATGAGTTCAGCATTTATTTTACGGCTGCGAAGGTAATGATGGTACCCGGATTTACTATACACAGACTATAGTAAATAAATATTGATAATAAACATCTAACTGTTACATCTTGTTGGTTTTCTATCTCACTTCATAAATATTGTCTCTCTACACGCAACGAATATGTATGTGGGAGCGGGCGTATAGCGCCAGTCATTCTTAACACTGAGACTATTTGAAGTCTTCATGCCCCGGCCACGTTGACACCAACTAAATAGGGGACTAGGAGACTGGATGTGCCCATATCTGATCTGGACATTTTGGAGAAGAAAAATATGTTCTGTCCTTTTCAGAAATCTACAAATATTTACACAACGGGATTGATAGCGTCAAATTGAGTAACAATATTTTGTAGTCGATTAACACCTCAGTAGCGTGAGATTTCTCAGGCACCTTGTAATGTAGTGGATTGATTGATATTACTTAGTTTCTTGTAATTATAGCTGATTGATATTACTTAGTTTCTCGTAATTATAGCTGATTGATATTACTTAGTTTCTTGTAATTATAGCTGATTGATATTACTTAGTTTCTTGTAATTATAGCTGATTGATATTACTTAGTTTCTTGTAATTATAGCTGATTGATAT
>Ga0123352_10009622_pt1 | contig 15127 bp, 8 predicted proteins | sample TergutLab28metaG_FD_89700 | JGI IMG/M metagenome (GOLD analysis project Ga0123352, IMG submission 89700) | Labiotermes labralis P1 segment gut microbial communities from Petit-Saut dam, French Guiana - Lab288 P1 | ecosystem: Host-associated > Arthropoda: Insects > Digestive system > Gut ... | reverse complement strand
GGTGGTTTTTTTAATAAAAAATTAAACAAAAGGACCCCCCTTTTTTTTTTACCTTTTTTTTTCCACCCCTATTTGGCTGGTAATTTCCCCCCCCCCCCCCAAACTCTTTTGTACAACCGAATAAGTTTCCAATTACTGCAAACGTTTCGTTTTCGGCTTTAACAGAGCCTGTTTCTGATTTGTTGTTGTAACGCTCTGGTCACTGACAGACATCCCCAGTTGCCCTGAAGTATTATTAAGCTTAGACTAAGCAGAGGCTCGTTTTACGAACTTTGTCCACGACCGGAAGTATTCGTACTAGCGGGGACAGCCTGTACACAAAGACAGTAAGTAAGGTGCTGGAATGAGGAGTACAGAGCCTCTGACTTGTGTAACTTACATGTTTCAAGAAATATTCAGGAGGATATAAAAAAAAATTCCTCGAACATAAAGAAACCACACATGAACTTCTGTGTCATCTTTTCGGTTCGGAAAATAATTAAAGACACCAGACATTCGGGCAAGAAACCGAGAGGATGGCAACAAAAGCGAGAACGGCAAAAGCGACGCGGGTTTCTTCAAATGTTCCTCATAACTTTGAGAAGTACGTTAGAAGAATTTTGTATTTATTCTGATCATAAGATGGATGTATGTTTGGTATTTCGGGAACTGGCTGTATATTTGTATTGCTTCAGTTGATATTGTAGGATATAGTTTCTGGAGGAAAGTTCTGTAGAATGTACACACAGTGAATTCGTAACTTCAGAATTTCCCTTAGTAGCTGATTTTTAACAGCGGGTCAATGGAAGGATTGATTGTGGGAACTGTAGCTAGAGATGAAATCTGTCAAATTTTTCTGAGATATTTCGAAATAATATTACACTGTCATGTTCACAGACCTGCAGGGAATCAAGATGTTATAAACTCGAACATAAAGCAGTCCTGTGAAAGCAAGTTTATTGCCTTTTGCTTACGTGTTGGCATTACAGGAACAGTTCCACTTCAAGTGCAGTTTTATTGGACGATTTTACGGTATTTGATAGACGCAGCAGAACGTTGGTCGGTACTTCAGCTGCTACGTTTAGAGAATTATTAAAATAGCTAAACTGTATACACTCAGACTTTAGAGATTTATGTTTAGAGTTTTTTCCGTTAGTTGTCATTAAACTGGGACAGAAACGTCTGTTCCCATATTCTTCAAACTACCCAAGCGTGGTTCTGCCTTTGCCCAGTCCACACTGCACAAAATCCTGCGTATTTCAGTGTCATGTTGCGCGGTCTTTGACGTACCGCATGTCTCTTACACCATTTCCACATGACCACCGCCATACATAAACCTCTTGCCACATGTGTAAAACATAGGGTGTGTACAGACCGTGTAACAATGACGCAACAAAATAAAGCATTAACATAACAACTCAATTGATTAAGAACAAATGTAATATTCATATTTTAAGTTACAATTAATGCGTAAATAAGCACACGAAATTAAAATGTAGATTAATGAGCTGTAATGCAAATAATAATTATAAAGAAACTAGACGGAAGGACCGATAACTGAGTAGGCGAGTATGATCAGCTCTGAAACATGAGGTAATTAACATCGGACGTACCCAACATATTATCAAACACCATGTAGTAAATAGGCCGCATACTTTAGTGACGACAAGAAACAAACAACAAGAAAAAATAACTGAAGAATAAAATCCAACTAGATGCCACTTATTACTTCATTATGCTTATGTTAGGTTCAATATGTTTCGGGCACCATTATGCCCATCATCAGGAGCTCACGACGATAGCGTTGGTTACAACATAGGCCGTCTGGTTCTCGAGTTGCTGCTGGCTGGAAGTTAAGTGCAGGCAGGATGGAAGAGCGAGGACCGAGGGATGTAACAGCTGTTACAGCCTTCGGTCCGGACACTCATCCATCCTACCTGCACTTAACCTCCAACCAGCAGCAACTCAAGAACCAGGCGCCCTATGTGGTAACCAACGCTATCGTCGTGAGCTCCTGATGATGGGCATAATGGTGCCCGAAACATATTGAACCTAACGTAAGCATAATGAAGTAATAAGTGGCATCTAGTTGGATTTTATTCTTCAGTTATCAAGATGATGCACGGTCCAATACAAATCAAACAAGAAAAAATCTTCAGAAAAAAGACCAACGGTTTGCACCCTCTCAACGCAGAAACTATTTTGTTGTTTAATTGCTTATCACATATTTTATTGGTTTTAACATTTTATATTGACATGTATATTGTAAAACCAAGGACTGTTGTCTCAATCTTATCGTACAAAAAACGAACTCGTAATTTCAATTTTACTTTTATGTATTTTAATGGCCTGAAGATGACCAGTGCGTGGTCCAAATGTACGGCCGTGTAACTCGTCTGATACAACATAATAAGTATTTTGTTGATAGTGATTGGTCAGTACCTTGTAATAAAGTTGCGTTATGTATAATAATAAATCAAAGGACCCGCCGCATTCAGAGGACAAGTTTCAAATTTGTCACAGTAAGTGCGTATATATTGGTGCACATGTGGATTGAAACAAAGATTACCCCAGTGCAATGCAAACAAAATTTTTAATGAAATATATATGTGACTCTCTAGACTTAATAATATTGTATTTTATGTATTAAGAAATAAGGTACAATATTGTTTGTGTGTAGACAGGATCAGCCAAGTGTTATACAACAAATACTGCACAGTTTCAATGAGGCAAAGTGACTCGAACGTACTCACGCGCTGTAGAACACCTGACTGAATCTATTAGAGGGAGAGTGACAAACAGGAAACAGTTCGATGCTCGGACACGGTATTCAGTCTATCTCACGTGGACATTTTGTTTCGATTTGAGGTCGCGTGTAAAGAGAGTGGATGACAGCGAGGCGAGGCAAAGGCACACAATAACTGCAGAAAACTAACTTTAAATATACCAATTAAAACAAGGATTTTGAAAGAAGTATATTATAGAGAAGAGTAGGTTGTAACCCTAAACTTAGTGTGAATTTTTAAACTGCCACCGGCACAGCAGCATGATTTTCGGGAAACGATAAGGAGAAGGAAAGGATAAAACTGTTTATTTTACACAGGTGTAACCAAATTAATATTTGCGGCAAAAATTTGGTTTACACGTAAATACAACTACACATGTAGCAGTGCAGTCAACACGAATCACACAACAGACCAGCTACCTGACTGATAATACGAAGGGGCACTTTCCTTGTGGAAGAGATCTACAACGAAGTGCACATTACAGGCAGTGTAGCGAGATTAGGAGATATGACCACTAAGAATTAAGAAGCACTATGATAACCCGTAATACATCGACACCTGACATTACCATTGGCTGCCATTAGCTATAACACGGCAGACACAAAATTATAATCCTACGGAAGTGTTAAAATTAAACCAAAATACATGACACCTCCCTACACAATGGAATGGATTCTCAAGCAACAGGTTTCGACTGTCAAGACGGAGGCAGCACATTCCTCAGAAACCTCCGAAAACCGAAAACGGTATCACTTGGTCACTCTAAAACCTTAAAACCAGTTGTCAGGCTTCTAGTTATTTAAAGGTACTTATCAGTCACCAGCAGCAAAATTATTTACTGTGTTTAATCAAACGAGTAACGATGTTGCACGTTTAGGCCACTAGGTGGTCATATTAAGACACTCTAGTAAATGACTTAACCGCACCTTATTAAAATTTATTATTATTATTATTATTATTGAGTGGAACTGAACTATCGACATACTCAATATACTACGGAAAAAATTATATCTCTTAAACATTTTTACTTTAAGAGATTGTTAAAGTAAAGATAGTTGAGAGAGATATCATGAGTTATATTATAGTTATTATAATATATAATATTATTCGCAATGCGTGTTACCTGATGTGAATGGTTCTTAATGTTACTTTTCCATGTGTTTTTATTCGTGGATTGTTAACTGACGTATCTTCACTCGCGATCGTGTGCTGTCTTTGTAATTGGTCTTATGGTTGTTGTATCAGCAAATTAATAATAAAGAACTGAACTGAATTATTATTGTTATCGTCACATCAACCACTGGAACTACCAATGAATGAAGCTAAATAAGGAAGACTATACAGCAGCTGAAAGGGAGTTCCGCCACTTTGTCCGTCAGTAGGCTTAAATGATATCTAAATAAGATCAGAAAGCACGCCCACTGACATGCGAGCACGCTATTAAAATAGTCCACAATATAGTTCGTGAATGGAAATTTAAAAACAAATCAGATGGTTCAATTTCACTACGTTTCATGCATTAATGCAAATAACTTACCTTTCCAATTCTCTAAATCTCTACAGAATTATAATCGGCGTCTGTCAGTGAACGTATCTGGCCACACCACTAACATAGCAACATTGCACCGGCCAGTGCCTGGTCCCGTATTTTTACAACCCAGTATTTGCAGCTGCCTTATCATACGTAGGCAAAATTTCAAGTTTGCGGAAAAGATGGATCGCGTGAGAGAATGAGCAAGCGTAATAATGATAAGGTAACAACTACACACCAGCTGTCACAGTGATAGCGAAGCTCAGTCAAGGCCAAGTAACAACTACACACCAGCTGTCATAGTGATAGCGAAGCATAGTCAAAGCCAGGTAACAACTACACATCAGCTGTCACTGTGATAGCGAAGGATAGTCACGACAAGATAACAACTACACACCAGCTGTCACAGTGATAGCGAAGCACAGTCAAAGCCAGGTAACAACTACACATCAGCTGTCACTGTGATAGCGAAGCACAGTCAAGTTCATGTAACAACGACACACCCGCTGTCACAGTGATAGCGAAGCATAATCAAGGTCATTTAACAACTACACACCAGCTGTCACAGTGATAGCGAAGCAAGTCAAAGCCAGGAAACAACTACACATCAGCTGTCATTGTGATAGCGAAGCACAGTCAAGTTCATGTAACAACGACACACCCGCTGTCACAGTGATAGCGAAGCACAGTCAAGGTCCTTTAACAACTACACACCCGCTGTCACAGTGATAGCGAAGCACAATCAAGGTCATTTAACAACTAGACACCAGCTGTCACTGTGATAGCGGAGCATAGTCACGACAAGGTAACAACTACACACCAGCTGTCATAGTGATAGCGAAGTATAGTCACGACAAGGTAACAACTACACACCAGCTGTCACTGTGATAGCGAAGCGCCTGTAAGAACACGCAGCAGTAACGTATATGATAATAAGACATTCTGACCGATATCTTAAACCTGATGTAATACGTAACTGAAATTCTTGCGAAACTAAGTGCGAAACTTTCAGGATTTCAAGTACTCGTACATTCGTTAGGATTTCACAATTCCTTTCGGGTATGCTACCATTGCAATTGCGGTGCGAAGTTATCGACGAAGTGCAGGGTACAGATACAGCATCGATACTAGACGACGTAATTGCTAAGAATGTGCAGGGCTTTACAAAGAAATGAAATCGACTGACACGTGACAATATATTTGGCTGACATTAAGTGAAACATGACAGACCCTTTCAGAATATCACACTAACCAACAAATAGCTGGGTTCCTCAACTTTTTTTTACTTTGACCGCATTTACAGAGACCTTATTGATCATATCTCTCTAACTGACCTGCGCATATGTAACATTTATGAGCGATCGGCAAAGATATAGAATTCCCAGCAAACCGTCCTTACGGCCAGTGACCTCCTGGCAATTTTCGGCATACAACGGATGATATTTCGAGTTGTGACACATATGTGTAAGAAGTGACGCTACACAGTTACTTACATGAAATTATTATATGTTTTCCTTCGAATTCGGAGCGTAATAACTTGCCCATTATCACGGTAATTTCCTTTTTTAGTTGTAATTTTACTGAAACTCAACATTTTATAGGGCAAAGTACAATAAAAATGCCACAATCAGATGTCGCCCTCGAATTTTCACGCCTCGGTGTGTTACAGTTTTAAATACATCTACACACTAAACAAGAACGGCCATTCCTGCCTTCCTTCATTTCTACAGATCGTAATCTTTAAGCATGCTGGGATAAAGGGGGACAAAATACACACAAAATGCTACAGAAAATATAAATTCATGTTCTTGAAGTTGTTGGTTGCTGCTGACCCAGTAATACGAACGTTAATTACACCACACAACGAAGAGTTCCGTTATCATGCAATAATGTATAACTTTCACTATGGAAGTACAGTACACGCTTAAGAAGTCGGAGTTGTCTACAGTTCCTGTATATACAAGAACATCTCACTTGAAGTTCGGTCGCTTCTGAATTCAAATGAAAAATTTGTCAATTAAACCGCATAGGACCATAAGCACTGTACTGTACTGCACCGTCTCCATCTCTTCAGGGTGACGGGATTAGGTTCAAGCAGATTCATCCACCAGAACTGGATGTAGTCACCTTAAAGACGAAAGCAGTAGATTCCCCCAAAACGTCAGAATAAACATGATGCAGGGCGGTTTAGTAAAAGAAAAGAAGGCTACAATTTTAGCAACATCCGTGAGAGTCACAAAACTTACAAAATTATAGACTACGTCTTCATTCATTACAACAGCATGCAATGCGGGGTGCAGGACGCAGTAAACTGTCTTACCTGTTGACGGCGTTGGCCCGGTGGGGGGACGGGGGGTACTACAGGTGTCCATAGTACTGCGAGTAGTGGTACTCGTTATGGAAGCTGGGGTCACCAGGCGGCCGATGCATCATCTGTGCCTGTCCGTCCATCATGTAACCCATGGAGGCTCCATCAGGGCTGTAAGCTCCACTTGGACCTGCATGTGGGGAAAAGACTAAAGGTCACTCGGGTCACATCCCTGTCCTACCCCCGTAAAGGGGTGACGCGCAATATTGAAGGATCTAATCTAAGACAGTAACGCCACTGAAACTGGCCCAGTTAACAGAATATGTGTCCAGTTTCCTTTAGGCTACGAACACTGCCGAACACTACAGTCGCGTGTTAAGTATGAAAGAACCGTCAGGTGCCAAGCTTTTGACTACGTTACAATCACTAAATTTCTAAGTATTCAAGATACAGAAACACGGTATTTTTTTATTACATTTCCAGTGCCATTTTGTAAGATAAGCGGCAGGAAGATAGTATACAGTACCTAATTAAAAGCTCTGGAATATCGCTGTAAAACAAGCAGTAAATTAAGTAATACAGTCGAACCCGGTTATAACGACATCGGCTTATGCGACACCTCGCCTATAGCGCCAGATATTTTGTGGCACCAAATAATTCCCCTCTGCTGACCATAACACTGTACTCCTCGGTTATAAAAATTCTCGTTTGTAAGGACACAAAATATTCAGTCCATTTCATGACTTTGTAGCCGAGTTCGACTGCATATGTGTGCGCGTGTGTGTTTGATATATATATATATATATATATATATATATATAGTTTAAGAATGTGAATGGAAATAACTGTGTGTAAAAACATTACATAATGACTTTTATAATTAAAAAAATACTAAGTGAACGTTGTCCTTGAATAGAAATCAAATCATGAAGCCTAAACTAGAATATTGCCATGAAATCTTTTGCTAGAAACGGAACGCAGATACGGTAAAACTCGAATTAGTAAGTTCACTGAGAATTGGGATAATCTTCGTACAACACTTCAGCAGGAACTAAATTTGTATTGTGCTTCAGACAAAAATAGAATTTTTGTGCAAATTTGTCTCTACCCATGCAGACACAGGCTAGCATTCATTAGCAGGTAATTAAACTAATTTGCCACTGTACATGCAAAAAAAAATGCACTAACCACTAACCCACTTCAAATGCACCTACAAAATTGAACCAAACACGTGTTTATTTGTAATGAAATAACATTTTACAGGAGACATCACAATCCGAAAGACCAGGTGAGTTTCCTCAGTCACACTGCCCTGCTTAACCGCCCTTCCGAAGTATCTTTGTGACAAGCAGCAATAACAAGGAAGATAAAAGCTGAAAACATCATTGAAAAACGCCTGTTGATAGGGAATTGCAGAACTGCCGTTTCCATAAAATATGCTTATATTAAACGGTAATAAATTGCCCCTTATATTCCCACAGTAACGTGTAAAATTCTCAGGGTGTTTAGCAATGTACAGTAGGAAGCAAGCAAACAACACGACCAACCAAATACCCTCAACCCACCTCATACCACCCCCTTAGCTATCTACCAATATCACGACCACCCTCCAACTCATCTCGCTGTAACTCTGGACGAAGGGGATTGTGGGTAATGGGTCTCGCGGTAGTCTTATCTGCAAGACTCCCACACTCCTACCACAGCAAGGAGCATTAAAGGTATGGCGCAATTAACTCGGTTATGGAGCTTGAGGTAGGAAGGGGATGGGGAATGTTTTAATGTCTCCATGTGAGATTAGGTTCATACAGCCAACCGTACATTCACTGGGGACGCAGTGCGGGTTGCGTCTGCAATCAGACACTGAGACTGTACAAGGTAATCCGTCCCCTGCAATGTCTTCACGTTATTACCAGCCACAAGGGAGCTGATAACAACGGGGAGGAGGAGGACACGTCGTGGAGAAGCTGGATGTCCACTATGTGCGAGGTCGACACACAAAAGCTACTTTTTCACTCCTTTTCAAAGTACGTGAAATCTTCTGACGGCACTAAAACTGCGTATTATAAAGTACTGAATTAAAACACATAACATAAAAATATTCAGAATTATAATTATATCTGGTACTTATGGCTTTAACCCTTTAGACGCCGAGTTAAATGCCGTCTGCCATCTGATGGCATTATTAGGAACTCACCATATTTTCCACGTTAGCAGGATAAGGGTTAAAGCTTGGCGTCTCGTCGTAATACGAAATATAGATTCTGTGTTTGAGAATAGGGTGCTGAGGGAAATATTTATATGCAAGGGAGGGCAAGAAGTAATAGAAGAAGGGTGAAGATGTATAACGTGAATGACATTGTAATATGTCCATATCAAGTAGGAAGAAACAAAGTTAAAGCTATCCTTAATCAGGCCTGAACAGGCCCTTAGGGCTCCAGGCGTTTGAGACTCCAAGAATTTCTAGACAGTCGGCACATAGAGGTGACAAGGGTGTCAGCCGTACGCACCGGCCGTCTTTACTTCACAGGAGATATCCCTGGAACTTATTTTTTTTAGAGGCGGAGCCGATCCCAGGGCCAAAACGCGGCCGGAAGGAATAAGTCAATGAAAAATTCCAATGACACAATCGGAAATCGAACCCGCGACCTTTCGGCTTGTAGCGCAGTGCCTCAACCAAGTGCGTGGAATCGATAGACGTAGCATATAGGACATATGAGATCAGAGATGTAAATAAAATCTTAGACAGAAAATTGAGGGGACATAAATGAAAGGCCAAGTCGTGGAGGTGAAATACTAGTGTATAAATACACATTTTAGTGTTTATAATAAATGGGTGAAAGTGGGGGTTGAGTTTATGTAGCTGAGGATTATGGACCAGTGGCGGAGCTAAGCATGACAACGGGACATCGCGTTCAGTAAAATACATAATATTAATTTGACAACGGGCCTGGTCAGTTAGAAGCAATAAGCTCTGGTAGCCAAATAAGTAGCCACTTAGTCCTGGTTTAAACGAGCGGGATTCGAGTCCAGTATGGGTGGTATCAATTATTTCATCTCCTGCAAAAAGAAACACGTGCGTGTATACACAGTAGTAATGTAAAAGTCAGAAAAGTTTCACATTTACTATAAAAATGTAGAAGGGGTACAAAATTTAAATATCAATAATCTGTTTTCAAAATTAAAGTAGGATGATGTATCTGAAAGTGCTGTACAGCATAGGATAAACCAAGTTCTCGCGTGGGCTCGGTGTATGTACCAAAATGTAGTCAAATTTTCGTATAAAATCTAATAGGAGGTTGCTTTGAAGAACGCAACAAGAACGTACACAAAGCTCAGCTGTACGCATAGGTACGTCACTGACAGGTGTACTACAGGCAAACCTGCTAAATTTAAGTCAATTCAGGTCACGCTTTGCTAGGGCAAAAGTAAGTTACTGAATGTAGTAACTAGACGGAAATAACAGAAGACAACAGTAATCATATAGTTATTCGATATTCCAGTCACTTTCTCAATCCGCAGGTCAGTCTGACACACAAACAATAATTTGCTTAATGGTGACACCTTTTTCTGAGCACAGAATCCGATGTCAGCCTTAAGTACTCATGAAAGTTTACAGACTTCGTTATTTACTTCGCACATACGTAATTAATTTATAAAGATGTCCAGTACCCCTTTTGTTAGCACCTAATTTGCCAATTTTTCTGTCACAATGATAAACTGCACTTAACTTAAGTACCTTCATGTAATTAAAATGGGGGGGTGTACATTCTGACGAGAGAGTTTAAGGTGTTCCAATGTTAAAACAGAATTGAAATTAAAACCTCCAGGACTATTTGCAAGAAGGCGAGGTAGCGCAGTTGGCACAGTGACCAGATGATCGAGAAATCGAGTTTCGGTTACCGGCAGATGTACGAGACCTTTCACCTATTCAGAATATCTACACTGGCTCTGGGGCTCAACCAGCCTCATATTCAATAGCGGGGCCTTTGCCTGTGAAGGAGGCAGTCGCGGCGTCAAACTTCCTCTTTCCTCTACCTGATGCCATGCTAAGAATGGGTGGACCTGTACATTGACTCCTCCATATTCTGCACGGTGTGCTCAGGGGTAATTTTACATGATATTTTGCCAATCTCGTGTGTTTAAGAGAGGCCCACAGGAGAACAACCAGCTTTCCACAGGACGACCAGGAACCTAACAAGAGCCCGTACGAGAATCAAATACGGAATCAGGGGTGGATTGAGCGGGAAGGGGTGGTTGGTGCCTGGGAGGGGGGAGAAGGAAAAGCCGGATGACCAACAACAACCATTCCGTTGGGATTGTTGAGGGATTCCGACCCACATTTCCGGGTTCCGGTAGTGGCTACCTCCCCATCTACCTCCTTCAAGCAGCTTAAACCACTGAAAGCTTACCGGCTCATTGGCGAATGTTAGAGGGAGCTGCAGGCAATGTTTCCTAGAGTAGCCGACTATTTTCCTTCTACAGCGGAACCGCTAAACTATGTACCTCCTACACAGCTGCACATTTAGATGGCATGAACGGCTTATTTCATACATCTCAGCATTTCCTACCCAGAAATTTAAATGCTGTAAATGGGTCATTTTCCAGAATTACCGTGCACAGTCAGTTTAAGCTGTATTTCCTCCAGAGAACCTAAAACAGAGGTCCAAACATTCAAGAGATGTTCAAGGAAAAATCAGTTTCATATTAGCGAAGACATGGTTGTGATTAATGCATGGCATTCGGATCTCGTATCGCACTTGTCAGGTTCTGAGAAGTAACTGCAGCTGATGTTTCACTGGAGAGACACGAAAAAGGGAACAAAAGAAAATCTTCCTCAAAATTGTTGTTCGTTGGAAATTCTACGTATGACAGAGACTGTGATCGGCCCAGAGGACAACAGAAAGATGTAGACAAAGTGCTGGAAACTGGATGCAATTTCGGATTTGGATAAATAGGTTGTCACTAACATCTTTACAATCAACGGTCTTACTGTTAATTGCTGACGTTTCTTAATGGTGTACAGTACAATGTTAGCAACTGTTGCCTGTTAGTACAAAATTATGATAAGAATACGAAATTCAAAGTTAGAATTTTTCCAATTTATGCATTTCGGTTCATGGTGTTTACCTTTTACCACAAAGTCAACTGCAAACAGTTACATTAACACAAGCAGACATACTGGTAAAGGAAAGTTCACCCTAGATCAGGCCACGAGGGTCCAGTGCGGGAGTAGAGGTAAAGCTGTATTCTTTCCTTATGCTCGGCGCTATTTGAGGGGTGATTGGTCAGCTCCACGCACCGGCCGCTTTACCCCCGGAAAAGACCCGGTACCCATTGTATAGGAGGCTGGGTGGGCCCCAAGGTCGGTCTGGACGGGTGCGGAAAATCTCGCCCCCACCATTCCGTATCGAGTCGCTATACAAACTATGATATCCCAACCCAGGTAAACCTACGAGACATTTTCTTAACACAGTGGTTATAATCTCAACCTCCATTGAACGATACTTAGCTTCGTACCCAAAATAAAAATCGGTAATGAGCACAGCAGGCACATATCGGCAGTTGTGTGTACTACGTACGATCGGTGTAAAACGCGCGCACATAATGGGTCGAGGTACCTGAATGATTACAGTGACTATCTCTAATGCTCAAAGACCGGGGTTCAGGTTCTTCCCATCTTTAACACTGTCTCAAGACTGCTCTGGGACCCACCAAACCTCATAAACAATGGCTGGGGGCAGCTATCTTTTGATAGTATAGCTGCGAAAGTCTGAAGCGGTGACAAATCTGTACTGTCGAGGGTGGAGATGCGTTTGCTGTCCCACACATCTTCACGGCCCAGTGTACGTATACTTAACCTGTGGGACAGCTTCACTTTGACTTTCATGTAATTTAAGCTAACAGTCAGAACTGTAGATAACTCGATAGTACAGGAAGTTGTAAATTCCCCGTATACAGGGTTATTCAAAATTATTGTCTGGTTTTTAACACCTTGGCAACTCGTTCTCCAGATGCAATCCCATGTGATTTCTTTCTATTGGGTTACATCAAGGATCACGTTTATGTTCCTCCTATTCCCCCACGTATCCCGGAACTGAACCGCCACTGAAACCATCACCGCTGACATGCTACAAACAGTTTGGACAAACTCGATGTTTGTAGAATCACAAAGGGTGCATATACAGAGCACCTGTAAGGTATGTAACAAAACCTTGGAGTGTTGTTCTATTAAATAAAAAATACATATACTCCTATCTCAAGTGTATGGTGTATGACAAGTTGTTAAAACCCCGACAATCATTTCGAATAATCCTGTATTATGGAACCCGAGGGTTTATCGTAATCACAACAGCCTTCCACTTGTTCCTATCCTAAGTCAATCAATCAAATCCACGTCCTCCCACCTTATTTCTTTATGATCCAGTTTAATTTTAGCCTCCCATCTACCCCCAGGTCTTCCAAGTGGTCCCTTTCCATCAGCTTTGTCCACCACCTATCCTCCCACACGTGCCACATGCCTCGCTCATCTCATTCTCCTTTATTTTGTCACCCTAATTATACCTGGTGAAAAGGATATATTATTAAAGCTCCTCATTATGCAATTCTCTCCATCATTCTGTCATTTCCTCCCCAAATGTAAGCCCAAGCACGATGAGACAAAAATCAAAACCTGATAAGCAAATCTATTGGTACCATAACTTAAACTAGAGGAACCTTGGACTGGATTTCAGTGTTCAGACAGAATTCTATCTTCTTGAGTTCCTAAGTCTGTCTATAGGAAGAAAGTTGGAAGTTACGGGGTGGAGGGTGGAAATGTTGGGTTATATCATGATATCAGAGTGAACCCTCCATCATCCCCCTTTTAGTTTCCAGCCATCAACCCCCAAACCCCTTACGCTCCTTGCTTTTCTCTTCTGTTCCTGCTGGAGACAGCGTAAGAGATATGGCGGAAGTCATTGACCTCCGCGGACCGATCCATCACCGCGGGTCTACAGACAATCTGGACAGCTAGGGGGTTCCCCTGCAGCTCTCAGCCCCTTTGGCATTATTTTCACTGCAGAAGCGCGGTTTGAAGGTGGCAGTCAGATGTTAAAATTGCAATATATTTTCCCGTCTTTTAATGAAACCACATAAACATCAAAGGCAAAGTCACACCTCTCCACGCGAAGAAGATATAGAGGAGGCGTAGAAGTATAGATCCACTCAGTCTTAAACCTGGCGCTAGGTGGCGATAGGTGGTCAACAACACGTCCCGGCAATAGGTCCGTATTCATTCAATAGAAACCTAGGTAGGCCTCAGAGTCAGCCTGAGCGTTTTGATAAGAGAAAAATCTCCTGCCCCTACCGGGATTCGAACCCCGGGCCGTCCAGACCGTGGGCCAGTCACTGTACCTACAAATAGTTAAGTTGCACACCGACCCAACAGCAGAACTCCTGGTCTATTTTCTGTGGGAATTTTTTAAAATTGTCATATTCGTGCATATATGCAGTATAATATGTTATGCCTATATTTCGAATTAGCTACATATAAATTAAAAAAAATTGTATTTCTGCACTCTTCAAAATATTTTATTTTTGAACTTCATACCGAAATATTCACCTCAATCGCAGCCGACAAAATGACGTTCCCATGGCATATATAAAAAATATCTTAAGACGGCTAATGGGCCACGGGCATTTGACCCAGTACTCAAAATAACCTGATATCGACTCCAAACGTGACTATTCATCTTAAAGTAAAAAAAAAAAAAATTGTCTTGTGAAGAAGGAATAACGGCAAACTCCCAAAACTTCCTATACACAGGTCTGTACCTATGGCAATGCCCGCCAAATATTGGTAAAATGATATCCTGATAAACAGCGAATTGTTACCAAAATAAACGTTCTATACATTGTGTTTAAGAATTTACTCTATCGCTTAATTTTGGAGAAATGAAATAATACTATGTCTACATCAATGATAACAGATGATCTAGCTCGCCACATCACCCAACAAATGCACTCAATAAAATACAATAAAATACAAATCATCAAACAGAATTCATGACAAGTATCAAACTCCTCCACGTTTCGGCACAGGAGTGTCATCTTCAAGGAGTCTACTAGAAGCAAGGAATGTAAGTCCAGGACGCTAATCTAGGTACTGATCGCCCTCTAGTTGCACGAAAAAAAAAAGAATGAAAATTTAAACAGTACATACTTTGAGGTAAGGGTAGGCCACAACGTGCTGAGATGACTGAAGTAAATACAGTAATTTTATGACATTCTATCAAATCTGTGTGTAAGGTAAAAATGCAAACACACAAGAACTACGGATAATTCTATGTAGTCAAACACAACTGTGTCACAAGAGGTGTATTTAATGACTATATAATGGACAACTACATGTTTCGGCCTGTACTGGCCATCTTCAGTTTGTCTTAGGGAAACTTAAGATCTTACTATAAGCGTGCACGCGCACGTGCGCGTGCACGCTTATAGTAAGATCTTAAGTTTCCCTAAGACAAACTGAAGATGGCCAGT
>Ga0123352_10009621_pt1 | contig 15128 bp, 6 predicted proteins | sample TergutLab28metaG_FD_89700 | JGI IMG/M metagenome (GOLD analysis project Ga0123352, IMG submission 89700) | Labiotermes labralis P1 segment gut microbial communities from Petit-Saut dam, French Guiana - Lab288 P1 | ecosystem: Host-associated > Arthropoda: Insects > Digestive system > Gut ... | reverse complement strand
TAATGGCTTTATGTCACTCACAAGTTAGTTTGACATTAAGTACAGATATTAACATTACAGAAACCACATATTCCTGCCAGTTTTAATATGTATTTGGTAATCAATAAGTGTGTAACAGCTGTCGAAGTTTCAAACTTCTCTGGACATTATCTCCGTAACGGTTCAACTTTGGGTTATATCGGTAAACTTTAACATAAGGAACACCCTCCCGAAATCTGGCACATTCCTCCTGGGACACCCTGTATATTATATATTATATATATATAGTGTTATTATGAACGAACGTTTTATATATATATAGTGTTATTGTGAACGAACGTTATAATATATATATATATATAGTGTTATTATGAACGAACGTTTGTATGTATATATATATATATAATGTTATTATGAACGAACTTATATATATATATATAGTGTTATTATGAAAGAACGTTTTATATATATATATATATATACTGTATATATAGTGTTATTGTAAATGAGTGCTGTTCTAACCGAGGAGTAGAATGTTGTGGCTAACAATGAGGAGTTAATTGGTACCACAGAATGTCTGACTCTATGGGCGAGGTGTCGCATAAACCGATGTCGGTGTTGCATTTACCGATGTCGTTATAACCGGGTTCGACTGTATTTATTCATTTAATGACTTCCACTCATTTCAGATGCAAGTCACAGCTAAGTGCTAGTTTTTGCCGTATACACTGGCCAGTCTCTTCCTTAGCCTCAACCTACAGAGAGGATCCTTTATCGTGTCTCTGCGCACGGCAGCTGTCACGGAACGTAGCGGTGGATGCAGGCGTTTCTGTGCGATAAAGCTGTTTTGCTTGGGGGACACGATAAAGGGGACGCTGTTGAATGCAGTGGATGGCCACCCAGAACTTGCAACATGGACGGCATTTCTGAAATTGTAATCTGTCTCTACATTTCGGCTGTCATATTGGCATAAATTTCGCAGTTTTCATGCCCTTAACACAAAAGCGTATCACACGAGGCCATTCCGTTTCATATTCTGCAAATAGAGCATTCAGCCCTATTGTTTTATTGCATGTATTTAGAAAAGAGGATTTCATTCTTTCCAGCACCGCCAACACTACAAACTAAAGTTACATCTGTTTCTTGACTTTCTTGTATGAATATTTTATATTCCGTTCTCTGTCAAACCACTTCAGACTGAACCACGGAAAACAGAAGTTTCACGGGCGGTTTTATGTGGGTGCAGGTAGAACGAGGTTGGGATGTGTTTTACGACAAGATACTAAGAATGTATGGAGGTACAGAGGGCGAAGTAACGTAGGAATTGAGACAAATAATTGGAGCTGTCACAATTTATAGAAGTGCTTTACTGCCTCTCCTCTCCGCGTCTTTCTCTCCGCTCCTACTCCTTCCCTCGTCTCCCGCCAGCTTCTCCTCCCCCCCCCCTTTTTCTTCCACGAACTATGCCTCACATCCTGCTCAGAGTGACATACCTGCATCAACCTTCTGTGCATTCCTTCTAATTTCTGCTCTTTAGCAGCAGGTTTCCGTAGCTCCGTTACGAGTTATGCATCATCTAGACCAGTGTTTCTCAAACTTTGTGAGACAGCGGCCCGGTAAATTCTTTTTTCATAAGACGAGGGCCCGGTCCCAACAGGTGCTCGTCAGTACCTTTCCCATTTTTTTTAAGTTCATACATTAAACTAGCATAATTATTAATAATTAATTATGGCATAATCATAAAAAGTATTAGTACAATTATGTGTACGGTGTGGCATGTTGACAAATATAAAATTACATTTAAATTAGTTATCAATTCCAGGTGAATCTCTCGCAGCCCGTTATAACCGATGCCAGGGCCCGGTACCGGGTCGCGGCTCGGCGGTTGAGAAACACTGATCTGGACAGTTCCTCAGTTCTCCTTCTCTTAGTTCCTTTGGGTGCAAGTCATTTTCCCCCAGTATTAATTCTCCAGCGCTTCTGCAGCCCTTGTCTCAGGGACAGGTCGAAGTAACCCTTGTGACTGTCGCTAGAGTATGACCAGGGTCGAATTTAAGCCAGTAGTAATGCGGACGTAGTCGTTCAAGACGATTAGGAAGTTCTTGATTTGTTGAAATTTATCCCTTTCCCTGGATGTTTCTTCACAAAAATTTTATGTGCAAATTCTGATTTTTTCCTTCATGCTTGCTACATGTCCCGTCCGTGTTATTCCCCATATAATCACTATAACAATGTTAGATTAAAGATCCAGTGGCGGAAGTTACTTGCTGTTGCATATTATCCGACTTGTAGTCGCTAACGTTGTGCAAGCCCTTTCGTTTTGCACAGTGCTTTGTTCTCATCCACCCGTATATAATGAGTTCTGTTTCCCTACAGTGAGAGGTCAGGTTTCAAACCCATACAAAAAAGCAGGAAAACCATAATGTACATGTAACTGGCCCTGTGCTGAAGCAATAAGCCATAGACCCCTATGTGGCAATGGAGGTATAGATCCACACATTCTTAACGTAGGTGCTGGGTTGAAAGGAATGGTCAGCGTCACGCCCTTAGCACTTTACCTTCCATCAACCCTCCCGGAACAGGGGTTGAGCGGTGTGAGCACAGCAATCCCTGCATCTGCCTGTACTGTAACCCGACCGTTCAGACTACAGCCATACAGTTCATTGATTGAGACAGCGAGCTGATACAGGTGAAGTATAGTTAATCTATAGACTGTATTTTGGGTACGGCGGGGTGGGGTTCTGAACAGAGTGATGGCATTTTGCAGAATTTAACAGCCCTTTGTTTTATTATAAAAGGTAAAGTGATCCCGTTACAGGCCCGGTGTGACCCAGAGGATGGGTAGAGATATAGCTCTACTCTTCCATGACCGCGGCACTAGAAGGGGGTGAGTGGTCAGCAGCACGCCCAGGCCACAATTTACCTCCGGGAAAGACCCGGTACCAATTTTACAGGAGGCTGGGTGGGTCCCAGGGCCGGTCTGGACGGGCTGAAAATCTCGTCACCACCAGGATTCGATCCCGGACCGTCCAGCCCGTAGTCAGTCGCATCTACCCGGTCCACTGTGTTTTATTATGAACCAGGCCAAACCAAAGCACATATACATTAGTTGATTCAAAATGCACAGGCTGCTTCTGCTTCACACCGGGACTTACACAGTTCACAGCCTTTATGTACAAACGATATTTTATACATCCTATACCTCAATATACTGTCCGTATTTCGAATATTAAGAAAGTAAGTCTCGCCAAGCCTTATCAACCAAACGTCGTTTCAGAGGTTACGTCATGAACATTTTCTTGTTTTGTGTAACTCTTGGCTGTTTATCTTAAATCCCGGTCTGTTGATCTACTTAATGAGAAGTCCTATTCGTGTAGCCCATTACGTGATTCACCTGCATCCTTCCCAAATTCAATCCGTTATTTCACATTTCCCGTTGATATGCACAAAACTATAAACATTCAGTCCTGTCCCCACATATTTATACCCAGAATTAAATCTGATCGGAATTTTTTAATTTTGCATCTGCCTTGTGCGTACTGTCAGCCACATTTAATGCTTAACAAGGCCAAACGTCCAAACTTCCCACTTCTGTCTATCTATCTATCTATCTATATCTGTCTGTCCGTCCGTCCGTCCGCCTGTCCTTCCGTCCCTCCGTCCTTCCGTCCGTCCGTCCCTTTCTCCGTCCGTCTGTCCGTCTCCGTCTGTCTGTCTGCCCACCCACCCACCCACCCGCCCGCCCGCCCGCCCGCCCGCCCGTCCGTCAGTCCGTCCGTCCATCTGTCCGTCCGTCTAATCTAACTAATCTGTCTGTCTGTCTGTCACACAAATATTTCAGTATGAAGATCAGGCTTATGGGCTCCTGAATATGATATGTGATTACCGGCAGGATACGGCGGTGCCCATTAAAAATGTTTTGAAGTTGTTAATCGCGTTACTGTAGCACTTTTTGAATCTTTAAGTGGCGAAGGTAATTTAATATGCAAGAAGTAGCGGACGTTTTAGTAACAAAGCCCTCTTAGGAGGTGCTAAAACCCTTTCAAGCCTGGTGGTTGGTGTTGTATAAGGTCGGGTTTAACACTGGAAAGAGTGCTAATGGTGTACTCCTTCACCTATTACAAAGACTTTGCCAAGGCGTTCTGTACTTTAAAAATGTCAGTACGGTTTGGCCTTACACACGTGATCGTAATTTTGTTTACCCTTTTAAGCAAAGTACGGCCTTGGCGTGATCTCAGTCCTTCGCCGCGAAGTAGATGAGAACTGCGTTCTTCTGGGTTGTTATGCAGCAAATAGTGGTAATTTCTTACCCACGTTTGGGGACAAACTGTCGGTACCATCTTCACTGGTTAAGAATCCACCCAATCCTTGACGTTTCTAGATCACACACAGTGACGAACCACAGGTGATCGGCTTGTCGCAGAGACCTTCACCTGACAACACGCAACACTCATAGCAGATAAACATACATGCTCCCGTCGGGATTCGAACCCATAATTTCAGGTGAGCGACCGCAGACCTACCCCTCAAACCGTTCGGTCACTGGAACCGGAAAAGTACGGCTTTACCCTCGCCAATTTGTGCGCAGCTCTCAAATGCTGTGCAGTTTCATATTCATATCTTTCATATCGAATTTGACCGAAACCGCACGATGATGTGGAAAGTACGGACAGATATTCGTTTACGCCCCTGATTCAGAAATGATTTTCACGAAGCCTGTTTTCACAGAACAAAATGTTACTCGATGTTTTTGCTTTATGTGCCCTGTAAGGTAAAGTGATACCGTTGCAGGCCCGGTTTGGCCCAGAGGGTAGGTAGAGGTATAGCTCTACTCTTCCATGACCGCGACACTAGAAATGGGTGAGTGGTCAGCAGCACGCCCCGGCCGCACTTTACCCCCGGGAAAGTCCCGGCACCCATTTTACAGGAGGCTGGGTGGGCCCCAGGGCCGGTCTGGACGGGTGGAAAATCTCGTCCCCACCGGGATTCGATCCCGGACCGTCCGGCCCGTAGCTCAGTCGCTATACCGACTGAGCTACCCGGCCCACTTATGTGCCCTGTACCTAATGCTATTTAAGTCTGACGAAAAACTTAAAAAATACGGCAAAATTTTATTAAGCTCCTTACGCAAATTGTGCCTTTCAATGCACTGATTTTCGTGAAACTCGAAATTTCTCATTTGCATTATTTGGAGTTGTGTTCCACCGAATATTACACAAATCGGTGGAGAAATATGGGAAGTAGGAGCGGATATGTATTTATATCTACACCTTATGACTCACTTAGCCGATATGACGAAACGGACGCCTGCTCGACTTCCTTGTATCAATAAATTCAGTAGCGAAGTTCATGAAAATCCGAAAAACAGTTTCTTCGATGATACTAGGTCACAGACTGACGGATAGACGGACGTGGTCTCCACTTAAGGCATTCTGATTTTAGGCCCGTTCGCGAAATTGCGAAAAGCGACTATTAGCTTCGTCATGTCTGTCCGTCTGCCGTCCGCATGGAACAACTCAGTTGCCGTCACAAACACAACAATATATATAGCGATCAGTAGTAAACGTTCGGCGTCATGAACTTTAATGTCAATACAATCTGTAAACAATATGCGATCCCATAGTGTATGCACTCTGTGAATGTACCAGGACTGTGTTTCATTATTTGGCCTGATGATGGTTCCTTTGAACCGAAACATGTCGCCGAATTTTTAATACTGATTATTATTTATATATTATGGTGTTATTGACTGGAATAAATTATTATATTATTGCAATACACAACGGGATGGCGCATATCAAAACATTTTCCACGTTTAACCAATAAAACTGTTGAATTGTTTCGATGCCTTCTAATTGCGTTTTGTATTTCCTTCGCCATCTTTGTGTCTCAGTGGCCGATAATTTCAGTGTAGGTCCCCAATAATAATGCCTTACCTTTCATAAATATACATTAATATTTAATTAACAGGATTTGCTGTAATAAATTTAGATTTTGAACTCAAAAGTACATATTTACTTGACAAAGATTTTGAAAAAAATCGGATTCGGTGAAAATATTCCGGAAGTATTCAAGATTATGATGACCACTGAGATAGACAGATGGATAGGTGGATTGAAGAATGGATTGATGGATGGGAAGATGGATGGACGGTGGACAGAACTGACGAAAATACTTTACCTGAGTATATCTGAAAACATCCTTTAGAAATGAGTAAAGTGAAATACTCCCCAAACACTGTAACTTAAAATTATATAATGGGCTTTCTTTTATATATATATTTCCGAAATTATTGAATCATTCGCAGATTCTTGCATTAAGTATAAGAATATTATCTTACTGGCTCATATCAAGACTTAGTTCCCAATCGGCGGATTTTTATGAAATTTGATATTTGAACAATTTTCGACAATCTGCCGAGAAAATTCAAGTTTTGTTAAAATCTGACAAGAATAACGGATACTTTACATGTAGACGTGTGTACATTTAAAGTAATATCTCCCTGAATTCGTCTTAGAATGAGAAATGTTTCAGACAAGCCTTGTAGAGAAAATCAAAATACATTTTATGTTCAATCCCCCCCCCCCACCCGCCCGAATATCATGCTGTTAATTAAGTGATGTGGAAAAATACTGTAGAGCCGGACAGGCCACAGATGACAGTGTAATACGGTTCAAATGCCGGATAATTAAAGCAAGAATACAGACGGAAACTCAAAATATTTAACAGTCTGTGCAACAGTGGTTAGGTGAACGCGCCTCATTGTTACGTTATACGTGCATTGCATATCTTGTTACTTCGTAAAGAACGTCTAAATACTGTGCATTTTTCCTTCGTGATATATTATGTTCCGTAATATTATTGTGTTCCCTACTATATTGTGTTCCCTACTATATTGTGTTCCGTACTATATTGTGTTCCCTACTATATTGTGTTCCGTACTATACTATACATGTATTTACGTTTGCTCTTATATGCTGATACATCATTAAACGTTTGGATATTTTAATGGAAGTTCACTACGTTCCCAGCGAGGTACGAGCTGAATTTGTACAGCATACAGGATGTAGTTTTATTTTCGTTCTCAAAGAAAGAACTGGTAGCTGTCGATTTATGGCCTTAATGCATTGGAAGTGTGCAGTCTGAGATGGAGGAAGTAGATTAGGTTGTGGTAGTATTGAAGTGCTTTATGAAACAATAATGATAATGGAGTGGGTGGAAAGTTCGCCTTATGGCCTCGTGTTTTTAAATGTTTGTTAAGTGCAGCCCGCTCCACCACGGTCAGGCAGATTTACATACCGATTCCGCTTGACACTTGTCACTGGGGAGACCCTCTGTATGTGAACCGTCGAACTGCCATTTATCATGTACTATTGTCGTGGTTTACCTCTGTCTATACGCATTACCGTGTAATAGCCTTATACATAAGTTAAGCCACTGTCTTCTACTTCCAGATCTTCTCAGTTTCCCATCATTGTACTTTTAGCGTTACTCGACCTTATTGAGGGAGGAACGTAGACTGAGGGTGTTGGAGAAAAGGGTGCTGAGGAGAATATTTGCGCCTAAAGGTGGGCCCACACTTGTAACCTTACCGCGTAACGTAACAAGTGTGGACACACCTTAAGAGGAACGAGGTAAAAGGGGAGTGGAGAAAACTACACAGTGAGGACCTTACTGATATGTACTCCTCACCCAATATTTTTCGGGTGATCAAATCGAGAAGAATGAGATTGGCTGGGAATGTAGCATGTATGGGTAGAGAGTAGAGGTGTATACAGGGTTTTGGTGGGGAAACCTGAGAGAAAGAGACCACCTTGGAAGACCCAGGCGTAGATGAGAGGATAATATTAAGATGGATCTTCAGGAAGTGTGATGTGGCGACATGGGCTGGATCGATCTGGCTTAGGATAGGGACAGGTGGCGGGTACTTGTGACTGCGGTAATGAACCTTTGGGCTGCATGAAATGCGGGGAATTTCTTGACTAGCTAAGAACCTGTTAGCTTCTCAAGAAGGACTCTGCTCCATGCAGTAATTAAGTCACTCGACCATATATAACCTATTAAATTAAAACAGAGTCGTTCAGTGACCTGAAAATCAATCCGTACCGCTCTGGAAATACTGGCGTTATGGAACGCCGGACTCGATAAATGTAATACTGTGCGTCATTATTTATATTGTCACCGGGTTGTCGGAAGTTGCATGTAGCTGTTAGGTTTAATTAATTTAACCTTGTAATTTGTCAGGACACAATTGTATGGTGGGCCGCGATAGCTCACTCGGTATAGCGACTTGCTTCAGGCTGGACGGTCAGGAGATCGAATCCGGTTGCGGGCGAGATTTTCCGCACCCGTCCAGTCTCGGCCCTGGAACCCATCCAGGCTCCTGTGTGAGGGGTACCGGGCCTCTTCCCCGGGGATAAAGCGGCCGGGGTGTGGCGTTGACCCCCCCCCCCCCCCATCTAGCAAAAAAGATAAATCAGTCCCATTACAGGCCCGAGGTGCCCAGAGGGTTCCAGGAAGTTAAGGTTCCCAGATTACGTGACAGTGGCCCAGGATTGTGGTAAGGTTGTCCGCCTTACGCACCGGCCGCCTTTACCCCCAGAAAATACTCCTGGTACTCATTTCTGTTAGAGGCTGGGTCGACCCCAGGGCCATAGTGCAATCGGAAGAATTATGTCAATAAAAAATTCCAATAACACCATCTGGAATCGAACCAGCGACCTTCCGATTTGTAACACTGCGCCTTAACCACTGTGCTATAGCGTTCCCCCATCTAGCGCCGAGGTTAAAGAAAGAGTAGAGCTATACATCTACTCCCCCTCTGGGCCTTCAGGATGAAATTTATCTTTACATAATTATGTGAATCGCAAACTATCCTGTGTGCTGATACTGAAGATATTGTTACATGTGGGTTGAGGTTTTCTGACCCCACTCTACGTTCAGTGACCCGCTCCGTCAGCGATATTTTCACGTCAAAGTTTATCCCAAGTCCTGGTCGTCTCTGTTCTTTGTTATGACTGAAAATTACAGTCGCCCGGTGCCGGAGTCAGGACTGGTGTTGTAACATCCTCCCTTGAAACGCTGCACAAATTGGCCGGTTCTGAATAAATGATTACTCATTAGACCTCTGGAGGCAGGGGAGTGCTGGAGGCTGTGCAACTGAGCCGCCATTTCTAAACTCCCATCTTCGCTCTTTCTTAGACCCCTCGGACTCCATTAAGAGGCGAAAGAGAGGATACGTGGGAGATGAAAAGCTTTTCCAACACACTAGATGGTACGATTTTAAAAACTGACAGTTGACAGTTTGTCACGCGAAGTGATAGAATGTTGGTACCAATTTTCTGAACGTACGAGTAATGATCGAGTGGCTCGTGCTAGTAAATTCATTGTTCTAGTTGGCTCGAAACAACGTGCAGTGTGCCACTACTGTTGTTCATACCGTGCCGTAGAGGGTTGTCTGATTTTAATGTCATAAACTGTAAATGGTCCACCGGGTGTTTATTGACCCCTTCACTTCACACAGAATAGTTCCCCGTTGTGATAGAAATAAAGTTTTTGGTTTAAATGTTCACTAGCAACCCCCCTCCCCACATGCGACATTATTATTTTTTCTTAGCATTCCTTAATATTTCTGTTTATCTCAGCTTGTCGTAATGACTCCATCTCTTCGAGTCATTCTCCATTCTTAATATGTCCATCGAAGGATTTACTGTAGTGACTCTTCCAGACTGTTATTCTTCATACGTCTTCTTGTGTGTTTAGGCTGTTACCCAGGTTTTTTTGGTGCAAATTTCCGTCTAGTAGAATCTGTTCGTCTTCATCTTTTCACTAACATCACCCAGACTTCAGCTCGTAATCGCGTTTCACGTCATACAGGACCGCGCCACATAAACCGTATCGTCGGAAAGTTTCGGGACAGAGGCAATATCTCAAATCTGCGAAACTAGGAAACCCGTACCTTCACTATACCGAGGCTACGGAAAGATCTCCATTGATAAACGCCCTCGTCTTCTGCCAGCAGCTGTAATACTGCCCCATCCACGTCACTACATTGCCCTCTTGTCACCTCTCAGTTCCGAAATGATAAGCAGTGTTCGAATGGGAATATTTTGACGGGCGGAACCGTGCAGAAAAGTCTTTCATTTAGCTTTACTTTACTATTTGTGTGTTAATCTGAAAGATTTTCTTTGCTTTTGATTGTAAACCGCAACACCGTTCCATTGCGTTCTGGTCAAATATGAGCACTGGCCTTCGCCAGCGACTAGATCTTTTGAAGCTAAGTCATACTTCTGTCGGCTACTCGCGCGGAAGCCTGGGTTTAATCCCAGGCCAGTCCATGTGGGATTTGTGGTAAACAGATTGGCACGGAGACATGTTTGCCTCGGAATTCTTTGGGTTTCCGCTGTCTGCATCATTCCACCAGTACTCCGTACTCAAGCTTCATTTATCTGCCACCGAAGCTAAGTAATCTTCAGTAACTGGTAGCGTCGTTAAATGGAACATCTCAGTCTCTTTCTTACTAAATATTTGGGGCTGTTGGCGGACACCATGGGGCCGAGGGAGCGGTTGGCAGCAAGGGGGAAGCCTCGAGCGTCATTGTTCAGTTCATCCATGGAACTTCTTTCGTTTGATTGCGTACGGTGGTAACGTGGTAATCGTGTGGGGGTCAGCGACTGCAGTGCAGTCTTTCGCCGTTGTAACTGAAGAATGCATTTACCCAAACTGCTGATCCCGGTTGCCACGCGTTCTAAGGCGAAGTTCTACTGCCTCTCGCTTGCTGGGATAGCGGACTGGAATCCCGCCGGGGACATGGATGTCTGTCTGTTGTGAGTGTTATGTGTTGTCAGGTAGAAGTCTCTGCGATGGGCTGATCACTCGTCCAGAGGAGTCCTACCGACTGTGGTGTGTCCAATGAGTGTGATCGTTAAAACTCATACAGGAGGCCCAGTCCCACTAGGGCTGTCGAGCCACGAATAAAAAAATTACTGAGTTGTCATAGAATAGTTATTGTTATATATATATATATATGTATATAAGGTCTAGCATAGTTAATTAGTGACCTAAAACCAAAAACCGCAGTACTGATTTTTGCGTGGACGGCAAAGTGTCTGTATGAAATGATGGTACAGTAAAGATGTCCACCTCTGTCTAGACAATTCGTTACAGAAGTTACCATAGCACGGCGCTGCTGGCGAACTTCGCGGCTAATTTTATAACGAAAGCCCTAATTATGAAATGGGTGCCATAGCACAGAGGTAGGAGATGGGGTGAAGTTAATGCTATTATAAACTGTTGTAAGCTGAACGTAGTATGACTCTCAAAGTGATTACTGCGTGTTGGCCCCTGTAAAAACCTGGGTTTTACCGTATTTGAAACAGGTTTCTGGGAAGAGCTTTTCCCCACTGCGTCTATATAAATATTTCACTGTGTGTGTGTGGTGAGATTAAAAAGCGCTAGAAACTAAATGTTATGCAATTCAGTGAGATGTATCTGTGTGAAATTTCCACTGGCTGAGATTCCGAATACTTGTGTCATTTACTGTATCCACACGTTTTCACCAAGCAATATAATCTGTTTCATACACATTACGTAAATTTGTTAGTGGTCTATATTCATTCTATTTTTACTGTATTTAGTTCGTACGGTTCATTTATTATCATACAGAAGCTAAATACAATTTTCGCCTGGCCGCCATTTTCAAGTTTTATCACTCAATTATTATACCAACCAGTTGGGTACTGTGGCAGCATGCTGCCACAGTACCCAACTGGAATAGCGAAATTAATGTGACTTTTTATAGTGTAAATTTAGCAAGGACGATATAGCTCGCTGATGATGGTCCTAGGACCGAAACATGTCGGAGCGTTTTTAATGTTTTAATGTGTAAATTGTATAAACTTGATATATGTGCAGTGGTTGGTGTAATAATTGAGTGACTTGACAACATGCACGGTGTAACAACGAAAATGAATTCCAAGTTTTATATTGTACACAAGAAATAGTCTGCACTGGAACTCGTGTATTTTTCGAACTTCTAGTACCACACAGTGTTTAGGGATCCTGTATTAATTAGTGCCATTTATATTGTTCTTAGGCTTACGTTATTTATTTACGCGTTCAGTAGCTAAGGTTGCATATCTTCCGTTATCGATTTTTCTAAATGTGAATGTTGAAAAGTGGTTCGACGTCGATGACATGATGCTGTATAAAGGCACATGATAAACACAACTTCGTAAGTTATAATGGAGTTGTGGACACATGTAATGCTACAAACTTGTCTTTTCCTTATGAACCGAGAGAAGTTGGCTTACAAAAGTGCAGTAAATTCGAGTCAACTGCCTTGACAAGCTGTGTGCCTATCATCTGTCAGTGGGAGTTCGAATAGCTACTAGCGCCATCTGTTGTGAAAAATACGAACTGTATGTAGTGCCTGTGTCTGTGTGCGACAGTTACAGCTTAACGGTTATGATAAAAATCTGGACACATTGGGTTCGTCAACGATATAATAAGAGCTTTCCATTGGACTGTTTCCTGAGCCAGTTTAATTTACTCATCAGCTTTACCATTATGGTAACATACAACTGTTTTAAAATTAATTTTCACGCGGAATCGGCTACAGTGAATATTTACGCGGTTTTATTCAGACCGTACAGGAAACTAGAGGACAGTATCTCGGTTAGTCGACACCCGTTTCCTTCCACACCCTTTCAAGTTCATTATTGTCAACAATCCTACCCCTTAGTCCGAGATGGTGACGCGCTGTAACATGAAGCTGTGTACGAACAATAACTCTGTCAGTAAAGCTGTACGTTCCGTAGCGTTCCTCTGCTTTGAGGTGTAGAAGCAAGACTTTGACTTCCATCTAGAAATTGCACGGTAGGACTTAACCTGCCGCCCTTTGTCGTAATATGACAGCAGTTAGTTAACGCAAGGGAGTAAGGCCGGCCTTGGATTAAAGGTGGAGAATGGAAGAACAGATTTCTGTAGATATAAAATACCATGCCATCCAATATCGGAAATTTCAAATCAAGTTAATTAAAATTCGTTTGTTTCCCTCATAACTCGACAACCGTAGTGGGCCTGGGCTTCCTCTTTGAGGCCCTTCAGTCACACTGAGACACACCGCACTCGGTATGACATCCTCTGGTCGAGAAATCGACCGGTCGCAGAAACATGTACCTGACAACACACAACGCTCACTAAGAGACAGATATCCATGACTCTAACGGGATTCGAACCTGTAATCCAAGCAAGCGAGAGGCTGTGGACCCAAGCCTTAGACCGTGCGGCCACTGGGATCTGCAGTTAAATCCTCTTACTGTAGGGTTGAGGGTTGTTTGACCGTGCGTCTTCCTCATGAAATAACTTGAAATGCCAACTTGATGCAACTAGGCAATTTTATTGATGTATTCTTAGCTCGACATGTTTCGGGTACATACGCCCATCATCAGGAGCATTAGACGTTGAGTTGCAGCATATGATTTGAGAGCCGCTGCGTAGGTCGTGTGTACGGTGCGGATGGTGCCGTGCACCATCTGCACCGTACACACGACCTACAAGACCACCACCCATCCAAAAACTCGGTGCAGAAAACCGTATGCTGCAACTTAACATCTAATGCTCCTGATGACGGGCGTATGTACCCGAAACATGTCGAGCTAAGAATACATCAATAAAATTGCCTAGTTGCATCAAGATGGCATTTCAAGTTATTTCCTGTTACTGTTTTGGTACATCCTGCACATCATGAATGGGCGGTAACGAGAGTGTGTACTATAGATAGGAAACTGCTTGGCACGTGAATAGGAAGTGAAAAGTCTTTTCAAACTGACGATTGCAAACCCATGAAAGGCTAACACCCAGAAATAGGGGTACAAGGAGGAGGAAGAAATGGGAGGAGGAGGAAGAGAAAGAAGGAAGAGGAAGAACAGCAGGAAATGGCTTGCATTTTGAAAACACGCCCTCGGTGTGTATTTCGCAGCAATAGTTTGAGAGGAAGTAGAAAGAGAGTTTAAGTGCTGAGAGTGAGAAGATGGAGAGAGTTGGTGGCAGATAGGAAAAAATGGAAGGACATTGTTCGATAGGCCAAAGCCCACAGTGGGCTGTAATGCCAATGGAAGAAGAAGAGGAGGAGGAAGAAGAAGAAGAAGACGTAGTAGTTTGCTACCAAACGGTAACTGCAGTGATGAGACGTCACAATACGTCACACTGCGTGAATATAGTGCCATAGTCGTTGGTCTGCTTTTTTGACAGGTGTATGTTAGCAGTTAGCATGTATTTACAGCCCGTTAATTAGATATAGTTGATACTTTGTCTCTAAATGGATGTACTCGTGCCGACAAGACGAGACGGATCGGCTATGTCTGCATGTCAGCTGCCCAGTCTGCAACCCTGATTCCTTTCCTGCGCGGGGTGTCCGCCGGAGGGGATGAGAACTTTCCAAATGAAGAAATACAGATACTTGTGTTCAAGAGCTGTGTTTCTGAGTGTGTCTGAAGGGGGCGAGATTTGATTGGATTCTACTGAATAGAACGTAAAGTTTTCTTTCTTGAAACTTTCCCTAATATAATATTATTCCATAGTAGTTATGTAAGAAAGACCCAACTAGATGCACACTTTTTCCTCTTTAATTTATTTCAATTATACTTTCCTTTACATGCTTCGAACTGATAAGTTCATCATCAGGAGGTTCGTTCTGTACACGCAGCGTATAGTAGTATTTCCATGCATTTATATGATGTCTAGTCGATAACACCTTATCCAACCATAACGTGTTAGCGACTAGACATCATATACATGCATGGAAATACTATATGCTGTGTATACAGAAGTAACCTCCTGATGATGAACGTATTAGTTCGAAACATGTAGAGGATAGTATAATTGAAATAGATTATGAGATAAAAGTGTGCATCTAGTTGGGTCTTTTTACGTATGTGTAGTACAATGCACGGTTCTGAAAATGTAGTTTCTATAGTAGAATTTCATATTTTGTTGACCGTGCATCCTGGTATGATCCTTGTAAATATCCAACTTGACGCACAATTGTTCATATATGTTTATTTCTATTCTCTACATGTTTCGGGCAGCCATGTGCCCATCATCAGGAAAATTATTGTATCAATGCGACACCTGGTTTATGTCACTCT
>Ga0123352_10009620_pt1 | contig 15128 bp, 9 predicted proteins | sample TergutLab28metaG_FD_89700 | JGI IMG/M metagenome (GOLD analysis project Ga0123352, IMG submission 89700) | Labiotermes labralis P1 segment gut microbial communities from Petit-Saut dam, French Guiana - Lab288 P1 | ecosystem: Host-associated > Arthropoda: Insects > Digestive system > Gut ... | reverse complement strand
GTTTGCTCTATGTATTGTTGGTGTTGATTGTTGTTGTTATATGTAATTTCGGTCTGTAAACGTGTAACACTGCCACCGGGTTTACACCCAATTGCAGTTAAATATATCATTCATTCATTCATTTGGAATAAGGAGGAATAGTGGACTGAGTCGATCATTGTACCTATTTATAAGAATGGCGATAAAACAGTCTGTAGTAATTATAGGGGCATATCACTTTTACCTACTACGTACAAAATGTTATCCAACATCGTGTTCTCAAGGTTAACTCCACACGCAGAGGAAATTATTTGGAATCATCAATGTGGTTTTCGATGCAACAGGTCAAATACTGATCATACGTTCTTCAATCGTCAAATATTTGAGAAAAAATGGGAATACAATGAAGCAGTGCACCAGCCATTTATAGACTTCAAGAAATCTTATAATTCAGTTAGGAGGGACGTCTTGTATAATATTTTCATTGAGTTTGGTAGCCCCACGAAACTGGTAAGGCTAATAAAAATGTGTTTGAATGAAACCTATAGCAGAGTTCGGGTAGGCAAACATCTGTCGCACATGTTTCCTATTAGGAATGATTTGAAACGAGCAAAAGTTTTATCGCCATTGCTTTTCCACTTTGATTTACAGTGTAGTAATGGAGCCAAAGCTATGACAGGAATATTGGCTGGCGCTGAAACATGAAATAAATGCAGCATACAACTACATCGGCAGCCATGTATTCGTAATTCAGAAAATTTCTCTAAACTGCGAAGTGTTAATTATGTGTGAACTCGGGCATTACAGTCAGTACTGTTAAAATTATGTGTATGAAACCACTGGCAGTCAGCACACAGCACTGCTTCTATGTACAAAAGACAAAATAACTGGATTTGTCATTGACTTAATACTCCCGGCCACACTGTCCTGGGGTCGACTCAGTTTCTAACTGAGAAGAGTACCACGGGCAAAGGCCGCCGGTGTGTAGGGCTGAAAACCTTGCCACATCTACGCTCTGAATGTCTAGAAATCATGGGACCTTCAAACTCCTGGAGACCTAACGGTTTCTCCGGGCCTGTATAGGAGTAGCTTTACCTATAAATTTCATCTGGCTCATTGTTCAACAAACTTTTCGTAGTTACTCTGAGTTGTGCACATTGCAGATACTAGAATTTTTATGCAACTGAATAAAGTAATTCCGTATCTGAAAGAAAAGACTAAATAGTTTTAATTCTAAAGATAAAATAACAATTCACATCAGCGGCGCACATATTTAGATGTGACATGCTCTATCGTCGTAATGGGAAGGTTCGACGTTTGCCCTGTCTGCGCCGTTATTACGTTCAGAACAGTTAAAACGCAATTTACGGTCACACTAACTGCGGTTCCTATTCCCAAGGGTCACCAGTATCAGACAGTTCAGCATCACGTGAATGGCACAACAAGGAACCATTATCGTCCTATGCGTTAAATTCCAAAAGGAGACCGAAGGGCAAGCGAAAGTTGGGAGGATATTAGCAAGGGCAGGTAATCGAATAAATAAATTTCAGTCTCTCTCCTACACAGATAATTGAATAAAAATTCAAGCAAACGATTTATATCATAACAATTATGTTTGTAGCTTCTGAGTTAAAGGCTTATTTTAAACGAAAATGACGTAACAACGCTGTAAAATTAATTTTACAGTCAGAAAATTGTAAAGATAAAAAGACACTTTGTCAGTTCCTTCAAGCTGCAACAATTCTAAATTTTATTCAGGTGGTGTCCGATTAGGGTATCGGCTGGAACCCCAACAATCCTAGAAGTTTTACCCAATCATTCCACGTAAGTGCCGCGAGAGTACGTCCAATTAACACATGGCCGCTCCATTCAATTTAACTTCCAGTTCTTTATTCAGCAGTCACCCCATCATTCGATGTTAAAATATAGTCTGCAGGATTAACAGCGTCATGAAATAAGCCGCAAATAGGCCTACGTCTACGTCACTGATTAATTTCCTTCTATGCTGCAGCGTAACACATGACACACACCCATAGTCAGGCGCATTCTCAGCAGCGTACGACTTACACAATAAGACATGCTGCCACAACACCAAGTCAATATAAGGAAATTAATCAGTGAGTGTTCTTTAAAAATGTGACTTTAGCAAGGAACAGTGTAGCTCCCTGGAGATGATTTTAGGATCAAAACATGTTGGAGCGATTTTAAATGTTTTAATGTAAAAAATTTTATGTATGTGTATTAGTTGGCGTGCTAATTAAACGACTCTACGAAATGCACGGTGCAACGATAAAGACTATTACATCAATGCCATTTCAGGTACGAAACAAAGTCATGTTTGCATAACCGTACATAACCCATATTTAATTTATCACAGATATCTTTGAGACAACTGCATGACTTATGTTTTCTCAAAAATAACCTCCTTCTCTTTCATTCATACTGGGAAGCAAGTGCCAGCAAGTTTGAAAAACCCCTCGCCAGCCAACAGAATCGTATGCATGCCTATTGTTTCGCAGTATATGATAAAGGCGTGTTCTCTTCCCCACATATGTAAATCGGTTAATATTAAAATTCTTTTGCGGAGTATATTTCATGCATGTCCTTAATAATTCTCTTTATTCCTTCCTCAAACTCCATAATAAAGAAAACAATAAAGTAAATGTAAGAATATGTATCTGAGGGTATACTATCTCTCTTGGGGAAAATACTATAAAGACACTTTGAGCTGAATTTACGAGACTGAAGTCATAATGTGAAGGCTTTGCGACTATTCTACGTCTCCTTAACCAATAAAAGTTTCCAGTTCTCCATAATTCCCCTATAATAAGCATTTACTCATAAACATACGCGCCCTTCAGTCTATATATTCAACATAATCGTTTTCTTCATACATCTCCTATAACACTTAACTTCTTTCCTACCCCCCTTCCCACTCGACACCACTTCTACAATCTCTCTGTCCCCTCCTTTTTGCCATATATTCACCCTATCTATTATTATCCAACAATACATTCTTTCCCCTGTTGGCAAGAGATTTTCTTAAATTGCCAATTTTGAAGGAAACCATATTTCAGGCCAGGGATTTTTTTCCCTTCATTCTCTTGTATATTATGTCGCCCTTTCGTTCTCTCTCATGTCTGTCTTGTCTTCCTCGTACACTATCTGCCTGCGAGATTAACACAACACACAGGAAGGAACAACAAAGTGATGATTCTTTAAGACTTACAAAACGTGGATAAACCCAACGCACAATGCCCGAAACGCTGAGATAACGGATCCAACTAAATAAGTTATTTTTATTGTTATTTATTGTTTTCATTACTATTATTAGTTACCACCTTTATGCATGGCATTTACTATTGCATACCTGAAACAAACCATGTTTCTAGGGTATATACTTTTGCAGGAATTGTGTATTTACAATTTATGCTACATGCAATGGCATCTCCCGTATTACATGTTGTGTACTTTTACGTCAGTACTTCCCTAATATGTGTGCTATGCCCAATACAGTTGACTTTGTATTTTCTTGATTTCGCCCTTTTCCAATATGTTGCCCGGGTATTTTCTCAATAATTTTAAATGGTTCCATTTTCCTCTATTATTATTCGCATAACTTTTGTGTTTACATTCCACATGCGCTGTATTTCTCCTCTAAAGTCTTTATTCTCCTCAGTTCCTTTCTTAACCACTATTCTTTCTCCTTAAATTTCAACACCTATTAACATACATGTTTCCTTTTCATTATCACGGATGTCCGGTTTATTGTTAGGGATGGCTCCGTCGGTTTGCACATGTTAATCCATAACATAGTCACCTTAATTTCAGGACTTGTTTTACTTATATTGGTAAATGCTCACACCAGTCTTCATTGTATAATTTTATACCTATTTCCTTGTATACGTTTAAGTATAGTTGAGCACACACTCTATCATGTTTCTTTTATGTAATGTTCCTTTGTCAAAAATGGGCATGCTGATATTATTTGTCTACTGTCTCATTAAATTCTTGGTATAATCTGCATTTGCTATCTGTTTTTCTTTGTAATATTTTTGTTGCATGATATCGTGTGCAGCTACTATTTCACTTTCAGGTTCTTCTTTCAGATCTCCCCTCGATAGCCACAGCAACGTGACTTCTTCACTGATAAGCTCTCTGTCCATACTTCTATACACTGACCATGAATGGCTTGGCTTTTCCAGCTTTCCTTTAAGCACTCTCCTAATCTGATATTTGTGTTTTGAATGCCTTCCTTTTTGTGTCACTGTTCTTATTTCATTGATTTAATTCTTCTGCAAATTTTGCTGCTGTTTTAATTGTTGAATTCATATTTGGTTGATTGCTTTCTTGGCTTGTAGTAACATTTACAAACCGGTTTTCTTTACATTTTGTGTTCAGATATTCTGCAATATTAATTATATTTGCTTTGTATGTCGCTTGTATTTGTAACAGGCCCCTTCCCCCTTCTTTCCTTTTTTACACGTAGTCTATCTACATCAGCTTCTGAGTAATGCATTTTATACATTGTTAGTACCAGTCTAGTTTTCCTGTCAAATTTTTTTATTTCTTCTAGTCCCCAATTAATGGTACCAAAATTGAATTTTAATACTGGAAAAGCTAATGCTCCAATTGTTGTAAATTTATTCTTGGAATTCAACTCAGAATTCAGCATCATTCTTAATCTACTGGTATATTCCTTATTCAATTTTCTGTCATTTGTTGTTGTTGTTGTATAAATTTACTTTCTTCAGTCCCTAGGTACTTGCAAGTATTTCCGTGTTCCAGCTATTGCATTTCTCTGTTGAGGTCCAGTATGAAGTTTTATGAGTAAACGTATTATTATTATTATTATTATTCAGGGCTAAGTCTCAGGCCTGTATCAATTTCCTTGTCTCCACATCTGAACCTCTTATTTTGTCACGTTATAATGGCTCGATTGTTGCTCTTTAACTATCAATTTTGTAGCCAACTTTCCTCTCTAAAAGAAGAAGAAACGATACTGTCCGTGTTTGTGTGTGTGTGTGTGTCTGTCTGTCTGTCTGTCCGTCTGTATGTTCAAGCCCGCGCCGCTGTCGTAACTTTTGAACAGGTGACAAATTTCCACGAAACCTCATTACAGGACTCTCTAAAACCGTAGATTTTATAACCTAAATCAATATTAACAACATGGCGAGCGCACGAACTTGTTAGGCGAGAGTAACTTTAAGGCCACTTACTTCCACGTCGTAAGCGGTTCTTCGGGCAGTACTTCGTTGAGGAATGTTAAACAAGGCAGCGGACGTGCAGAAATTTTCTTTAGCTTTCGGTTTGACGGGGTAAATAATGAGTCACTGGAGCCAGGCACGTAAAATTCAGTACGTAGATCGTAAGCATTCCTACACATTCAGTACAAAAGTATTCTGCAGACGGATGGGTAGAATAACTCACTTTACGGAATTCGTTCATCCTGCCTTTTTCGAAGAAGTACATAAAGTTTCGAGGACTGAAGATATTCCGTCCTCAAACATTACCACATTGCCTGCAAAATACTGCTTGTAAGTCAACAATTACAGTGATGGCGGGTGTGCGAAATTTGAGTCTAGAGTCCACAAATTTAACATATTAAGTTGTTTTTAAGTAACATTATCTTCACACAAATAAAATTAAACAGCAAAAAGTATTAATAAATTCTGTAATAACAGAAAAGAAGGCTTTCAATTCTGCTTGGAAATCTCTTGTTCATTTGTACCGAATTACGTGCAGAATTTATGGCAGGTTAAATGTAACAGTTATCAGTTCTCATTTAAATATGGTGTTGGGTACACAAATGGCCCATTCTAGTGAGAAATATATAAAGAAGTAACACGAGGTGTAATAGCCAAGACAAACTTGATTCCAAATTTAGCACTGTAAATATCAACGTTTCATATTTTTCCCATTACTCTCATTTGAGCCACTTTCTCCGTCCAACCGAAAGTGACTGAAATCGGATCACTGAAAAAATAATAATTAGTTCTACTTCTGAAAAGATAAATAATCTCCATCCTGTTTCAAATTAAAATCTAAGCAAATAAGGTGGTCTTCAACACGGCAGCGGGTTTTCTGTGCGAAAAAAGGAAAAACTGGAAAGAATTAGCAATACATAGAGTCAGAACATAAATAATAACGTTTATCAACTCTTACACATCGTTTTAGAATACATAAAATAAGTGCGCCTTTTGGAGAGGTGGCGTTTCAATCTGCCCGCATACCTCAACACTGAGACTTTTAGATGAATTTCGAAGAAATTTAGAATCTACCGGTCCACATTATAGGCTATATTTCTAGGAGAACTCGAATTTCATTTTTATTTGCAGATTATATAAAGTATTTTATAAGGAACCTCAATCGGATTTCGTTTACTTAGTTGATAATACTTCATGATACAAGTAATTAATATGTGTCAAAGTTAAAAGTAAAGCAACTGCTGTACAGGCCCTGAGGGTTTCAGAAGGATGAGGCTCCCAGAGTTCCGGAGAATCAGCACATGAAGGTAGTAAGGTTGCTGGCCCTACGCACTAGCCACCTTTACCCCCTAGGAAATATTCCTAGTACTTATTTCTGTTAAAGTTTGCGTCGACACCACGGCCATAGTCCGGCCATCGGCAATCAAACCCGCGACCTTCCGGCTTGTAGCGCAGTGCCTCAACCAACTGCACCACCGTGCCCCCTTTTATAGTTGTAAGTAACAAAATATCAGTTTCAAAGGTTACTGGAATAGTTTTTTAAATAACAAGGCTATTTCAACGAAATAAAAGGAAATATAGTGTAATAAAATATAGACCCTCTTCTTCGAGGGGTAAACATTTCTTAGGATAGCCTGTACTGTATATATATATATATATATATATTAGCTTATGCAAGTACACACACACACACACAACTACGCCAAACGTCCACACAGCGCACGCATGGACCAACCATACGTAAATATGTTTAATGTGACCAACACCAAGGTAACAAAATCCGAAGTACCTCCTACACGTCCGACCGCGAGCTTTCAGAACGTTTGGTATCATTAAAATTTATGGTGAGGAACTGCAATTCTTATGCCCATCAATAAATCTGAGAGTCATAAATTGTCGCTGTCGGGACTGCTTATTCAGTATTGTTTGTTCACAATTACTATACATATCTGGAGGCTGTCTCTTCCATCCACTACCTGAGTACGTCAGATGTCTTACTGCACACACACTAAGATTAATTCAATTAAATTCCATTACATACTCGTTTGTGTACGTGCTGGACTAATAGCCCAAGTCCAGTTACAAAGCCAGAACAAATACACAAATAATCACAAAAATATATAAAGATACAAAACAAGTGCAACAGAAGACGGAAAAAAAACCAAACACATAAAGAGCAAGATAATGTACATCAATTACTGTCTGTACAGCCCCATTAAGTTCCGCCAAGTCATATTACATTTTTGCTCAATGTAAGAGGCTTCTCAGCAACTACAGACTTTACATGACAAAATAGCGTTGGTACAGTAACACACAAAACTATGACATTAATATAAAATATGCTGCACCAAATTAACTAATTTCCTAAAAATGTGCACATTTCTGCGCACCAAGTTAGCAGCCGAATCGTCCCTAGCCGAAGGACAATTTCTGCCAGTATCGAAAAACGTGGAGTAGCAACAAATTACAAGTAAGAATTTGGGTAACTGTAACGTACCTCAAAGACGAAGATAACTCCTAGTCTGAACAAACAGAATAAAAAATAGTGCATCAGTACCGTGTCTTTTGCCTTACAGGATACACAGCTTAAAATACGGAAGGAAACTTTCGTAACTGACATAGACATGGACGATACAATTATATGACAGTGCTACAACCGTCCATCGGCTGCGGTCCAGCTTTCCGGCGTCAGAATACGTAAAATTTGGACGTAATAATAATAATAATCAGAAAACAGCCATATTGGGCACTGCACACATACTTCGGAAAGTAGTAATGTAAAAGTACAATAGATTCAACACTGAAACTAACGGTATAAGCACCATGAATAGTAACAACAGAATAGCTGCAACACTGTATTTCCTAGGGACATAGTTTGTCTCAGGAAAATAAGCATAAGTAACCTGCATAAAGGAGATGATGATGATAATAATAATAATAATAATGTTCTCAAAATTATAATTAAGCATTACACCATGTAAGCATATAGAGGTGAAGATATAGCTCTAAGAAGTGCAAATCTCGAAACTGTATGTAAGTGAGTGGTCCAATTAACATCCCGACCCCTCTACCCACAGGAAGGCCAAATTATTTATTTATTTATTTACTTACTTGCTAACTCAACACCATACGGCCAATTAAATAATAATAATAATAACAACAATAATAATAATAATATAGTTCCATCAAGAAATATTTGCAGCAGGTAGATTTATAAATATTTCTACTATTTTTTTCCCCAATATCTGCGAGTTTCGTTACGACACTGGCTCTGTAGACTTTGTCCATCGTTATGTGTTAAAAATATAAATCAAAACACCGCGTTCATGGCATAGGATTGGTATAGGTCAACTGATAAAACAGCAAGGGAAGGGTCCTTGGGTCATTCTCATCCACCGCAACATACGTCACGTCAGCTAATACCTTATATTTGCTTATTTTAAGGACGCGACGTTGAGAATTCTTAAAGAGTGAATGATTCCAAATGTGATAAAAACCCCACAGAACTCTCGACAGTGTTCGATATCCAGCGATGACTTAAAAGTGGATCGTTATAGTGGCTTAACTTCATATTACACAAGCGACACCACGAGTTCTTCTGCAGGGAAATTAACAAGCACATCTAGCTTAACTGGCAGAAATGATGTAGACTGTCAGCTACCTAACTGTTCGCTCAGCAGGTCTATCAATCAACCAGACAGTTACCTTTAATTGTAACATGTCGCTGTACTTAATTTTAATAAGAGTATATAGTCACTTACGTCAACATTAATGCACTTTATATAATTTGTTTGTTCTGAGGATCACACTAAACGCATAAACAGCGTAGAGTGGGTGGGCAGGAGGCACAGTAAAGGCGATTAGTAAAAGCAATCGCCACATTACCTTGGAGGGATGAAAAGATATAATTCTATTTTAACTACACCCAACAGTGTGATTATTTCATCCATGACATGCCGAAACACTTAACTACATATAAAAACAGAGTTGCGATTGATGGCAATGAATATACATTATTATTGATATTATTATAGTTAAATGCAGGGTCAATCTCAGAATAAAACAAGCCTACTGACTCTGGATGTCTGATATTACCAGAGTTGACACACTACTCACAGCGTGCAGGAGGCCTCAGAATTGGTTAAGTACAGACCCTCGCTGCAGTATCCAAAAATGAAAAGGAGACGAATAAGGATGTAAGTAATAAGAATGAAGTATATGGTTTTCTGCATATGTCCCCGCGAGCTTTCGCTGGTATTTTCCTAACGTCAGAAGCACTGGTAACAAAAGATATGCACCCTCGTACTACCACCCCTACTTGTGGCTGTGGGATGAGAATATGAAGAAGGTGACTGCATCTGCAAGGTACTGGAACGGGGTTTTAAGATGGATGGAAAGACAGACACGACGCAATGCATGCAAATTGGCTCAGCCAGTGGGTTAGCACTCATTCCCATTGTGGCAAGAGAGACATTAGTCCTAAAATTGCAGTTCGTTTACAGCAAGTAACATCAGGCTGCTGGATCCTCAAAAAAAAACCCACGAAGTTCGAATCCAGACTGCAAACGGCCCCTTTCTAAGCTGCATCTTATCTATTATTCCTGTAGCAGGCCTTTATTAAGAAGCCATAACATGCCCATATGGAGACGGGACATTTCATTCGGTATAGTGACAAGGATAAGGGGTTGGCAAACCAAAAATTCGGGGTTCGCCTTCCGGCCTGTTTGCGGGTATCATAACAATTCCTACCTCCTAAAAATTTCATAAGTGGGATTTTTACTGATTTGTTTCGAAACACTGCAGTTTTGGTTAAAATCGAACACCATAATAACAGACATTTTAAATGAAGACCTACGTTCGTGTATGATTTCTGTCAGTGGTTGTTCCTTACAATTGAAGCAATACTCTCTGTCAAGTAGGCAACGAGACCAAAGAGAAAGTTTTTATTATTGAGAGAGACTTGTTGTCTCTAAGGTACGAGCTGAAACTGAAGAAAAAAACTGAGCATCGAGCATGCAGAACGATTGATTTTAGACGTCAAGTGTTGTTGTTTAAGAAATTTCGTTTCTAAATCACCCCGCTAACAATATTTAAAACGCGATCAATTGTAAATCTGTGGCTACGAAAAATCTGATAAAGTGTATCAAAGCACTTGGTATTTTTCTAGAATGTCTTCACAAATTTAACATCTAGGGACACCAATAGAGCTAACTCACCAAAAGAGATTTGCTATGCGGGTACATCGTGACGAGTTATGTAAATTATTCCATCTTCCTCTTTGCTTCCGTGTCTTAAGTCGCTCGGATATTTTGATAATTCCTACATAAAAAACGGGACTGTCTTGTTTACCAACTGTACAATTTAGTACAGGAAAACATAACCGCTTTCACGACAACTGTCGATGGTTGAAGTAGGCCTACGCGTAAGCCAGAACACAAACTTCAGTGACTAAAAATACCAAAGTTTCATATTCGACAAATGTAGTCTTTTTACGCCTGGTCTACACGAAATTGGAGGACAGAAGATCTGCACCAAGTTCTTGGCTTCACTGTTATTTTGACTCAGCGTAGCTATGCGGATTGGTTACTTAAGAGTGCTACAAAGGTTGTTTTTTCATGGACGTTGCAGCAACAAGTATTTGTATTCTGGGTGTGTAGTTGTAGTCTTAGTTATCCAGCAAGCCATACGCATGCGCCGTATTATGTTTTCATCTGTGACCTATCTGGCTGCATATTATTTCTCCACATTATCTCATACAAAGCATGATTTTCGGAACAAGTTATTAACATGCAATGTGTGTTTTGATTTTCTCTACAACATTTGTCTGAAGTACTTTATGTGCCAGTTTTTCTTGTCCGACGTTAATAAAACTTGATTTTTCTCGACAGATTTTCGAAAAGTAACTAAGGTTCAATTTTCATAAAATTCCGTCCAGTGGGAACTGAGTTGTTTAATGCGGACGGACAGACAGGCAGAGAGACAGACATGATGAAGCTAACAGTCGCATCCGCAATTTTGCGAATGCGCCTAAAAAGGTCTCGACATGAGTTACATGGCTTGAGTTTTGTTCCCGGCAGGCAGACGATCTTATAAATATTTAGGCCTCGTACTGACGTCTACAGTGCATGGAGGTTTATCTCCACACACTTTACACTCCGTCATGGTGCGAAGCTTAGGCACGAAGACAAAGTTTTTTTGTGCCCCTGTGGCTCAAGAGCCCGCCTCGGACCTAGACCGCCTCTTTGGTGAGGTTTCTAGATCACACCGAATAATACACACACACACACACACAAATTAGACACACATATCTCATAGGGCTCCACTGGAACTGAGTGATGAGCTCATCGCAGAGGCCACTACCTACACACCACACAACGAACACAAGAGACGAATGACTATGCCCTCAGCAGGATTCGAACCCTCAATCTCACATATCGGGCGGCCGCAGATCTACGCTTTAGACATAACGGACACCGGTATGGCCAAGTTTATCTTAACTGATTATTAATGAAGCTCTAACGACTCTAGGTTATCGGACCGCTGCATGGGGTCAAGCACGTGCTTGGCGTTCATTTCTCTTTCATTTGTAACACAATACACGAAACGAAAGGAACACGGAAGCTGTAGCCAGCCGTATATGGAAGAAGAAACCAGCTGTTTCTGAGCTCTTTCGTACGTGACGGCACAATTACCCATAAATTAACGAAAACAAGAACGTAAGAGGACATTACATCTAGCTCATCTCTTCCTTCTGCTGCAACTTGTAACACTGAAGTAGTAAGACAGTCAAAACGCTCCATCAACACGTATGTGAAATAAATACAGGAGCCATCCTTGGCATTAACGTGTGGCTATAATTTGCAGATTAAGAAAAGAAATGGAGGTATTCGACTGGCTGACTAACCCAATGAAGTGGAGCACGTCTCAAAAGGTTAGCAGTTCCTAACTAGGCAAAATATTTCTCCCGTTCTACAGAATATGGAAGATCAATGCCGTCCTCTCAACAACACCCTACTTGTTCCTATGCTGAGCCATTTGGAATAAATCTTACTTAAGATCTGTATTAATATCATTGTTACATTTGTAGCTAGGTCTCCAAAGCAATATTTATCCAGGTTTTCTCATCACAGTCATCTTGAACTTGACAAAGTAGCGATGTTTCGGTGATCCTAACGCTTCCATCATCAAAATCTTCATGGTCACGTCCGTGAGAACCGCAAATTTCAGTCAGTAAACCTGAGAACTGCGCTCTTCTGGGTTATTACACAGCAAGTAGTGGAATTTCTTACCGACGTTTCGGAAAAATGTACCGGTACCATCTTCAAGGTTCAAGAACCCAAAAGAAAGCCTCTGCCCCCAGTACGGAGTTTATACAGGGAAAGGTGTGGGCGGTGAAAAGTCTCAGTGGTATGGTGTCGGCCAATAGGGTTGTTGCAAGTGGACGGGTGGAGGGGAGTGTGGGAGTCAAGTCAGTCACTTAATAAACCTCCTGGGGAAACTAATCTATGATGTGTCCGTATCTGTGAGTAGGTAGCAGGCTTCTCTGAAATCTCGGTACATTTCTACTAGAATGCATGGCGTCAGTAGGGCAGGTAAACAGTGACTCTGAAGGAGCAGAACTACGAATGGTGCCTGAGTCTCTTAGCTAAACACATGTCCACTGCTGTGAATGCAGACTTGGCTTATGTGGACAGATAACTGGCACAGTCTGTGAACGAAGTCCGTTTCGGTATTATATGACCGTTAGTGCTAACCATGTAAACGAATCGCGAATTCAGTGAATACACGAAAGCTATATTCAAAATTAAGTAGGCTTTCACAGTCGTTTACTGCAGCCAAATTGTAGTGTTATTCTTTAACCGTTACAAATGATACGCATTGCTACATCACACACACACACACACACACACACACACACACACATCATGGCAGTGGCACCACAAAAGTGCCGTCCCTTCAAAGCTGATTTCATTTAAGGGAACAGGTAAAAATCAGCTTCAACCAAGTCAGGAGAGTATGGGGAAAGCTCCAGTGTTGCACACTGTTTTGTGCTAAGAAATAATTGACCAAAACCGACCAGTGTGCTGCAGCCTTGTCGTTAAGGAGAAACCAACGTTTGATTCTCCATTTTGGGGGGCGTTTCCTTCTGACCGCATCCCTACGGCCATGAAGGATGTTAGTGTACATTTCTCTATTCAGGGTAGCAATTCCTATAAACTATATAATCGAATTCCGGAAATTGTTGCCGCTACTACGTATAATTACCTGTGTGTATCTGTAACTGTATGTACGCGACAGATGGTGACTGTAGGGCCGTACCGTCAGACGGGAGGGTCTTGGGTACCTTCTGCATTGGTGTGGGGTATGTCGGTACTTTGCTAATGAGATATAAATTTCTTCACGAAACAGGACCTTTAAATGAGTGTAATGCCGCCCGCTAGAAGCTTCAGAGCTCTAAAACACGGTTTTTACATTATGTGTCAACATGCATACACTCCCTCTGTTACCAGAATCGACCTTTCGTTTTGCATTAAGTAAGCTTAAAAGAAAAAGTATTATGTCAAAACCTTCTTTTAAAAAATGAAACGACTTTCGCATTTCGCGTAACTGGCTCTCTGAAAAAAAAAAAGGCCAAAATATAACTTCCGTTGTTAACCAAAATTACACAATCGCTAATTAGTTTGTATTAAAGCGCGCTCGGAAAATTACGAAGAGCAACTATTAAGCTTCGTCATGTCTGTCTGTTTATCTGCTTGTCCGAATGAAACAACTAGGCTCCCACAGATGACTTTCATGAAATTTGGTATTTTAGGAATTTTCGACAATGTCTTGAAAATTTAAGGTTCATTAAAATCTGACAATAATAATGAGCACTTTACTCGTACATGAAGGGCTAAGTACGTTTTGATAACAGCTCGCTGAATTCTTAAAACGATAAATGTTTCAGACCAAAGATGTAAAAAATCAAAACACATTTTATGTTCAATGTTCCGAATGTTCCGTTTATGTGATGAATATGGTACAGTCAGACAGGCCACAGATGACAATAGAATATGGTACATGCGCTTTGCACACTGGATAACTAAGGATACAGACAAGCACTCAGAATGTGCAATCCTTCTTGTTTTTGCACAGCAACAACGATTGTGCGAAAGTGCCTAATTGTTAAGTTTATACGTAAAACATTGCCTGTCGTATTACGAAGTTTGATCAGTTCCACTGGCCTCACAAATGGAAGAGGTGAACGTGCGGCCATGTATACTAAGAAACATAATAAATTTACAGTTCACTGTCTGATACTAAATTAGTTCTGTTTTTGATACAGTACGTGCAACTAAATATTCCACACTCCCAAAAGCCTGTTTGAGGAAATAAATCTCACCGCCACGCCATAAAGACCAATTTTCCTGTTAGCTTTTAAACCTTCAGGCATTGTTATAATTAAATTTATTAATCCATAAAAAATAACGGCGTGACTTGCGCAATAACATGAAGAGATTTCTGTTGAAATTTTAATGGAGATTCCTCAAAAGTAAGTAAATAAAAATGGTGAGCGACATGTCTCCCGAGAACACTCACACTGTTTAAACATTGACCAGGCGACTGAAGCCCATGCCGGTGCCTTCGACCTCGCTGTCAAGGTCACCGATCGCAATCAGAATGTTTCTCGGAATGCAAGCGGAGTTCACCATCTGGTTAGAACCATGTGGGCACAAAGCAGGGACAACACAGGCTTCTTTCTAAACAAATGCGAGTCTAAAGTGAATTTGATCTACTGCTTTCAACTTATTTTGCATTACTTATTTAACACACAATTATAAATCTTATGTTTATTGGACCGTGCATCATCTTGATAGTTGAATAAAGAGAGACCAACTTGATGTCACTTGCTTTTTTATTTCATTATTTAATGCTCAACATGTTTCGGATGTTAATACATCC
>Ga0123352_10009619_pt1 | contig 15129 bp, 10 predicted proteins | sample TergutLab28metaG_FD_89700 | JGI IMG/M metagenome (GOLD analysis project Ga0123352, IMG submission 89700) | Labiotermes labralis P1 segment gut microbial communities from Petit-Saut dam, French Guiana - Lab288 P1 | ecosystem: Host-associated > Arthropoda: Insects > Digestive system > Gut ... | reverse complement strand
GGTACACGGCAACAACAGTGTGTGCCACCACCCACATGGACATACACCCACCCAGGGGTAAAACCGGAGCGAGCTGGGAACACACTAACACCCGGAGCGTAATTAAGTACTAAGCTATTTATGTTTTCCTCCAATACAGCAAATTTTCCAATGTATAATTAGGCTGAATTAATTCACCACCCTTCTCACACACATCTCTGTCCCCACAGGCAAGGGACAGTACATACAAGGTCATTCGGGCTTCCCCGCAACACGACCCCAATTAAGAGGAAGGAAGAGGAACACGCCTCTTCATAATACCAGCGCACCAAGAACCTTCAAACTTGACACTAGCCACCTGACCCTATCGTGCCACTAGTCAGAGCATGCCTCCACATCTAGAAATTACATTACGCAAAAAGGCCCGTATGTAGAGATCTCTGCACCACGTGCGCGCACAAAATATATAGTAGGACCTTAAGTTCTCTTGAAGACAACCTGAAGATGGCCAGTAAAGGATGAAACATGTAGTTGTCTACTATAGCCATTAAATACACCTTAATTGACATAGTTGTGTTTGACTACATACCCTTTCCAATAAAATATCTTATAAATAAGACAGATGGCGTTGTATATTGTGTTGAACTGGGCAGCATCTCTTCAAATTTGGCCAACAGACTGGCTGCTTTTGGGTTTCCGCCGTCCACTCAGATAGCGGCTGAACTAATATATGAAAATTTGCTTCTGCCACGATTTTCGCATTCTTCAAAATCCTGTCCAACTAGGGAAGTCTGAAGTTTTCTGAGGTACGGAGTAATATTCCTTAATTTGTCGTGTCACCTGATGAAATGGCTTTCATCTTTTGTAGATTGACAACTATTCCAAATTAAGTATAACAAATATCATTCCTACCTCAGAGAGAACAAAATCCGTGTCCATTATGACGACTGTGTGGCCAGATGTTGCAGCATGTGGTAGTTAGTGAGCCTCGAGAGGTTAAAGAAACCGGGATTTGAACCCGGTTCAGCCGAGCGTCTTCACGGCTTGCTCGCATGTTGGCCCAGGGTTGTGCTGTCACTATTGATCTGCCCCGCCCTGCCAGGCGGCTCCAGCTCAAACTAAACCGCTCTCCTATTATCATTTGTCCTCCTCCGCTACAAGTTTTTATGATTGCCTTACAAGTGATGGACTTATGAACCTATTTAAACACGAAATGTCTGTCTATTTGCTGGCGTCTGTGTTTCTACTAGAAGATGATATTTACAAATTATTTGTCTACTGTTGAACACCCCGAATCCTTTTTAGAACATTGTGAGCCTAATCGCAGAGCTGTAACAGTATTATAGATCATACTGTCTCACTCAGAACTTCATACTTTTACTGTTACTGCGATTAAGCCTTCTATTTTTTACTTTGCTAGTAAGTACGGGGTTTGGTATTTGTGCTTGCCTGTGTCTCTCTCCACAATAACTTACGAACTAGTTGTCGGCTTTCATGTAACATCGGATGAATAGATCGCCACCAGAGACAGTTCTTTAACTTGTTAATAATACCAACACTTAGGCCGTGCGAACTTCTAAATTTTGATCATCCCTACCATTAGTACAGGCTATGAAACATCACTTTTGTTTAACACTTCTTAAAAATCGAGCTCTTTGCACGAATAAAACACACTGCGCCTCTGTTATAAATAGAATATTGCAGGTGCTATTTGGGGAAATAGTTACTTATTTGATTTTTAAACACTATATACATTATATACATTTCATTACTTATTTTGATATTTATCTGGACTCCATAAGTACATTACGTGGGGATAATTTCTAAAATGCTACATCTAGTGCTGCATATAGCAACCAGCGAAGCTTAAGGGATTAATTTAGGATCCCGAAATGTTCTTTGCTAGTACAGATTCAAGCAACATGAAACCTTATGACGGTAAATATGTATAATGAAAAAAACAAAGAAACAAAGACTTCAAATTAACGAGGAAACTATATTTAGCTTCTGTATGGAATGACTGTTAAGGTACTTCAACCAGTGTTTTTTTTTTTTAGATTTTATGTAGATTTAAATATTAAACATGCTTATAAATTTTGCGTGGAACAACTATTAAATATGAATATAGTGGTCTTATAGTACAATAGATCGTGTGGGATTTTAAAACTATGTAATTTGAACTTTACAGGTACAAGTAATTGTTACATGCGGGTACTTAACACATTTCTTTTGAATTCTTAGTAAATAAATTTGAGTATAACTTAATTGGAAAATAAGAATAATTTAAGTGTATGATTAAGACTATAGATATGTACATGTATACATTTGATTGAAATACCCCTGAAGATAGCAAAGCACTGTAAGAACATGTCGGCGACGAAAATACTATATGAATATCGAAACTTCGTTACAGCTACTTTAGCTAGAAATATACAATATTAATATTTGAAATACTTGTGTGTATTGACAGTTACAAAAATGATGACCGGTCCGTGAAAAACTTGAAACTTGTGCTCGTGAAATTTAAGTACGAGGTTTAGGTGTCACTGCTAGGAAGTTTGCGCAGTAATGAGTCATTACATTGTGTAATTATTTAATCATGTTGACTCGTCATACAGATTGAAGCGCTTGTAGGAAAATTGTCGTTGATTTGTTTCCAGAACCTTAAATTTCGCATTATAAGTCGACGTATTTACAAAAGCCTCCGTATCCACTGTCAAGCTTTACCGAAATGTTTTGTCACGACTTGACACCAAGTAATTTCAGTCAATCGATTGCTGTGCCTTTGCAAAGGAATGTGACAAGCATCTCATACTAACCAAAATAGTCTCTATTTTACCTAGACAAGGTGTTGGAAGCATTGATGTACTGTTGGGTGTAAACATTAAAAGATGTTGGTAGCATTGATATACTGTTGGATGTAAACATTAAAAATGTTTATCTCAGTAATTAACCCACTCGATGCAAAAAATTTTTGTCTTACATTAAGTTTATTTCATGCCTCTACATGTTTCGAGCACATGTGCTCATCATCTGGAGGTCAAAATTACATTTCACAGCCTCTGGTATCATCACACCTATAGGTGTGATGATACCAGAGGCTGTGTAATATAATTTTGACCTCCTGATGACGAGCACATGTGCTCGAAACATGTAGAGGCATGAAATAAACTTATTGTAAAACAATTTTGTGCGTCAAGTTGGCTAATTACTGAGATAAATATACTGAGATGCACGGTCAGCAAAACGTCAAAAATTAAAAATATTATCTCGTATAAATCCATTTCCTTTTCAATTATTTTATGATTAATGATTTCTTTGACATTTTGGCATAAAATTCCTTGACAGAATGCACCGAACAACAACTTAAACAAGAATTTTGATCCGTTTTTTTTGGTCATGGGATTGGCGACTAGTGAATTTATGAAATAATATTGGTTCAGTTCGGTGACAATTTTGTGAGCCGGAGGAAACATCACGAATGGACGAAGAGATTCGAAAGTGTAACAGATGTTAAGTGTCTAAGTTAGAAAGCAGAAATCATCGTATCGGGGGTAGCCGAAGGAATAATTGTTGATAAAATTGTATTTTAAAAGGCATGGAAGGGATGGTTCAAATCTAACCAGAGACCCGCCCAAAGAAAAATGTATTCTGATGGAATAGGAAGGTGTAAACTGTTGGAACACAGTCTTTGTAAAATCAGGGTGGTTAGGAGAAAACTCATTTCATCTGCCTCATGTGTGATTCTTTTACTTATTTGTATTTTATATTACGATTCTATTTGTAGCCCAGACGTATAGTATTGAATGCTAGAATGATTAATAGAGTGATACTGAACGATAAATTACAATTAAAACAAGGAGGGAACGAAAGTGGCCTAACTTGAGTTACTCTCCCAGTTTGAAACCGGTTAACTGCCGGACACAAAGCAGGAGAGTCAACCACCCGAATGTGATATTCGTTACTAACTCCTTGGAGAAGAATCCTTCATGAGAATTTAACAGGTCCTCAGCAAGTCAAGAAATTCTCTCGCCTTTTATGAAGCCCGAAGGTTCATTACTGCAATAACAGCAGCCCACAACCTGTCCCCGTCGTGAGCCAGGTCAACGCAATCCATGCCTCCCCATCCCATTTCTTGTAGGCCCATTTCTATATTATCCTTTCATCTTCGTTACAGTATAATTGTATTTGTTTGAAAATTTTGAATACAGTTACCTGAAATTTCAATTTACTGTCAGGCATCATTACCCCCAGGGCTCCACGTACATGGTTAACGGTAAGTAGCAGTCCCGAGGTCCCGAGCTACCCGGTGCCTCTCCAACCCCACCTCCATAACGGCATATAGGGGGAGATGAGTTATATCTCCACTTGTTCTTCGTCTCGGCGCTAGATTTACATGAGTAGTCAACTTCACGCCTCGTTCGCTTTGTCCCTGGGAAAGAACCACGATAGCCATCGAACAGGAGACTGATTGGGCCCCAAAGCGTGTCTGGAGGTTTTGGGGAAGTTTTTGTTGGGATTCGAACTCTGAATCGTCCATCGCATAGCCTAGTCACTATAAGGACTACGCTAACTCAGTCGCACTCTTCAGTATCTCGAATGAAATGTTTTTTAACGTTTACGATGCAGAGCATTGTAGTTGAACACACCCTGTTGTCTTGCTGCCTTGGGCTGCATGCTGAACACACTTTAAACAAAACACAGTCGTTGAGTGCAGTGCCATTCGTCATTTGATACGAGAGTGGTCGCTAGAAGGGAAGTCAAGACAGGTGTTGTTATGGATAAGACGAGTGTGTAACTTTCGTTTCAGTTTCTCCATTGCAGTGCCTAGATACCTTGGTGTAGTGCATTGATATCTTGGTGCAGTTTAGTCAAGTTTTGTAGCTCTACTGTTGTGTTTCAGCCGATAGGGTGATAAAGAAGGATGATAAATTCTCGGTTAATATAGCAATGTGCAGTATCAGCAAGCAGTTTCTGCGACATTATCATGCCACTTTTCTATGAATTATTTGCTATTTCTATAGACACACTTAATTTTTTGACTTTGTTGCTGATTTTTGCAATACACGGACAAGAGAGAATATCTGATTCTTCTGTTAGCTTCATCGTAAAGGGGCTGGGGTAAGTACAGAAAATGTTTATCAACATTCTCAAAATATTTGCCTTACAAAATGCGTAGGAAAACAAGCTTATGTGTTTAACTGTTTAAAGCACAGTGGTAATTATGTGTACCAATTTCACTATCAATGACAGTTCTGCATTATATCCACATAACTTACTGACGTGTTCCTTGCGTTTTGCGGAATAAGCGTTTATTTCTTCCTTAACAGCACTAACCGAATTTTACATTCAAGGGTCCGTGCATCGTGAAATATATGCCAATAATTGTCCAACAAGATACAACTATTTGCGGTTTATTTATATATGTAAACCGCTCTAAATGTTTCGGGTGGTATCTCCACCCATCATCAGAAATGGACGGGAACTCAGTTCCCGTCCAGTCACGTTCACGACAGGTTTCAGTTACTCTTTTACTAATGTTAGATGCAGTGGACACAGTGACATGAGCTCCTGATGATGGGTGCAGATACCACCCTAAACATGTAGAGCAGTTTACAGATATAAAAAACTGTGTATAGTTGCATCTTGTTGGACAATTACTGGTATATATAACACTAACAGACTTGTCTGGTGAATGGAGGTGCTCTACTTTCTGTCTTAAGGTAGAACTGAATCTTTAAGTCTGTGTAATTAGCAGTCTTCAGCAGATATATTATTTTACCTTGAGATATATTATTTTACCTTGTTAAAACCGGACCTAATACACTACCCTTAGCGTTATTAGTTGTAATGTGGAAGCTTCTGGCTAGTTTGATAGTCACGTATGTTATTGGGAATGAAAAACTGGTAAAAATCGGCATTTGCCCTACATGCTTCTGGTTTGTCTGTATATTACTTTTTCTTTCGTTTTTATGCGACGCTATATGTCAGATAATTCAGTGTCAAATTGGGAATGTTTACATTTCGGTGGTAAGGAAAGTCCAATAGAACTATATGTTGAAAGAGTTGCTTTGTTGCCAGTTTGATGAATTCTGAGATGTGAATTCTTTGGAAGGAAGCCTTTGTATACATTCGAGATATCGTGCAGCAAAGCTTCTGCAGGGGCTTGAGAAAACCACAAAAACCCTCAGAATAACGGGTGTTCTGATGGGAATTATAACAGGAACCTCTCTAATAAAGCACTAAGAGATTAGTCGTTACACTATCCTGCTCGGTTTTACTCACTAAAATATTGTATGCCCTATGATGTGATTAATACTTTTATCACATATTAATAAGTGTGTTGTCGTAAGTATTAGAGACAACGTTTTATTGTTACGTAACAGCAACTGGTAATGTCCATGTAACAAATGTTAACAATTCCAATAAAATAATGAGAGCGGTTTGTCTTTTGACCTTCCTATTGAATACTCCAGATTTTGAATTTTGCGGTAAATACGTACATGCACTTATAAAAAATTAAGTGCTGTCACTATCAGTGGTCTTATTTGACGGTTTTTTTGTTGCGAAAACACCTCTTTACTTTGCTAAGGATTTCCTGAGTCTTCACCGCATTTTACCCTATATTTTCGAATTGTTCAATAGAATATAGATTTGGTGTATTTTGTTTTCGAAGGTTTGATTTTAATGCCTTGTTTACCGTCGCTGTTAGGGGCTTTTATTAATAAACGTTGAATTCGGTAGGTGAAAAATGACTGGTTGTAGAAGGGAGAGATCCTGTCTTACTTTGAAGTGGGACCAGTTATTTCCATGGACGGACTGGTGAGGTTGTGCTTTTCTGAGATGTGATAACCTTGTAGTCTAGTAGATTTTTACCACGGTTCCGTAGGAATACGCTGCGTCATGTTCGGTAGAAATAAGTACTTCCAATTTGAAAATGGAGGCAGCATTTCCTCCGAAATGTCGGTACAGACCTACCAATACTACGGCATCACATTCTGGAAGACCAAATTGTTGATGTTCACCACTGTTTAAACTTGTTTCACTTGCTGATGAGTTACGTTTAGTGCATTACAGGCTGGTTTGTTCCTTAAATTATTATTTGCTGGGAATGCATTATTAGTGCTTAAAAACAAAGAATACTCAAAAGCTAGAGATATTTCCCTCGAAATGAAAAGTATCAAGCCACAGAAATTAAAATTCACTGGGCACATAGAAGAAGTAATAAAATTGAAAATGTTTGTGACATTCGTGATGGGGAATTTGACCTCGATTACGCTAATAGAAGATTGTTTCAAATGTAGGTACGAGTAGAAAGGTGATAAGTAACTGGAGGTTAAGAAGTGGCCCTTCTTGTTTTTAGGGGGGAAAGGGGAATTTTATTGGCTAAATAAAGATTCAGAACCCGAAATTCTGCTATATTGTGAATATTCTGATTTCGTATCTTCAGAGAATTAGTTAAGGACTTTTCATATTCAGATATGTAAAACACTCATTTCGTTATTAGCAGTCCTACGGTGCCTTTAAACCTGTCAAACATTAATATAATTAAGAAATTTTTATTGAAAAATTTTGTTGCTACCTCGCAGAAAGCCTACGGCCTCTCCGTTATAAACAGGTACTTGTTAATGCCGGTTAGGGAAATATTTTTTATTCCGGGAATAATACTATATATATATATATCGGCCTTCTTAGCTAAATGGGTAAAATTCAGAAAGTAGAACAAAATGTTTAAATGTACTGTCAAAACACAACAACAGTGTATAAATATTAGTAATTTATTGTGGCCACAATAAATTACTAATATTTATACACTGTTTTTGAATTTTGACGGTAAATTTAAACATTTTGTTTTACTTTTAGAACTCAACACAACGGAATGTCCTCGATTAAAATAAAAGTGAAACTTAGTTTTCTGGAATGTTAAAAAAATGTGATGATTATTCTTATAATAAGACCAACTAGATGCACTAATTTCTAAAATTTATTTTTGGAATGAAACTCTACATGTTTCGGACAGCTCCTCTGTCCATCATCAGGAGTTTTTCAGTGTACACACAGCAATGTTATATGTCATACAGTTCGGACAGAGTTCCGTCCTGATCCTGCTCGCAAGCTGTCAGCATATCCCTATGACATGTACCATTTCTGTGTGTACAGTGAAAAACTCCTGATGATGGACACAGGAACTGTCCGAAACATGTAGAGTTTTATTCCAAAAATAAATTTGAGGTATTAATGCATCTACTTGGTTTTATTATAAGAATTTTTCGCGATGCACGGCCACCTGAACGTCAAATTTGTGATGCTTATATTTAATTTTGTGCTTTCAAGGGCGGAGGTTCTTGGTCTGTCAGTATGTGAATTCCGGTTTTACATAGGGAACGCATGATTTTAAGTGGCCTGTATATATTGGTGTGCTCACATGTTTTTCAAGTATCTCTAATATAGAAGACTCTCGCCTGTTTTTCATGGAGTTTAATTTTAAATGACCTCTAGCCTATATATATATATATTAGAATTCTCACGTGGTCTTCCAGTGGCTGTTAGACAGTGAAGACCCTCGTCTGAAATTTAAATGACACCCCAATTAATTCATGGACAAGTAAATCTGTGACAAATTCGGTGTTCTTCAACGGGCTTTGACGATCAAAATGTCGCCTCTATTTTGTATTGCTTTTGTACTATTTTTTAATTTCCTGTATATATTTGTGCCCTCATACTGTGTTTTACGTAGGTGTTGAACTGACGAACCTCGCCTGCAATTTGCTTGGCGCCAACATTAATTTCCAACTGGCTGTGTATGTTAGGGCTTTTACATGGTCTTCATCTAGTTCATGTGTTAAGTACTGTTGGCCGAATTTTGCCTGCATTCGCATGAAATCTGAACAAAAATTATCACGATGAATTAAATTTCATAAAATTAATCACTGTTACATCCTTTTGTATTATAAATAGCAAAAATCGTGTTTGCCGACTCTGAATTGAGTGTAATAACGGCAAGACCCTACTGAAGGCACTAAAACCCTTGTGAATTGTTTTTAATATTGCAATATTCTTATTGCTCTGACTGTGACCGCTCTGATTCATACGAAGTTTTGTATGATACAGTTTCGTATATAAGTATAAACCGCCCCGAGATATTCGAGTGTGCCGTTGGACATTCCAGAAGCCTATATAATACGCCCAGTTTACGCAAAAGGGACAACATTCCCTAGAACCTTCCATGGTAAATTCGAACAGTGGGTCCGGAACAGCATCAAGTTCAGCTTTGATGAGCGTATGTCGTAACTGGGACATAAGAGACGGGGTTTAAGGGGTGAGTTTGGAAACAGTGGCCTAATACTGGCCATCTAATTGAAATGGAGTTTAGGGGAGACCAGTTCGTCTTGCATGTTGGCATTATGTAGGCCTGTTTGAAATAGTTCCAGGAGACATGTTCAGAAGATGTCTGGGACCACCGAATGGTGTACAAACTGGTAACGTCTAACGATTTCATCAGAAGTGTTCCAGCATTGATCAGGAACGGTAAAATACGGGCATAAACGATCATACGCACTCTAAAATATGAACAATTTTTTACACACTCACAATTGAAGCACTTAGTTTCCAAGATGGACATTCTTTCAAGTCAGGAGCCTGTAGACGACCGTCTTGGACTGAACGTACGATATTTTCTTGACAGTACACCGCCAAGTGTCTTTCGACTTGAGGCTCCTGGAAGAATGTGCCAGGCCAGGAGCATAGCCAAGTTTCCTTAGTGTACTAAAGCGTATATGTTTAAAAGTCAATTCCGATTATTACTCCTATCCTATAAGTCCGATTATAATTCCTGCATCAACTGACATGAGCTGTAACAGTAACAACAAGTTATTTCTTGTATGCATTTATTTCGGAAGAACTATCGAAATCAGTTTTCAACATGTTCGTATATCACCTGATCCACGAACAACACATTAAGAAATTTTTATAAATAAAGTTAAAACTGTGAAATATAAGGTAAAGAGTCTGTGGCTGTCTTGTCTGACAGCTTTTCGTACCTTTGAACCATGCTATATAAAAATAAATCATTACACATTATATTTCCTCCAGGAGAAGTAATTACGAGCTGTAATTAAGTGGCGTGTAGATTCGCTTACATCCCAGACCAGGCCAGTGGTTATTGAGCTTGCGAGGGCGCGTAAGTCTAACAAACATAACGCTACGTTGCATAACACTGCGTTGCGTTGCATGGCTACTTTCTATTTCTCGCTACATAACCACTCACCCTGTTTGTGATGTAACTCCAGCAACAACATTAGCAACACATTTATGTATATTTATACCTACGTCACAGTGTTTCTTTCGCCTAACACCTAAAGTCGTATTACTTATGTACTTTCATTTTCTCATGTCACAGCAATGTATTAACAGCAACAACGTGTTTGTTTTACAAGTCAGACACACATAAACGAGAACTACCATACCATGAGGCATATTAGATATTAGGAAATGAAATTGCAATAAAATAATATTTGCTATATAGTGGATTATATTCTGGGTCTAGTGGAGGGATGTTTTTTTAAAGTATCACAAAAATAAGCCGCACTGCCTGCAAACGGGAACATAACACATTTAGAGTAATTATTCGAGTCATAATTGGTTTTACATTATTGTATCCTGATATATTCTGTTCCTCACATATACTGACTTGAATTGTATATTATGAACCTTCAAGTATTTGGAATTTTTTTATGTAAGGATGTAAATAATTTATTCTTTGGGCGCTTACTACCGATATCATGGTGCCAATAAATCCTATGCACGCTCCGCTGAGACTTCGGATCGGTAAAATAATGTAATCTCTTTGCCCGTTGAGGTCTTTTGAAAATGCTTGCCGCGGCGTCTGAATTTGATAAGTTTTCATCTACATGAGAAGAGGAAGCCTATAATAAGTAATTCATACAAATTATTGGTACGATTAATGGTGACGCAGAGATTTCACTATCTCAGAGTGTGTTTAATTTGTAGCGCTGTGAGGCGAGATCGAAAAGGCAGCGGTTCAACTGTTTTGACGACAGAGATCAAACAAACTTATTTGTATTCCAATAAATTATACTCTAATCAGAGAGATCTAGCTTCCTTCAAAATAATTTGTCTCTCCGCAGTGCATTATGGCGCCAGCGCGTTGACCTCACTTCTGAATACTGTCACTCAAATGATGTATTTCATATCAAGTACGAATCCCATAAACGTACATTCATATTCTAGGCAAATACGAATTTCCGTTACCACCATTAATTATAAAGTTTTCCTAACAAAATTGCTTGAAAGCTATTCACTGTTTTTTAATTATTCTTTTATTCCTAGTTTATTTATCGAGGCTTTCAGTATCTTTGATTAAACCAGCGTCGAATTATAGGCTGATTAATGAACAGCGAATTAAACGTCATGTGTACGGTAGCGGTCGTGGAATAGTACGAGGTACATTCCAATTTGACTTTCACGAATAATCCTGTGTTTCAAGGCTATGTGGTCTGAGCGAGTTACTGAATGGTTAAATAATGCACTCCATTCAATAGATTTAAATTACATCATCGCCAAAATAAATTACAGTCAAAAGAGGACCTTCTGCGTGTACAATTTGAAGACTCCTGGCTTGGATTATGGCGCCTGACATACTATATCTTTTATGCAGAGTTAAAAAGGATATACCACACTTCAAAATTTATCCGAATTTAGCCTTATAAAAGGTATAAACTTCCAGTTGAAAAGAATGTGAAAAGCATTGTAACAAGGGAGTTTAGTGTAGGACAAAACTACCAAGTTTCATGCTATTTCTTGGTGCTACACAAGTTCGCCACGAAAATATGCATGTTCCACAATTAGCTTTAAATGTTGCCCATAATCGAAGTGACTCCTTGTTGGAGTTACCTATGGGCAACCATTAATACTAGCTCCATTAAGGAGCCATCTATGATTTAATGTTAAAATTAACTGTTCCCGCAGTGGAGCAATCTATGGAGAAAGGTTGAAACTAAGTGGTTCCATATTGAAACCATACCGAAAAACCGTTGAAACTCTCTTTGGAATTTATGGAATGTTGTGCCATGAACCTGAATAGGGTTTCGTGGTTAGGAAAACAATGTACTTTCTGATGTGGAGAAATGTGTACCTGATGTCTTATAGAATGATATCGGTGCCTAGAACTGAGGAAGTAATTTGGACGATTGGAAACTAACTACTGAACTAAACTGAGGCAGTTCCTATCTAATGCTCTTAACAACATTAAAGGTAAGGCTTAAGCGCTAATGTGATTCCTAGCTCACTATATTCTATATTGTAGTAATGTTATAAGCTTCGCTCGGTTCTATGAGTCATATCAGGAAATTCTGACATTTTACTGTCCTTAACCTATAGCTACATCTATGAGTTGCCATAAAGTGTAACTTTGCAAAACTGCAGTGAGTTTATCCACGTGGCAGTCGTGATGGGACGCTCCTTCAGTGTCCCGAGCAATACAGGAGAATTAAGGAGGGTCAGATTATCGTCACCTCACATTGTGTGAAGAACATCTATACTTTGCATACATATTCATTATAAAGATTAATTATTATAAGATTTGTTTAAAACCACGATTCCATTTTTAAATCCACCACTTCACAAATACATTAAGCAAGGCTATAACTGCAGTTTTGTAATAAGAGTAACAAATAAATGAAAAGCAGTCATATCTTTAACAAGTACAATTTTTCTTTGTAAAATAACCTGGTCAACGTGCCGTCGCGTACAAAATATTTACCCAACTCTGAGATTTTTTAGACTGTGATCATTGAATTCAAATAGAATCAGAAAACACGATTAAAATACAGTATTGAATAGTAAACCTTTTCCACTCCATAAGCATAATCTGAGATATCCTTATGTCAGTTGCTACAAACAGAAACTGATGGAACAGGCAAATAATTACAAGTACTTTAACGGAATTTTTTAATGCTTCTTTTATCGTTCTGTTGCCAAAAAGTAAACTTCCTTCTTTTCTTGCTATCCCACTGCCTAACGCACATTAACAGCATTCTCTCTATGGACACAAAAGACATTTCTTTGCGCTATGGCACGCTATGGCATATTACAACGCTTCTTTCTCACATCTTACCACCACTAGATACCAGCACTGTAAACTGCAAATAATAATATTAATAATAATAATAATGATAACACCCTGTTTCTGATGCATACAACATCTGACATTTGGCATTTTCTACTCAGTTTTCTAGTTTTTCCTTTAAATACATAAATTAACTTTAAAACAATAATTGCAATCAGACAAATATATTCAACAATACGCATTCATGCATACCTTTCCGTAGGTATAAATTCCGCTTCAAGTCAACTGAAAAGAAAGTGATTTTTATGCTCTTCTTACTTCTACACCGATGCTTTGTATACGAGATGAATGATTTTGGTTGGAGCCTATTTTAACAGCAGCCTAATATTTGAAAGCGTGTTTATTGAAGTGGGGCTTTTGTTCTAAGTATTCTCTATTTATTTTCACTTAATATGGTTGAAACTGAAATCCTGATAGCAAAATGAAGCGCATGACGAGGAGGCCGTCGTTCGTTCACATTAGCATCAAGCCCTGAGTAAGATCTGTGTGCTCTGACACACTACTTTATTACGCCACCCTTTTCTTTGTCTACACGCAGACTGTATTCTGTGACTCTACAGACGCCTATGGCTTTGTTAAGAAATTGTGTTTTTGAGACTACTTTCTTTACTTGTAGCCTATGTTCATCACATTTCACCTTATTGTGTATTTGTCTAACACAAATGAATTTGTCTTCTTGATTCTTATAATAAAATCAACTAGATGCACTAATTTCTCAAATTTATTTTTGGAATAAAACTCTACACAATTCGGACAGTTCCTCAGTCCATCATCAGGAGTTTTTCACTGTACACACAGCAATGGTATATGTCATACAGGTTTTGCTAACAGCTTGAGAGCAGGTTCAGGAGGGAAATGGCTCCGTCCTGATCCTGTTCGCAAGCTTTCAGCAAATCCCCTATGACATATACCATTGTTGTGTGTACAGTGAAAAACTCCTGGTGATTGACAGAGGAACTGTCCGAAACATGTAGAGTTTTATTCCAAAAATAAATTTGAGAAATTAGTGCATCTAGTTGGTTGTATTATAAGAATTTATCACGATGCGCGATCACCTGGACGTCACATTTGTCATCTTTAATTCTGGTTTCGTACGGCAGGAAGTTAGGAACGAACTAAACAAGAAAATGCGACTAAAAACTGAACGTTCCTGCAATTGGTCTGAGTCTGGTAATATGTAATACAGCAATTAGGGACCGGGTCGTAGTTGGGAAAGACGTCTTCCTCAGTTGCAGGTTTGTCTCCCCAAAAAATTCCGTGCATTCTTCTGGTAACAGAGTCAATTCGGCGCTGCGAGAAGCCAGTGTATACAACCAGCCGGTTAAAATGGATGATTATGTAATTGGTGTGCATACTCCCCATTGTTACGGTATTTCCCATATACGACATTCGACAATAATGATCAAACACCATGCTGTACTTTCTACCCGTACAGCAGGGTGCAGTATGGACATGATTTCTTTATTTTGGAATGAACGGCCTCAATTTTGTGACATTTTCTTCTCATGACAAGAGAATTTTACTTTTCTACGAAATTGGGCAAGGGTTCCAAAATTACCCGTAACTCGGACATTTCCCTACAGGTGTCTCAATTATACAGCAATGCCCGGAGAACTGTTAAAATGAATTGTGGAATTCACAGTTTTTTGGCTAATTTAGAATCGTACTACGAAATCAGGTTTGTCATATTTGCTCACCACTGCTCTTCAGTTTGAAACGTGACGAACTGTAAAAGGTATCATACTAAATGGAACGACGTGTGTTCAGTGACAGACTCTTAGCAGTGTTTCCGCGGTTAAAACACTATCACTCTTCATGCCGAAGATGAATTATTTTGATACAGGGCAAGAAATAAAGCCATCGAAGAACCTCAGTTTATCTTAGTATAAATATTCCCGTATAAATAGTCTTGAATAAATATTATTATTATTATTAATTTTTAAAAAATTTATAACACATGGCCGTGGCATGCGGAATGCCTAAGATATTATTATTATTATTAT